>Ga0179593_1453124_pt1 | contig 21020 bp, 23 predicted proteins | sample CZODoug2_1_08_16_FD_185931 | JGI IMG/M metagenome (GOLD analysis project Ga0179593, IMG submission 185931) | Vadose zone soil fungal communities from Angelo Coast Range Reserve, California, USA - CZODoug2_1_08_16fungal (PacBio error correction) | ecosystem: Environmental > Terrestrial > Soil >... | reverse complement strand
CCCTCGCAACCATGCGGCTCCCGTACCTCATCTTCATGTTTCTCTTCTTCTAGTTCCACAAATAAAATATATGCCAACCATCCCCTTTGCCCTCCCGGTCCGTTTTTTTCTGATCGCCGGCCTCTGTCTCCCTTTCCTGATTTCTGGACCTGCTGTTTCATCTTTCGTATTTCCTTTTCTCGAGTCGGGCGTAAATAACCCCTTTCATCTGCCTTTCGCGTCGCAGGGAATCTTCTCCCTTTCTTATCGGGTCTCTGCCCTTTTTTTACACCCTTCTTCTATGTTTGATAACGCTCCACTCGAGCTCAACGTGGTCTCCGGGAGCACATTCGGAAAAAGCACTCCCCCCCCACTCCCCAACGCAAAGCCACCTCTGATTTCCCATTGTTAGGATGGGCACCCCTTAAGAGCGCGCCCACGGAATAAGGGGCCCTTCCCCTCCCCCCAGCTTTTTTGATAACTTTTTTTTTTCCGAAGGAGTAGCTGGCACCATTACAGTCCCTCCTTTTCTCGTTGCTCGCCTCCAAATTATAACTTTACTTTCGTGTGAAAGTACCCCAAAGATATTTGCAAGGGTGAGCCGATTAAATTCCCTACCCCTTCACCCGGGCTCTAGTTAGAGCATATGCCCCGCTGTGGCGATGCTCTATGGTCCCCTCCTCCCCTTTCTGAAGACACAACTCCTTCACTCAGTTCCGAAACAGAGGTGATAGAGGTTTCCTTTCCCTTTTCTACCCCCTTCCCCCTTCCAGAGAGAGAAAGAGAGTGGCATCTATTTTTTTTCTTGAAGCAAGGCGGTTTCCGTCCTCTCTCTTTCTCAAAACCGCGGTTAACCGGTCCTTCGACAGGATTGCAGGATGATCTCTCCCCGAGTCCCTTCCCCCATCATTCTCTCTTTGGAGTCTCATATTTTCTGATTTTCGAGAATTCCCGGGCCTGACCTTTTTCTGAGAAGCTGAGTGCCCCCCGTTTAGATCATTCATCGTAGGAGGGATAGGTCCTTGGTCTCTGTTCCTTGCAATTCTTTCCCCAGGAATTGATGCCTCCTTTTGTTCTGGGGCGGATATTGTTGAGTCCCTCACTTAGAAGACCATTCGCCCCGTTGAGAGAGCGTGGAGGCAGGCTCCCCACTTTCTGTTGAAAACATTGCCGCGTGATGCTCTCATACATTAAGTCATGATTCTTCCCCTGGAGAGTCCTCGACCAGTCATTGTTGAGTTAGGACCTACGTCTCCCCCTTTTTCATTCGATTGCGATGATACAAAACCGACCCCCCACGAACCCCTGGATCTGTTTCCCTTCTGTTTACAAGGAGGAAGTCGCGTATCCGGCGTTCTGCCCCCTCTTGCATCTTTGGGTTTCCCCCTCGGGGCCGTGTGGTAGGTGTTTCCCCCGACTGCGGCTCTGACCCTCAGAGATTCCCCCTCGAGGCGCTGAAATGCGGTTTATTTGTGCGCACACGCTGAGCCCTTTCTCTCCCCCCCTTTGTTTTTAATTTCATCCCTTTTTTTCGCGCCTCCTAATAATCGCTTATTTTGTGTCTTCTGTATCAGCCTTTCATGACGCCCCCGAAGATGATGTTGTCTTACCCCCTCCATTCTTAACCATTTAAGCAACCGGGCCTTGACCCCCCCCCTGAGCCCATTTTATTAGGAGGTTTTCCGGCGCCTTGGCAAGGTCTTGTTTCAGGGTCCTCAGCCCACAGCCTCCCCTCCTTTTCAGCAAGATTACCATTTGACTCTCACTCTTTTTTTTACGTGTAGGACTCGAACACTCCCCCCTCCTTCATGTTGCAAGACGTCAAATCTCCCCCTAATGCGTGGCTCCCCCCCGATTGTTCCTACGGCAATTTGATGATTTCCAGACTCCCCCCCTTTCTCATTCAAGAATGCTTTTCTGCTTTCTCGACCCCTCCCCCCTACCTCATTCTACTTGATTCATTGTTTAAAGCGGAGTCGCCGAAGTTCCCTTTGAGTCGCCCCCTTTCTCTCTTTATGAGTCAGAAAATTTTATTGCCTTTACTGTTTTTGAAGATACAGGTGATCCCCTCCTTCCTTGTCTTTTTTTTTCTTTTTTCTCGGCGTCAGGAGAAGGTTTTTGGGCCTCCCAGTATTCTTGTCGATTCCCCCGGTCCTCCTTTCTTTTTGCCCATTCCGGAGACAGAAAAGCGACGATTTTTTCGGATTGTCTCCGGGTATGATCAACCCCACGCAGCTTTCACCCCTTCTCCCCCCCCTCTAATGTTTGATGCCAGAATGCTCATCACATCCCGTTCCACCCGCTCCCTCGTTAGTCCCAGTATTTTTCTCTCACCCCCCCCGCCGTGAGGCGTCCTCAGCCACTCCTTTTTTTCTCGACTCGTAGTCTTTCCCTCCCTTTCCAAACCTTCTTAGTAATTGAAAACGATCCTCCCAAAGAAGGTGATCCCTCGCCCGATCCCGTTCCTCCCTCTCTGTCTTTTTCCCTATCCAAGAACCATCATGGACTGGACAGGGTTTTTCTGCCTTCTTCTTCACTTCATACCTGCCCATTGACCCATTCACGCTTTGTTTCCTGCAGGAAGTGCCCCGGCCAATCCTCCCTCTTCAGAGTTTCCCCTTGTCTGTTCTCCTTTTTAAGCTGACAATCAGAGCTGGTGACGCGTTTGTGCGTTCTTTCCCCGGATCCGTCTGGCGTCTTCTTTTCCTTTCCTTCCGGTCGCTAAAGCAGTTCCGCCAGGTGCCGCGGGGAAATGTCTCGTTACCCCGGAAGCAGTTTTGGGCCCCCTCACCCGTGTCCCTGATACTTGCCACGTTTTTGTTCTCTTATTTTTTTCCTCGATTTTTTTTTTTGCCATTCTAGCCCCAAACCACCTTATGTCCTCTTCACCGGAAACCACTAACACTGATAGGTAAGGCATTTCCTCCCTTTCAGTTCCTTTCGGTTAACTTCTCTTTTTTCTCTCTGGTCGCAGTCAGTCTAATGCCTTTCTAACCTCTTTCCGGCAGGAGATATATAATTTTACTCCTCCTCAATTTGTTGTTGACCTAAGAGACTCCCCCTCCCCTTCCCAGCACCCCCCCAGTTCGATGCCTTCCGTGGCATGTAGACTGGCGAACGTACTTGTCATCTTGCGACCAGTACCGAGGTCAGTCCCTCGCGCCTTGCTTCTCCCCTTGTTTTTTGGTTGTCGCGCTGCCGGGTGATCCCTTTGCTGTTTTGTTTGATCGAGATTACTCCCTAGCATAGTATGCTAGAGTAAACCAACATCCCTCTACCTTTTGCGATGCTCCTACGCAAGCCCCTCTCTGTCCTCTGGGTGCCTTTGTTAGATCCTTTCCTATCTTTATGGCGGCCCAGATTGAAGAAAGGTTTTAGTACTCCCATGAGTCTCCCTCTCCTTCCGAGGCTCGTTTGGGAAATTAGTTCCTGGGACACCCCCCCTTCCACTCTGTATTTCTCGCCGGTTAGTTCCTTTTTCCCCCCCCCCCCCTGCTGACTTGCTTCTTTCTTTTACTGTTAGCCACGCCGTCGGGCATGTTCATTTCTCTTAGAACGTGCCTTCCCTCCCAGATTCCCCGTTGGCCATGTTGCTTAGATCGCTGTCTCCCGGGCATTCTTTTTCGCCCCTCGGGACCCTAGCGGCGTGCCTTTTATCTTTTTTTTCCTCGGATCCTTTTTACAAGGAATATCGTTTGCGTTTCTCGTTCCTCCTCTCACACGTCATGAGTGAAAAATTCTTTTTCAACGGGTTTGGGCTATTCAAATCGTTCTTGGAGCTTTTGTCTTATCTTGCAGAAACGTCCCTGCTCTATGCTTTCTTTGGGTTGGAGAATACCTTTTCAGGAGCGTATGCTAGTTCCTTCTTGTCCCCTTCAGAGTTTCGTCCAATACAATGGAGTTACCTCTCCTCGGCTGTCTGGCTTCAGCCCGCATTCTCCTTCATACCTCTCTCCCCGAATCATAATTTTCTTTGTTGAGTTTTCCTCTTATAAGTATAAACCCCCCCGTCCCCTTTCCAGCCCCCCCCGCCGTCTCCACTTAGGTCTCCTAATCATCCTCGGATGCTCCATCCTTTCTTGTTTTGCCCTTTCTTCTTTTTAGGATCGCCCTAGGACGCCAGACTCATGTATTTGACTTTTGTAGGCGAGAAATCCTCTGGCTTATGCACCGGCTCGCCTTTCAGCAGCCTTGGCGCATCCTTTTTCAGTCATACTCTCATTTTCGAGTCCGACTATTCCCCCTTGATCGACCGGTCGTTCCCCTTTTCAACCCCATGCGTCGTGGGCGTCGCCCTTACTAGACTTGTCCGCTGTTCGGCGTCCCTTTTTTATACGCTTTTTTCCCCAATCTGCCGCGGAAAGCGGGTTATCCCCATCTTGCGTGAATCAGTTCTGGCGCTTGACCCATTTCTCTCCCGTCCACAGCCATCCGAGGATTTTAGGCCACGAGTGCCAATTTTCCCCCCTCTTTACCACTTCACGGGTGTACTTCGCCTCCGCGTGCTTCTTCCCCCTCCCTCGCGTGGAGATATTCGGACTTCACCAACTGGCTGCCTTTTGGCCCCCCCTTTACCCCCCCGGTAGACCCACCACCAATGGCACGAACCTCTTTCGAGTCTTTCTCTCGGCCTCTTACCATGGTTTTTTTACCCGGCTTTTGGCAAGCTTTTGTAGTCGTCCAACTCGAGACCCGCTCGCTTGAGTAGAACCTGCACCTACCTTGCGAGGCTCGTTTCGTTCCTGGCTTTTTCTCATCTTTGAGTTACCCACCCGCTGGGAGAAGAGCCCCCCCCCCCCTCCCCCCTCTCCCACTTTTCTCCAGAAAACGCCTCCCCCCATATCTCCAGTCTCCCGCACGCTATGAGCTCTACTTCTTTTTTTGCCTACTCTTTCCTTCCTCAAGGAACCTTGAGTCTCCCCGGCCATATCCCTCCTAAGATAAAATTGACGCGTGGAGTCCTCCATGTTTTCCCCCCCTCAGCCCGGACCTACTTCCTTTCCTGTCTCCCTCTTAATAAACTCACAGGAAGACTCTGTTTCTAGGCCCCCTCTTGAGGCTTTTCTATGAGATCAGAACCCCCCGGACTTCTGGTTTTCTCAGCAGGAAACCTTCAAGTGGAATGCTCTTCTTCTCCCACGCCCTTTGCCATCCATTCTTTCCCTTTGTATGTCCCCCCCCCGCCCTTTCTTTGTTATCTATCTTTTAATAATCCTCATTGTTGAGCCCCAAGCAACTTTGCTTTCCCCCTTATCTCCTTAGTTCACTTTGGGTTTTCCGCCTCGATTCCAAATTCCCCTTTTCTTGTGTCGCTACGTCTTCTCTTAAATTTTTTCCCTTTACTCGGTTTGAGCAGAACTTTCAATATATTTGCAGTTATACTATTATCGGACATTGCTTCTATTTCCCGTCCCTTACAGTCAATGTCACGATCCGGCGAAGCTTTCGACCAATTAGAGAAAACCCGTATTTTTTTCTTCTTCCTATTTTGTCTGGATGCCCTCTGTCCCTTTTCGAGTTCCCGTCTTTTTTCCCTGAATTTCTCCTCTTTTTAGATTGATTTTTGTGGTTGCCTGTTGATTATCGGGCCTTTTCGACGCAGAAGGTATACAAATTTGAGTTTGAGTACGGCTCCCAAGCTTATTTTTAGGGGAAAACAATTTTCCTTTCTTCTGCGATACTCTACGAATTCCCCTTTTATTCCCCCTAGCCGAGATCCCGAAAGGTCCCTCAGTTTTTCGTTAGGACTCGGCTTTTTCAGTTTTCATCTTTTTCGATATCCAACCCGTTCCCCCCCCCAGACGTCTAGGAGAAATTGGTAGCGGGCGATCCAGACGTTCCCCCCACTCCAGGCGTTTCCATTGCTTTTGGTGGCCGCACCAACTTTTGTATGTGGCCAAGAGTGACTCCGAACCGGTGAAGAGGGGCCGCCCTCGACTTTTTCGGGAGGGTAATGGGTCCTCTGATCCCTTCGGGTATTACCCCTGTGCGTTTCTCCTTACCCTCTTTCCTCCCCCTTTGTTCGCCTGATTTCAATCCTCTCTTAGGCTGGTAAGGGTCTCTCTAATGGTTCCCCCTTCCCTCCTGTCCCTCCTTATTGTGGACAAACCCCCCTGCCTAGATTATGGAACCCGCTTTCCTCCCCCACCCCTCCCCCCAGAGCGATCGGCGGTGTTGACTCTCTTTTCCAGACGTACTTCGAGCCCAGCGACCAGGTGGGTGGTGTGAAGAGTTTTCAGCGTTTTTTTTCCCTTGCTGATAATTTTTAGGAGGACCGAACTGCACAGCCGTTCAATTCTCCGAAACCTCGATGCTGTTGATTCTCGATCGGGGTTCCATGATTTAGGTCCTGTGCCGCCAAATTCTATCCCCCTTTTTTTATGGTCTTCCTATGCTCTCCGAAAGCCAGCCGGCGCACCACCATGCTCAGTATAATCCCTTTCTTTCCCCCCCCGTTTTCTCTTTTTCCTTTCTTTATGGTAAGAAAGTTATGCCTTTTTTTCTTCTTTAAGTGAAGACAGGAGTCCTTCGTCATCTTCTTTATCTGTTTTCCGCAGGGTTCCCGGGCGGAGATGATTTGTCTGCACCTTCTTAGTCCGACTTTCGTCCCTTTCTGTTCTCTCTGCTTCGTGAGACATACTCTTACGAAATCTTTTCCGAGCTGGGTATTGCGCAACCCCCAGCCCCCTCCCCCCTTTGATAGCATGTGATGCCTCACTTACCCCGTCTTTCCCCCTGGCCCTATCGCTCCCTTCGTTTCCTCCCCTAACAAACACCTCTTTTTTCGCCAGTCTTCACTACATCCTTTTCTATTCTGTCCTCAAAGCGAGTCCTGAAATTCTTTCCCCTTTCTTCTGATCGGCAAGAGACTTAAAGTCTCAGCTCTAGTACCCCTATCAAAAAGCGAGCCTACGACCTTGTCAACTTCTCGCCGCTTTGCGGGAAGAACTTTCGTGAAACCGGCATTACCCATGCCACCGTTTTTTTCTCCTCCCCCCCCTTGCCCAACGCAGAGTATGACTGGCTTGTTTTATTCCTCCCTTGGGACACACCGCGCGCAAACCGTAGATTTTTTAGCAGTATTCCCAGCGCCCATTCGACGAGGGGGTTTCCTTTCCCCCACCCCCCGGGCCTGCTGTTCTTCTCTTTTTCTGACGTGAAGGTCCTCCCTCCAACTCGTTGCCGCCTCGTGTCAGTCTTTGACTGCCACTTTCTTTCCCCCCTGTTCAAACCTAGGCGTTTTGGTAGTATTTTTTCTAACGCTGTTTCGAGGCTGTTTATTCTCTCTCTTCGCTTGCGGCTTGGATAGTATAGCATCCAATAGGCTCCATGGATGCAACAGGGCCAACCTCTCCCCCCCCTTAAACCTCCCTTCGCCTTTACGCCGAAAGATAGGAGAGAGCGACCTCTTATTCCCACTTCGTTCGCGAAAGTAGGCCTGATTTCTCCTCCCCCCCTTAGTGACTCTCCAAGGTCGGTTCGGTCAGGATCTCTATCTAACTCCCCTCCTTTTTTTTGTTTGCTCTCTCTCCCCTCCCCTTATCGATCCCTTCCGTGCGATGCCTCGGTCGTCGTAAGGGTCCTTTCCTTTCCTTACCGCTGTTCAGTCCGAGCCTTGCGGATGTCCCCTTGGACTTCCTTTTTCTCTGTTGCCTGGGTGATTCCAGGATGCATTCTGGATCGAGAATATCAAGATGATTACCGTAGGATATATTACCCACCCCTTCCCTCAGATCATTCGCCAACGATTCGCGCCGAGCCGTTCCGATGTTTCCATTTGCTGACGGGGTCAGCCATTGGCTCTTTTTCCAATGCTTCCTGCAAAGCTTCTCCTCAAGGTTTTTCACCCTGTCTGAGATGACTCAGCGGCTCCTTGTGCAACATCGTCGCATGGTCGACGTTTCCCATACCTTTCCCCCCCCTTCCCTTTCTTTCGAGCCTCTTTAAAAAGTTCTCCCCCAATTTTTCTCGGCCTGCCTGCTTCTTTTTCTTTTCGCCCCCTTGAAGGGGTTTGTATTCCGACGTAGCCGCAAAGTCGTTTTTCCAGTTGTGCTATTTTTTTTTTTTTTTTTTTTTTTTTTTTTTTTGTTTTTGGTTTTTTTTTTTGTTTGTTTTTTTTTTTTGTTTTTTTTTTTTTTTTTTTTTTTTTTTTTTTTCAGTTCCTTCACTGGAGCATCAATCGGGATTTCTCCCTTCCTTTTCTGTTGGAGACTCTTTAATGAATCTCCTTGTTTCGTTTTCTGGACCGGAGACCTTGAGACGCCATTATGACTTTTCCAGTGTTGAGTAACTTCTCTTTTTGGGTTTCCTTCCTTTCACCAAGAGAATGATCGTTATGCTTTTTTCCCTTTCCGGTTTATGATCGTTTGTGCTCCTTCTCTTCTCTGGCGGTGGGTTTGCTCCTTCGTTCACTGGGGTCATCGATTTTTTCGCCGTTTCTTTCTTTAGTTTTCATCAAGGCAAATAATTAATGAGTACCGTTTTCTAGCTTTTTCTCTCGTCGCCCCCGCCTTCCTCTCTTTCTTTTTCCCCTCTGAACAACTTCTCGGGGTTTGTACGTAAGGATGATCTCCGTATCCCCCACGTCAAAATTTTGACCCACTAAAGCAGGACTTATCCAAATTCGGCCCAAACATCATCTCCCTTCTACTTCATCTCATTTGGCGCAGCCTTGTTTCTCTCCCACTTCCGCATCGCAATGATATTTCTATTTTGCGGCGGCCTCTAGTGGAAGTGAGTACCCTTTCTCCCTTACCAATCGGTCGCTGTGTTTTCCTTTTTCTTCGTTTTTTTTCTGTCAGCCTACACGTCGTCCCTTTTTTCTCAACGTCCCTTATCACCAACCTGTTTTGCTTTGCTCCCTGAAGACCTCCCCTTTCCCATCGCGGCCACCGCCATACGTGGCTCTGTGGTTTCAACCTCCGGTGTCCTCTTTTTACCATCTATGTCCTTTCAGCCCTTTTTTCGGCAGAAAATTAGCTATCCAAAAGATTCTCGAGGATAGGCCACTCTTTTTTATCCCACTTTTAAATTCAACCCATTTCTGCCGTTCCTTTTTGCGCCCAACCCGGCACCGCCTCCTCCTTCGGAATTATATGAAACGTGGTTTTCCCCCTTTGCGCGTGGCCCACTACACCGGTCAAGATATTTCCGCCCCCCCCCCACCCTCCGGGCGCGACGGCCGTATTCGCCCTTTGACCTGCGGTTTATCCCATTTCCTAGACACTGGTGGCAGTTTGGTCCCCCCTCAATAGATGAACTTTCGCGTTAGGAAGCCCTTTGTCCATCTTCTGGCCCGGCGGCGTAGGGAGCTCCAGTTCGATCGTCCGTAGCTCCCTTTTCCCCCCCCCAGAGATCTGTTCGCTGGCGCGCAGTTCTCCCCTTTCCTCCCTCCCCCAGAGAGACTCCCCAATATCTCAACCCCCTTCCACAGCCCCTCTCTTACTTTCCTGTTGGTGCCCCCTAATTCTGGCCTGTACGGTTCTTTCCCTCTCCCCCACTCCGTCCTCAAAAGACACTTGTCCGGGGGTCCGAGGTCTCCCTAATTCCCTGCCCCTTTCAATCTCCGCCTCAATAGAACGGCATACTTCTTTAGATCCCCTCTCTTGCACGGGCTTGAGCTCTCTCTACGCTTTTTTTTCCCCCTTGTAGACGTCCCGAAGAGGAACCGACCGTTCTTAGGACGAAACGAAATTGCTCCCCTCCCAACTCCGCCCATAAGTGTATTGTCACTAGCGGTTCACTTCCTCACTACGTTGTGGTTCTCTCTCCCCTTGCCCAAGAGCGTGAATAAAAGGCTTTTGCGTCTTCAAGATTGAGGTGATGCATCCCCCCTAGAAACTTCCACCGGGTTTTTCATGACTGCGTCCCTTCCCTTTCTTTGTTTGCAAAGTTGGAGGAGATTGATCGACTTCACCTCTTTTCCCCCTTTTCTTTGGACCGTTAGAAAGATTCTACTTCTCTTTGATTTCCTCTTCTTCTGGATAGGTGTCGGCCTTGGAGTCTCCTTTAGGGCCGTAGTTTTTTCGTAGCGTTATTTTTTTTTTCTCTCCCTCTTCGCGAAGGGCAGGCCCCTCCTTCCTCGATCAGTCTTTGGTGATATTGTTTTCCTATTGTGGGTGGGTACCGTCTTTCGCCGCCGTAACGGTTCCTTTTCTCTTCTCTTGGAGTTCTTCTACAAGCTCTCTTGAAACACGAAGCGCCTGGCTCTACTTACCTCCTAGGAAAGTACTTTTCTCGATACGCCGTGCCAGATCGTCTTTTACTTTTTCCCCTCAGAGACTCTAATAGAGTTTTGATCCCCTCCGTGCAAAAAGGCAGGTATACGGCCCCCGGGTCTTCGTCCTTCTTTTCTCCCAGTAACTTTCGTGGCAATTTTTTTTCCTCTTGCCCGGTGGTATTTTGGTCCACGCTGCATTAATGCGTTCCCCGGTTGCTTTTCTTTCCCCTCCTCGCGTCGTATCCGGGTACGTCCCCTTATGTTTTCCCCTTCCCTTCTTCCCAACCGTTTGAATTGTAACCTGTAATTTTTTTCCCCTCCTGAGGCCTACTTCCCTCGAATGCGGCTGGATAGGCTCCCTCTGAAGGTCTTGACCTCCTTTTTTTTTTGTGCAAAGCCGATGCCTGTATCCCCCTCTCCGCCCAGGCCATATTCACCAGCCAGCGGACGTTGCCCGCAGAAACTCTCCCCCTGCTTTCTTAGGGCCGACCACAGCGAACTGCAGTTGTTCCGTCCTGACTCCTCATCTTCTCGATTCGGCTTTTCCCTTTCCAAGACACCGAAGTCAGCGAACGCGTGCGAACCCTCTTGTCTCTGAGAGAGCCTGTTCATTTATTCCCTTTCGAGGCGGCCCCCTTTTCCCCCCTTCATGCTCTCGGAAGATGACAGATTCCTACCAGGCCGCATAGATATGCCCACTTGAAAATCCCCCGCATTTCTCTCTTCGTTCGCGTTGAGTCGACTTTGGGCAACCCGGAGGTCTTTCCCTCACCCCTCTATGTAGTGTAGGAAGTAGAAGCTTTCTCTTCCCCCTCCTTCCCCCCCCCCCGGGATGTCATCGGTTTCGCGAGTGGATTAAGGACGAAGGCGGTTGGATGAAGAGCTCTGCCCCCTTCGGCGTCCCCCGTATGGTTCGATTAATGCATTCTGCTTCTTGGCTACAGACCTTTTCCCTCCTCCCCTCGTCCCGCCGATGACGACCTTGTATGGGTCTTTCCCCCCCCCAGCATCAATCGGCGACTGGAGCGCCTTTGGGATGCCTCCCCTATCAGCACCCTCCCCCGAGCCTCATCCTGCTTCCCCCGTATTGAAGCTCGCCCCCCCCTTGATTGTGTCCGAGCAACAGGAAGTTCTTACGTGGTCGACCTCTGCCGCCAACGAGAAGTACTTGATCTGATGCTCCCTTTCAGGATTTCCTTGCGCCGCGACCCCGCTTTTACGCTTCGTTAAAAGACCACAAGAGGACCAAGTCACATCATTCCAAAGGAAATTTTGTTCTCTCCCTCCCTTTTCCAGGCGGTCGTTTTTCCTTTTCTCCCCCCTTAAAACCGGGGCGGGACTTCTCCCCCCCCCCTGCAGCTTCGGCAGAGTTTTGGTTTTCCCTTTTCAGAAAGAAACACGTTCTGCTCTTTTCCTTTTTCGTAGGGCCCAGTCGTACATCCACGATTCACTTTTTTTCTTCGATCGCCCGCAGGCTTTTCCTCCTTTTTCCCCAAGAGGTGCCGCCACCTTGGTGGACTCGGGCCTCCCCCCCCCCCCAGCTGACCAAGGCAGACCGGCTGTAACCACCGCTGAGGGCGCGTCGTCTTCCTTTCTTGCTTTCCTGTTCGGATGTGTTGAATAAGCCTTTGGCGTCTTTTCCCTCTCCACCAACAAATTCTGGATACCCTTCCCACTTCCCGTCCCCCGACACCGAAATAGGTTCTGACTTAACTGGACTTGAGCTGAACCTCGGTATTGTCCCAAGAGTTTTTGGTTCCCCTCGTCCTCCAACTGAAGGCTCGAACAGGTCGTGGCGTTCCCTTTTCTTTTCCCCCCATTTATCCCCTCTTGTTGGGGGTGGTGAGAGATCGCGAACGACCCAGCACCGAACTGTTCCCGTGATCCCCTTTTCCCATTGAGTTCTACGGTTCGCGACCCCTATTGCCCATTACCGATGTGGATCCGTTCTTCTTTACAAATGGCCCGACGATGTCGGTTGTCGTCCTCCTGCCGGGTCCTTGATGAAGTCGGGGATCGAGGCATTCTTCTGACGTAGTGCAACCCCTCCTCTCACCCAGATTTTCATCTCAGCCCCCGCGACGCTCCCGCCCCCTCCCGGGGTTTCCCCGAATGATTTTTTTTCGTTTTGTGAATACCGCGGCCATGATTTCTTTATCCTTTTCTTTTCGTCAAGTCACGACTGCTAGTTATCAGCGGACTGGCAATCTCGTAGAATGTACGATTGTACCCCCAACGTCTGTATTCGCGCCTTCTTCCCCAGGCGACCATATTTCCAACCTCTTTCTTCCTTCTGACGTCTTTTCGAGCCCCTTCTTTTATGGGTTATTCTTCTCCCCTTGAACCGTCACGTGCATGAACCCTCTGATCACCTTCGTGTCCATCTTTTAGGAATAGCTTTTTTATTCGTCTCCTGAGCCGCCAAATCGTGCTCAGGTCCCCCCCTCTTTGTTGGTTGATCTTTCAAAGACTGGGTTCTCTCCCCTTTCTCCCCCTGATCCGCACCACGTACCCCGTGAAAAGGCGGGATTTCTGAACCTCTTCCGATTTTCTTTTTCAAGCATTTCTCTTATCTTCCAGCTTGCCCTGGCGGTTCTTCTCGAACCTTCCTTTCTGCGACTGGAGTGGGGTTGGTCACCCTTATGTCTCTGTCCTCGCTGTCTTTTCTCTGTCGCGAACAGGAATCTCCTTAATCTTTCTCCCCGTCCTGCTCGGCGGCAGAGCGCGGTCCTTTCGCCTGGGATTACAACGCCCTTACCGTGCGACACCTCGTGTGATTCCGGGGGATACAATGCTTTCTTCTCCCACCAATGCAGCCCCCCCTTCTTCCCATTCCCCTCCCTTGATTTCCAAAAGGCGACCCATCCCCTTCCTCGAGTGAACGTGTCCCACGCTTTCGGGCTGCCTCTATGATTCTTTCCTTTTTCTGGCCGAGAAAGTTCCTCTCTTTTCCCGGCGGCGCCCCCTTTTCTTCACGTTCCTTTTGACAAGGCTGCGGCAATGGACAGCTCATTCGTTTTTTCTCCCTTTTCCTCCTTTCCATCCGAGTACGCCTAAACGTCCTCCCCGTTTTTAAAGCGGGAATTCCCCCCCCCTGCGGTAGATGGCGTAGCCCTACGCAAGAACTGGCCAAATTCCCTCTTTGCCGCATACTGGCTCTTTTTTCCCCACCGCTTCCCGCGGGTTCAACCTTCCTTCTTCCTTGTAACTCATAAGAGTTAGGCTGTTTACCATGCGAGATCCCGGATCACCCGTTTTTGTTATTAGGCACTCGCTCATTAAAAGTCCTTTAACCCTTCCCCACATTGTTTTTTCCTCCCCAAGACTCGGCTAAGAGTGGCCTGAAACGGAAATCCCTCTACTTATTCGCTTTGACTCATCACTTTCTCTTCTCAGCTGGTCCACTTTCCCCCAGGTCCGGATATGCGCACACCAAGTTTCCGACCGTCGGGCCCCCCCCTGTCCCCTCTTTCCTGGGGTTACCCCATGGCTTTTGATTTTGTAACGCTTGGGATTATACTTCTTGATGATGCGGAGTTACCGCACATCCTACTATGGCCCCCCCCCTTGAGATACTGGTCAGACGATGCTCCTTCTCTAGTAGGCTTCCCGCCTTCCCAACCACGATCTGGAGCCCTCCTCCCCCGCTTTCTCCCCTTTTCGCCGGAGGCGAACTTCACCGTCCTCACCCCTCTTTAACCCGCTTCCCCGCAAGCGAGATCGAATCTTGTTCCAGTCCCGTGCTCAAAGGTCCGGCGACAAAGTTTCCTAGTCACCCCCTCCCCCTGACTTGTGTCTCACGGTGGTCCGACCAACCCACCACGTGTGGCCCCCCGGCACATCAATTCTGGAATTTATCCCCTGATCCGCCCCAAGTCTTCATCTGGAGTCCAAAAGTTTATTTTCTCTAGCACCTCCGACGGCACTGTCAGTCTCTCCTTCTCCCCGAAGGTCAAAGCCGTTGGAGCTTCCCAGTCCCCTTAACTTGCTGTCAAGAAATCCTTCACCAGGGCCGTTGTGCTCGTTTGATCTCTCTCTTTTTCTCCTACCTTTTTTTTTTTTAGTATTCACGAGCATCTTGCCCCCCCCCTTCTTGACGTTTTTGCTGACCGCGGATTAGATTTTAATCAGAGAATCGCCCCCACTCCGGTTTATGTTTGTGATCCGGTGGACCCGTTTGTTTCTTCGAAAGCCTGTTAAATCCGGTTCCCCCTCCTGTCGTTTCGATGGATTAGATCTGAGTCATTCCTTTAATGGTGCCGGCCCGCTAGGAACACCGTTCCGGCACCCCTTTTTTCTTAGTAGAGCTGGCTCTATGGCTGGCGCTTTTCCCTTTCTTCTGAAGTCCGACTGAGTGCCAAAGCGAGTCTTCTTTTATTTCATGGGGGTTGATTGCATATATGTGTTGAGGCGGTGTTTCTTGCTCCCCAGCCCCTGCTTTTCCCCCCTTTTCGATTCAGCGGTGGCGTCGGCTTAAGATTTGTTTTTTGCACCCCCCCAAGGGGAGCCTTTCTCACCCCTTCCCTCCTTCGCTTCCTATCCGTCGATAGGACATCCCTGAGTCAATTTGTTTGATTTCGTCCCCGCCCCCCTCCCCCCCGTTTCGAGGTGCTTTCTTACCCCCAAGCGTGCCACCACGGTTTTTCTTGGTGAAAAGCTTCCCTTCTCATGGTCCAGCGTTTGTTTTCCCCTTCAATTGCGGTCGCATCGTTTTTTTTGTTAGGTGTCCAAAAGAGGCGCCCCCTCCTCCCACGTTTGTCCGATGAGTTCCTCTGCTTGCCTTGAACGCGATTTTTCTTTTTCTACCCGATTGAAGCCCGATTCTTTTAACCCTTTTTTTCTTAAACTTTGTTAATCCGGGTTAGCTTGGCCCACTTCCCGAGGATTCCGTTTTTTCCTTTTCTTTTCCCCTCCTCAAGACGCTGATGGCTGACAACTCGTTGAAAGCTTTCGAACAATTCCAGGCAGAGTGACCAGAACTCTCCCCCTTTATGTCCTCCGTCAACAAGCTTTTAATGGGACCCATTTCCTTCCCTTTCTCCTCAAAGCCACCGAAGGTGGTGTCTATTTCCTCCCCGTCCAGACCTGATAGAAGTGCTCTTGAATCGACAAACGGTCCCTCGAGGGACTTCTCTTTCCCTCCCCTTTTCTCCGCTGCTGATTGCCGCGAGTCCTGGTCCTCCCTCTTGATTAGGGCTCCCCTCCAAGTCTATTCAAGAGATTTTCTTTGCCGATGCGCTCCGCCCTCCGAGGCTTCTCCACCTGACCGATGAGCGGTCGCCGCTTGATCTTTTCCGGACGGCTTGTTCTCCCTTATTGCATGTATGGTGGAGACGTAGATCATGGATACCGCCCGTCAACCCTTTCTGGTCCCTCTTTTTCGCGTTGAAGGCTGCCGCCGCTCTGCCGCCTTTTTTCTTTTCTTCTTTGCGATCCGCATTCTGCGGCGGATCCAACGTTTTCTTTTCTCCGCTCCTCGGACGAAGGGTTATGCAACCCCCCGAGGATCGAACCGGTGCGGCATGTGCTGTCCTCCCCTATTTGCCCCCCCCAACTGGCCTGATCAGCGCCCCTTTCTTTAATCTTCTTTCCCCCCCACCGCGATTTTCGCGCCCCCCCGTTTAACTCCGAGCCGAGCCGTACCGAAGCACCCCAAACGAGTCTTCTTTTACCTTTTCAACGGCATTTTGTCGCTCCCTCCCGCTACGCCCCCCCTACGGGAGGGACACCAGTTTGCGTCTGCCTAAGCCTTCCTCCACCTTACGTTTTGAGCCCCCCTTCCCTTTTTTCCCGTCACCGGTCGGAATACCGGTCCCCTTTCCTTTCGTGATAGAACCCGACGACACCGTTCCCCCCTTTCCTTAGTTGGGCTTGAGGGTTCGCAACCAGGTGTACACCGGGCGCGACCAACGATGGTTTCCTAGGTCGGTCCTTCTACGAGTTGCAGGAGCCTATGCCTCCTTTCTTTACCGGTCGCTTCACCTCCTTTTCCTTCATGGGTAGGGGAGCAATGGACCCCGGTCAGCCTGCCTGTCCCCCATTTTTTTTGCGTGCATCTTGGCGAAATGTCCACTCCGTCTTTTTTTTCATAGCCTGAGCTCGGCGTAATATCCTTCCCCACACCTCCTTCCATGAATCCCCCGGAACCCAGCGCCGGGTCACACTCTGAATTGACGCCGCAGTTCCTTCGGGTATGTCCAAAGAGTTCGCGAAGTCTCCCAGATCCTTCCAGAGCTAGAAAAGGTAGTTTCGTTTTCGCTTTTTTTTCCTTTCCTCATCCCCGTTGTGTTTTTTGAGTATGCTCCTTTGCTGTTTTGAGACTTCCGTGGCAGTGAGACTGCTCCCCCCTCTTCCTTTCCTCAAATTGGACAAGTACCGAGGTTCCTGTTATGCTTTCTCCTTTTTTTTGTCTTTGTAGAGAGGGGTGACGGTTTTCGGATGCAGCTGTTTGGAGAGAACTCCCTGGCTATATTCAACACCCTCCTCTCCCCCCTTTTTCCCATCCCCCCAAAAGGCGCGACTCCCTCCGCCTTTTTTTCCTTGATTGCCTTTGTAGAAGACATTGGCTCCGGCCCCCCCCTCCTTTTCGTACAAGAAGCGACCGGCTTCCGTTTTTCTCGATATCAGCGGCTCCGTGGGAAATTTTTTAATTTTTTTCAATACTCGGCCACCGCTCTTCGCCCCCCTTTTTTCCCCCGGGCTACCCTGAAGGAACAAAACTTGCCCTTTACTGTCGGCGGTATTGTTAGGTTTTTCGCATCCCCTTCCTTTGCTTTTCTGGGCTGTTCCTGGCAATGCGCTCACACTGTCCGTTGGCCCGTTTCTTCTCCTTTTTTTTTTTCTTCGGACCGGCGTCGTTTCCCCCCCTTTTTATAGCTTCGAAGATAATAGCTGCGGGCTTTCGGGCCTTTGGGCGGCCTGATTACCTTCGCGAGCTGCCCCACTCCTCTTCGGTTTTTCTCACACCTCGGTTTTTGGTCGTTTTTTTTCCTTGATCCAGGTAGGCCGCTTGTGGCCATGGCGGTTTTATCTTTCTGCACCCTCCCTTCTTTTGAGATCTGGCGTGTCGGCTAACGAGTAATTTTTAGAGGGACTCGCTTTCGTTTCTCCTCGTCTTCATAATGCAGAATCGCAATCCCCCTGATCCCTTCTTTCCTTCCGTCAGCCGCGGCAGCCCCCGCTTCCCATGCGTTCCTTTCCTGAGACTGATGACCATACTCGGGTGTTTTTTTCTCCGATCTCTCTAGTCTACACCACTTAAATGCAGTCATTTTCCCCCCCGGCTTCTCAGGAGACGCAACCCTTCTTGAGCCTTTTTTTTCTCTTCCAAAATTTTCCGCTTTCCCATGGTTGGCGCCTCCCTTCTTCTTTTTTTCCGTAGTCTAAGAGGTCGAAAGGATTCCCATAAAGCGAGAGAACCTCCTTCCAGTTTTTCCGCAGCGCGGCAATCATCTCCTTAAGCAAGCGTTGAACAATTCTCCCCCCTTTGTGATTTCTGAGGAAGAAGGACAGGTCATCAGTCGCGTCGTCCCGGATTAACTTCTTCCCCACCAACACCTTCCTTTTCTTTGGAGTGCCGTACCTCCATGGAAAGAAGAGGTTCGGCTCCAATTCCTTCTTTCTCTGTTGGTTCCAATCTTTGAGGACACTCCTTTCCCCTCGAGGAAAGGATTTTTTCTCATCGCTTTCTGGAGGAATGGCCCCCTGGAGATAACAGGCCCCACAGACGTCCTTTTAGATTCGTGCGTTGGTTTTTTTTTTTTTCCTTTTTTTTTTTTTTTTTTTTTTTTTTGAGGCACCGAACTCTGATAAATATTTTCCCCAATCCCCCCGTGGTCCTCGCATAGCGCCTAGCGTGTCGTATCCCCTTCCCCCACAGATCAGGCGCTCGGCTCCACTTCCTCACACGAGGTCTCGGCTGCAGGGGTCCACTTCCAACCTTCCCTTTTTTTTAAGCTTACAGCCCAATGGCACGAATCTGGCGCCCCTTCCCCGCGGACCCTTTTCCCCTTATAAACATGCAACTAGACTTCTGGGACCAGGTTGGGATCATTCTGCAATCCCTACGAGTGGCCAACGTTCCCACCCCTTCCCGAGATGCCGGAGCGATCGGGGTTTCTTTTCTTTGTAGAGAGAGAGGCGGTCCCCTTGTTCCCCCCCCTCGATTCTTTTCTCCTTCCCCCCTTGCGTACAGTGGCTTGTTTTCCGCGGACCCGTCCTCAACCCCCCCCACAGATAAAGAAAGGCTGCTCACTTCTGGGGCAAGAACGGGTCCCTTTACTTGCGCCAAGCCATAGCCAGCCGTAATCTCCCTCTTTTGGCCTCTAACGGTGGCTGATCGCGTCCCCATAATTCCCCTACCTGGAAGGTCGAGATTTTCCCCTTGCACAGCATCATTTTTCTCCCCAAAAGACTGCACGGGCTTGATTCCTTAATCTCCCGTCCCCCCCCTAACCGGCTCGACGTGCCTTCCCTTTTTTTTTTCCTGGCTGAGAGAGGATATTCCGCCCTTCTGCTCCCACTCTTTCCCATCTTTTTATGTCCCCTCCTGCTTTTTAACCCTCCGTTGTTGTTGTTTTCTTCTAGACTCTTTTTTCCCTCTCGTGACACGGATTGACGGAGTGCAGGCCCGGCTTATTGAAGCCGATGAGCCTCACGGCGGTCTTGTCGTCCTTCGTCTCGTTCCCTTGGGGCGGATGCTCGTTCCCGTTTCCTATTTGAAGTCCCCTCCCAGATTCTGCCCGACTTTCCCTCTTTAAATTTCCTGGCCTGGAAGTATTTTAGCGACGACGGACACCACTTGAGCGCCAACCCTTTTATGTAGGGCTGGCATTTTTCGGTCTTTTCCTCTGACCTGCGCAGTCCCCGTTTCCATTTCAGTACGCTCATAGCTGTCCTTCTGGGTGTTGAAAATCCCGTTGACGGAGGTGTCCGCTTGGCTCGGCTCCACGGTGAGCTTCGCGCCTTGGGCTTTTTTCCCAAGATCCGAGGGTCTTTGAACCCCCTTTTTGACCTTCTAGCCGTAAGTCCCTCATCGGCCCCACGAATCTGTCTCCTTGCGGCCATATCGTCTTGCTTCTTTACGATATCAGTTCATCCCTAGATGATCTCCCCTTTAGGGAAAACAAGCCCCGGCTTTCCAATGGGGTTAAGCGTGCCTGTCCCCCCCTGCCCCCCTCATTCGCGCCCGGACTTTCTTGCCCCTCTTTGGTGGCGTCCTTTTGTTGGGGTAGTGGGGCCACGCTTTCGGTCCCGCTCCCACCAGCATTCCCCGAGCGGCCTTTCTTCCTTTTTTTCTCTGGGAAGGTTGCGCAAGTTGCTCCCCGAGGCGATTCCCCCCTCCCTCTGTGACCCGGGTTCGCGCGTGTCCCCCTTTCCTTTTTTTTTTTCTTTTTTTTTTTGTGGATAGGGTATCTCTTTCCCTGCGCCCTAAGGCAAGTTGATGGCCTGACAACCTCCGATGCCTAGTGTAGAACCCTCTCGATTCTTTCCCCCACACCCACGTCTTCGGCTGTTGCCTCCCTTTCCGAGCATTGTCAGTGCGTACGGCAGTCTCACTCCCTCCCTCCCCTGTTGAGAGTTCCGCCTGTTCTTTTGACCTTTTTTTTTCCCCCTACGTGGAGTGGAATCGACCCCCCCGCCGTCCTCTCCAGAGCCTCAAACGGCTTCTCCGATTGATTGATTTTTCAGTCCGTGCGTCTTTCCCCCGGGAGGGAGCCTTGACCACCTTTTAAACGAGCGATGAGGAGGAACCTTTTCTCCTCCAGCCAGCCCCCAATGAGGCTGCGCCAACCCTTACCCTTCTTTGAGTTCGGTGCGTAGCCTTGGGTCGCTTTACTTGCAGAAATTTCTGCAGGGAAGTGGTGGAGGATTAGAGACTGAGCCAACCGCCCTTCACACCGAGGCTTGTCAGCTTTTGCTCCTTTCTTCCTGGCGGGGGTGACCTCCGACGATTTCCCAGGACTTTGCGATCCTGCACTTTCAGAGCTTTTTCTTTTTCCCGAGCCTCGGAGAGGGGATGAGTAACACTGCAGCCTCCTATTTTGCGAGTGGCATTGGTTTGTTTAGAACTTCTAACACAGCAGGGCCCCCAATGACCGCCTATCACGTAGTTGATGTCTCCTTCCCCTTCGTTGAGCGTATACGGTTTACACCTCTTCCGTTCCTACGGCCGCCCAACGAGAGTTTTGATCCCTTTTCAACAAAGGAAGTTCTTATAGGAGCAGCCTTTCAACGATTGCTCCGTTCGTGCCCGCTCTCACCATCTATCCCGCTTTTCCCCAGGAAGTGAGACGCCGCTTTTCTTCCACCCCCCCCCGGACCATGACCCATGCAACGACGTTTTTTCCCCCCCCTCCCCGACGGAATTCAAAGAAGCCGTATGCGGTTTTGTCTGGTTCGCCCTTGTATGACCACCTGTCCCTTTGTGTCCCTTCCTTTTTTCCGAGTAGGTGTACCATTCTCCCCGGCCCTCTCCCAGATCCGATGAGTTATCGTTCCTGTGCTTCCGTAGTCTCCAGAGGTGCCCCTGGTGCCGCGGGGGAAAATGGTGATCGCCCCCGGCAAGGTGTTCCCCAACACCCGTCCCCTTTTTGTCGGTACGTTGCATCTTGGCGAATGCCCCTCGGTGTCTAGTCATTTTTTCATCATAGAGTCTCGGCGTAGGTTTCCCGATTCAACACACTGCACAATTATACCCCGCAACCAGGCGGACCTCCCCCTCCCCCTTGTCACGAAATTTAGCGAGTCCTAATATTTCCTACTCGTTTACGTTAGCGGGCTGCTCCCCCTTTTCCCCTTCTCCAAGGGAGCTGGGCGTCGT
>Ga0179593_1434875_pt1 | contig 21020 bp, 27 predicted proteins | sample CZODoug2_1_08_16_FD_185931 | JGI IMG/M metagenome (GOLD analysis project Ga0179593, IMG submission 185931) | Vadose zone soil fungal communities from Angelo Coast Range Reserve, California, USA - CZODoug2_1_08_16fungal (PacBio error correction) | ecosystem: Environmental > Terrestrial > Soil >... | reverse complement strand
CAATTCAGCACCACCCGACTGATCGTGTCGGACCTTTTGACCGATTCCTTTGGCTTTCTCCGTCCCTCTTTCTTGCGGCCAAGGGGCGTTCCTATGACTCCCCCCAGGTTATGTTTTTTGGAGCCATGAGAGCGAACCCCCCAATACCTCTCTGTTAAGACCAGGTCCTCATTTTGCTTGTCTGATGGAAACAGACAAAATTGTTCTCTGGCCACTCCTTCAGCTTCCGATCAACCTTCTGCCTCTACATTCGTTCCCCGTTTCGCTTGGAGGAACCTTTCCATGTTTTGAGCTTTCTCTTGCAGTTTTGACTCTTCCCTTCCCGGACATGTCCCGGCGCCAACTTATTGATTCCCACCCTTGATGTGGGCGTGTCCACTCGTCCGCCCCCCGGTTCCGGGCTTATAGTTTGATAGGATCCGTTGTTGACCCTTCTGATTGCTTTTTAGTTTGGAAGTATTCTTTCCGCCACTGCTTGAGTTGGTCCCGGTAACAGACGGGGCTACCCCCTTGCGGGTCTTGAGTTCCTTCTTTAGGTTTTGACAATTTTTCTTGCTTATGCTTCACCCCCCTGACTCTTCAATATCACAACATTTGTACTGGATGTTTAGCAGTTGCCACTTTGGTTTTTCGTTTTTGTAAAGTTTTCCTGCAGCTTCTTCTTTTTTTGTCCTCCACGAGCTGTGTGACAGTTTTGGTGGGTTCTCCCCAACCGCAAGTCTGATTCTCAAAATGTTCCCTTGCAGCTCTTTTTCCTTTTGGTTCTTTTCTTCGGGCGGGTTCCTAGAACACTATGATACCCGTTCGGTCGTAGTTTTCCCTCCCCGTATGTCATTGAACGGGTTTGCCTAGCCCCCCCCCCCCCCCCCCACAAAACCCACCACCCCCCCCCCCCCCCCCGCCCCCCCCACCCCCCCCCCCCCCCGTTCTTACATAGAGCTCAGACGGTTCTGATTTGCCTCCTTTTTGCCCCTTTTTTCACCCTCCCCCTTTTTGAACCTGGGAATGTGATGGCAAGTTAAGATACCTTTGTGCAGCTTACACATTTGCATCCGTTTCTTTGGTCTAGGCCCTCCCCCAATTCAGCCCGCTGTTTCCACGCCTTCTTTTACGATTTTTCTCAGGTTCTCGTATGCCTCTCTGTTCGACGCCGGAATTCATAGATTCGATTTGGTCGTCGACCATACTTCTTCTGAAGATGTTCATGTAATCTTTCACCTCCAGGACCCTCCCCTTCACTCCACCCCCTGCAATCATGGACCCTTCGTGTTCCCTCACCGTGGTCCTTCTGTGTTCGCCCTATTTTGAATTATTACCTTTTCCACGTTTGCCGCTTTTTCGGTCGCAACAGTTGCGTTTTTCTAAGACATCACCATGGGAATTCAAGACTGACTCTTCTTCTTGGGTGGCCCCTTCGTTTTGCTGATCTCAGGCACAGATGCTTTTCTCCTGACGATTAAGCCATCTTGTTTTTCTTATGCCCCCTTATCGCCTGAGGAGAAGGAATGCTTCTCCTGGAATGTCATTTTGCTCAGTTACTTATTTCGGGAGTGGTTGTTGCAGGATCGGATCGTTCCCCCACATCTTGGCGATTGGCCACGATTATTGCTTTTCCATATTTTTCTCTCCCCCCTTTGGGCACTAGCTTCCTCTCCTTTTCGATTCCAGCATTCAGACCGCTAACCTCTTTTTCACCCCTTCCCTTTGTAAGAGTTTATTATTTTTTCCCCGTTCCCATGTGGGTCAGTTAGAGTTCTTCCCTCCTCTTTCCCCAATTTAGATTTTTTTTGGCGTTGGCCATTCCCGTACCCCTTCCTAAATGATGACTGTCTCCCCTTGGCCACCTTTTTTGACTGGTTACACCCCCCTTCATGGTTATACTGATCTCTCCTTCCGTTTTGTTCTTCAGCCTCGATCAATGCAGGTTACCGTCCAGCCTTTTGCCAAGATTCTCAGGTATGAATGGGGCGTGCACTTTCGTGGCCCACCCCCAACACCTCGAGTTCAAATTTTTTTCAATTTGTTTTTTTTCCCCCTACTCAACCACTCCTCGGTCCAAGTGAATCCCCCCGTGACGCCCTATAACTTGATTGTAATAGGATTTTTACTTTTTTGCTGATCGTCCTCTTCCCTACCCATTGGTTTGATTTAAACCCCTCGACCCTCTTTCACCCTTCGCTGGCCATCTCTCACGATGTCCTGGAAATCTAGATTTCCTCTAAAGACAGAAAAAAGAACTCCCACTTCAGTATATTCCCCCTTCATTAGATCTTAGTATTCCTTCAGCAGTTCCCCGTCCGAGCCCTGAAATAAACCGTAAATCTTCCCTCTTCCGTATTCCGATGCGCATAGATCGCTCCCGGACCACACCGCAGCTCCCGTGATATATTTTTTCCCCTTTCCCCCCCTTTTTTAGCTTGAGCCCCTCCTGTTGCTCGCGAAAAGATGGTACTCCCTTTATGTGCCCCCAAACTCCTGCTTTTTTTACTTGGTTGGTTTTAACCCCAAGCTCCCCACAAGGGATTTCAGTTTCCGTTTTTTGGCCCTGTCAGCCGTACTTTTTCATATTGGTTCTATGTCGGATGTACTCCCCTCCCCGCTTTCCGAGTGTGACGCCTGACTCCCTCCCTGTCTTCCCATCTTGTTATTACTCTTGTAAGCGATTTCTTTCTGCCTGCGTTCCGGCCCCCTCTTTCATAGCTACCCCCTTTTAGTCCCCCTTTCTTCTCCCTAGTTGGTTTAGATTCGTGAGTCCCGTGTTTAAAGTGTTCCCCGTCTTTTCAAGATTCTCCCCCCCCCTTCCAAGCATTTGGTACCGGCGTTTTTCCCGATTCTCCGGCGTCCACAATTTCTTCTATTATTTTTTCGTCCCCCAATGCCCCCCAGAATGTGATCAGCATGTGATCTTTCCCCAGCCCCCTCCAATAGTTTTACGTCACGATTGTAGTAGTCACTTCCCTTATCGAGCCCCGGTTTTTGTATGTCACAACAACCGCTTCCTCTTCGTGGCTTCATCCAATCAAGGGACAGCCCTCCCCCTGTTCCCCGCCCCCAAAGTTCTCACGGCTCAAGGACCCTTACCCAATGATTTTCTCTGCTCCTCAGTCAGTTTTTTCTCCTTTCCCAAAACATTCCTTCCCTGTCACATCCGCCGCCTGCCTTACCTGGACCACTGGATCTCCCCTGCGTTCTTGCCTTTTCCTAAATCCTCTTTTGTCTCGTTTTTCTAATCAAATATTTTCTCTCCCTTTTCATGCGCTTAGACCACTCTCACACGTTCCGTTCCGGATCCGAGTGTGTCCACGCGAAGACATTCTTGCTCTTTTTCCGCAGCACCGCCTGGTTTTTTCTCAGTTAGGCCCGAATGCTACGTCGCCCAGGAGACGGTTGTCCGCGAAGACTTTCCCAATATTAGCCATGCATTTTTTTGGTCAAGTTTCTCAGTTTTTGCCATTGGTCCTTTGATCGTTAACCATGACGTGTGATGCCCCCTTTCGCTTCTAAAGGCGCCCCTGGGCTGAACGTCTGCGTTGAGAGTTTCGCAGAAGGTCCGATTTCCCCCCCACCCAACCCCCCACTTTTCTTTCGCCGCTCCCCCTTTAGTCAACGATTCAAGGTATTTTTCCTCCGGAATCTTTTCTCAACCTGATCACTGTCGTGGTTTCCGTATGTTACATATCTTGTTGTTTTTGAGAGAGCTAAATGACCCTCTCCGTTTGCGTTCCTTGCCCTGCTTGATTCGTGGGCGGGCTTTCTCCATTCTCTTCCCCCCCCTTGTCGCGGCCCTCGGATTCCTGACGCCGGAGCGGTTCTGTCTTTTGGGCACCTCCGCGACCTGTGTTCCGTTAACAAACGGTCGCTTCTCGTAGCCTTTCTTTATCTATCCTGAGGTTGGACCCAGACAAAGTCATTGGTCTTTTCCGGCCCTTTTCATCTGCGACTTTGCCACAAGATTGCTTCTCAATTTTTTTTTTCATAAGCGTAGTCCCACTTCAACCTTTTCTTATTTTGGACTCTCTTCTTCAGGATTCGGTTCCGTTAAAATTTGTTAGTTAGCCAGAATCTTTGACACCTATCTTTCCTTTTGGTGAAGTCACACTAGTTGCCTTGTTAGTATCGAATTTTGTAGGATATCTTCCTTTCCGGTTCTTCGGTAGCAGCTGAGTGCACCCCCCTCCTCACATGAAGGGATTTCTTTGTCCCCTCATAAACACTTTTGAGTTACCTGAGCTTCGAGGGTTCTGGACTCCTGCCGGCCGGTTGTTTTGTTTGCTGTCTTCCCAAAATTCCCCTTACCTATTCCACCCCTTTTGACTGGATGAGGGCACGTCGTGTTGCGGATTTCATTGGACATTGCATCTTTTCGCTGTTCTTTGCCACAGTTCATCTTTTTGTTTTTTTATAAAATCGCTGGAAAGTTTCTTCTCCCTTGCGCATTTTTCCCTCCTAGCCCCAGTCTCTTCTTTGTTCCGTCATATGTATTCGGGTGGATCCCCTTCCCCCCAGTTTCTTCTTGGCAACCTAATAGAATTCAACAGAGCTGTTGGAGAATTCGTGTTTTCCCCTCCTGCCTGTCCTCATGCCCCCAATGATATTGGCAGCTGACTGCTTTTATCATACGGTTTCCCCAAATGTGTTTCCCTTGTCTGTGAAGGTTCCCGCCTCCTTTGCAGAGATACACTTTTCTCTTTTGCCCCCATTTGGGATTCTTTACGTCTAGGCCCCTTTCCAGCCACGGTTTTCCTTACAGGCTTCTCTGCGGGAGGGGACTTCCCTTTTCTTTTATCCTTCCACGGTGAGGAGGATCGCGGGTGAGGTGGCGTCGACCAAGTGCTCGGTATGGGTCAGAATTATTGGTTCCCTTTCCCAAACTACAACTTCTTTCCCCCACGTCTTGTCTTAGCTTTGGCGCTCGGGTGGCGTCCACTCCTCCCACTGCTGTTTCATCACATTGGCGTCCCCAAGCTTTTTTTTCTAGAACCCCATTGCGGTTCTAGCTCTTCTCCAGGTAAACTTTTTAACAATTTCTTTCCATCTCTTGTGATGTGTGTTCCCCCGATTCTGCGATTTGTGCCTTTTCTCGCGGGATTAGCCTCTGACCTGCCTAAGCGGGTTAATTTTCCGATCGTTGATTCGGGCGTCATTCCCCCGAATATTCAGAAGTGGTGGTGCAGGATACTTACGTGTTCGGCTTGGTGCTTTTCTTGATCGTCGTTCGCTTCCCGTACAATGGCTATTTCTCTTTCCGAGGCATTTTTTCTCGAGGGGTTTCCGTTTTCCTCTGCTCTCCCAGCTACCCCCTTTCCCCTCAGAATTCCATGGCGTAAGCGAGATTCAATTTTTTTCCTTCTTAGTTAACAAGATAGCGCTATGACTTCTTCCCCAAATGGCTGTTTTTGCGGGGTAACTCACGTTTTGATTGGTTGACTTTTTGGGTCTCTTTTTGCAACGCAATGTTGTTTTTTTGACGTAATGCTTTGATCTATGAACTCTTCTCTCCCCCTTTGTTTTTTGTTCTAGATTCATTCTATTTTTTTTCCACGCCTTGCTCCCTAATCCCGTTCCTTTTCATGGCGTCAATTTTGTCACCGCCCCCCCCCCCCCCCAATGGTTCCAATCTGTATCTCTGCTGATCTACCTACCACGTTTCCGGAAGTTCTCTCCTCTTACTCATGGAAGTTTCGCTTTGTAATCGTTGATGTTTTTCTCTTGCTGAGTCTGGAGTGAAATCCCCCTTTTGCCCAACTTCGCGTACAAGAGTCTCTTTCTAAGAAGGCCATTTCTCATCTTGACATCCCCCCTGACGAACTATTCTGTCCCATAACCCCCTCAGACCCAGTCCTGTCCCACCTTTCTAGATCAGTCGTTCTTTTTGCGAGCGATAGGAAAACTTTCTGATGTAATTTCTTCGTCCCCCCTCCGAAGCCATCGCCTTGAGCCCACACCGCCGTCTGCGTAATTCGGTAATTCCCTTTTCCCTTGATAGATATGAGACCTGTTTCCCCTTTTCTTCAAGCATTTGCGACCCCCCCCGTTTGATTTTCCCCATCAAATCATTCTCCCATTTTCCCGTTTTTGTCTTGTCCGGGGCGTCAGCTGAATTATGGTTTTACTTCCTTTTTCGACGATGCTTCATGACATACCACCGTTTCGCCCTCTCTTTTTCCCTGGACGCCCCTCCTGACCCATACCTCGTCCTCGGTTAGCATTCCCTTCACGAGCCGAAGGTCTTCGCTTTGGCTGTCAAAGATTTCATAGTTGTCGTGATATGGCCGGTCTGTCAAGTGTACTTTTGTGAGTTTTTTTGTAGTCCTTCCCCCCTCCCCCAGTTTTTGTTACCGTTAATCCCCCTAGTTTGCAAAAGTGCCTCCCCTCCCTCATGTTTGGTTCTCTCCCCTCTAATTCCTTTTCATTTTTCCCTCCGCTTAAATCTAATGGTCGACCCTGCTCTTACGAACTGGCAAGACTGTCTCGCCGCGAAAAACGACCCTTCCTACATAGACTATCTTTCCAGTGTAGTCATTGAGTGCTTCCTATTCTTCCCTTTTTCCCGGTTGGCAACAAAAGTCTCCCCCTCTTTTGATGGCCGTCCAAGGGACCTCTGTTGTCCCCCTTTCCAACGCAAAACCCTAAGCTTAGCTTCCCTTCCCCCCCAAACTTGTGTTTAGCGCAGGTCATTTCGAAGATGGCTTCCCGCCTCCTCCTTCCTTTCCCCGACCTGCCTCTTCCATGTTGATGTTTTCTTTTCTGTGTGGGCCCACTCCATTGTCCCTTGGTATCTTTTTCCCATCTCTGCCTTCCCTCACCCGTGTACATTTCTAGCCCAAGTGATCCCACGAGTTCCCGTGAAAAGTCGTGTTTTCGTCCTCGCCGAATTGGTTCCCCCTTTTTTCCGATCCCCCATGGTCCTGCCGGGCTAAGGGCACTCACTGCAAGGCTGCCCCACAGGCATAAATTTTAATTTCCTCCCCTACTCCCCGCTTTCCCGCTTTTCCAGGGCTTCCCTTGCCAAGCTGGTGAACGTGTCAGCTCTCGGATGTTGAATTATTTCAACCATGCTTGTCTTTTCCTTCCTCGAGGCTAAGTCTTTGGACGACCGTCCCTTGGTTGCTTTTTTTTTTTTTTTTTTTTCCTAGGAAGTTTGGTTTCGATACAGTTCTCGTCGCTTTGCCCACCCACTACAGAACCTTGTTGATCACTCCCCTTCGACCGGAGCCGGTCTTTTTTTGTTGCTAAGGTCCTTTTTCCTAACGTTCTCTTCCCCCTCCGTTGTGTTAGGAGCTTCCTACGGCACCACGTCTCTTTTCTTGAGTTCAAGACCTCATTGCTGTGGTCGGGCGCTTGCCCTTTACTCTTCCCGGTCGCGGGAAACGGGTCCGGACCGTTCCGAATTACTTTCCGTATTGTTTCATCGACGAGACTTTTTTCCCACCCCCTTTTCCCCGCGTCTCCAGGTTCTTTCTCCTCTATGGATAAAAGACCACGTCATTTTTTTCGTCAGCCATACTCTCCTGACGATAGTGCACCATCATCAAATCTTGATCCTTCTTATCGATTTATAAAAGTGATTTTCCGGGGGATGCTCCCTTCTATCTTCAGTTCTTTTCCTGAGTCCTTACCATGTCTTCGGAGCACAACCTTTGAACGTGACTTTTGCTGGCTGAGCCTTTTTCAGGACCAACTCGTCCCTTTTTTTTAAGACGTCTTTTCCCCGCCCTTGGTCTACTCCACGTGACTTTCGATGGGGCACCTTACGGCCAATTGATTGAGTTTTCATCAACAAAGGGGATATACATACCTTCTCCTTTTCTGTAGGACTGTCTTTTAGGCAGGTGCAGAATGTCTGTCTGCTTTTCCCCATGCCGGATAAATATCACAACAGTTTTTTACTTTATAGTTAGATTCTTCCGGTTTTGGAAAGTGTTTTCCGCCTCTGTACGTTGTATGGATGCGGGTGTGAGTGGGTCCGGTTCCCATTTTCTTTACCGCAGGCCCCAATTGACATGGTCTTTTTACTTTATGTATAGGGCGTGGATCAGGGGTCTGGTGGTGTTTGTTTTTTGGCGGGGTGTGGTGGGTTTTTTGTTTGGTTGGGGTTGGGGGGGGGTTTGGTTTTTTTTTGGTGGTTGTGGGGGGGGGGGGGGGGGGGTTTTGGTTTTTTGGTGGGTGGGTTGCCCGGATACCATTTTTTAGGATGGAAGGTCTACCTCCTCTTTCCCGCGGATTGGCGCCTTGTTTCCAAGTTTTTTCTGCGTTGGCGCCAAACAAGCTTCTTTTTAGCATCGTTGGCACCTGCGGATCACACGGCCGTTCATTTCTTTCAAGGGCATTCCCCCCCCCTTAATTGCCGAGCCCCCCCTTGCCTTCGCACCATTTTCGGAGACATCTTGCCCCAGTTTTGACAGCCACGGCAGGCGTTGTCCCGGATCTCTGGTAATGATTAACCTGGGAGTCCGCTCCCCTGATTCTTTTCTGTAGATGTGGGTCGTAAACACTGTCTTCTTACGTGCGCCCTCACCTTTACTCCCGCGCGCCACCCCATCTTTCAATTAATTTGCTTTTTTCCAATCACTGTGTCCCTATTCGTACAATCTTATTTCCTCAACGGTTTTAAGGAAAACCTTGTCTCTCTAACAGTTGCGGTCTCAGTCTCTCACTGGGCATCGATACGCTTCAGAAGGTTTGGTTTTGTTTTCTTGCGTTCGATTCTTGCTCTCGAGGGCTCCCCTCTTTCCTCCCGGTGTTCGGTTATAAGGGCGCCGTCCCCCGCTCCAAAGGGGAACTATGTTTCGGCGTCCACTTACGTTTTTCGGTGAGGATTATCGTTCCGACATTTTTTTTTTCAAGTCCCTCGTCAGCGTGCTCACCTCTTAATCCTTGGACCCGATCAGCATCCAGACCAGTAACGATTACAAAGAGTCTCGGTTCTTTTTTTACAGAAGGAACCTTTTTTCCTTTCTCACGCTCGCTATGACGAACCCCTGTCGTTTTTTTTTCGGTGGGCCACCTCCCAGTGCAATCTCCCCCTTCCTTTTGGTTCTCGGCGTCAATCCCCTTTTGACTGGTTTCCAAACCCCTTTGTTAATTTTCCCCTCTTTTGTTAGAGCGATTCTTCGAATGCCGGTGACAGTCAGTCCTTTCTGCCCCCTAGGACCCTGGCATCCTTTTGTGATCCCATCACTTTGGCCAACGCTAAACCCGCCTGGTCCCCTTTTTTTTCCCCTCGTCTGAGAGCGTCTCCAACTGGTCAGGGCCCCCTTTTTTTGAACTCTCTCCGCCTGGAAGTTGAACTGCTTCCGTATTGATTGCTACTCTAAGGATGGCAATATCTTGACTCCTTTCGGACAAAGCTCTCGACTAAGACTGGGCCATCTCCCTCTTTTTTTCCCTGCCCCCACACCCCCACCTTTCCACGTAAGGACTTCCCCTCGTATCTCTTAGTGAGACGCCTTTTTTCCGATCGGTTTCACGACCGACGCTGTGAGTACCTACCTCTCCCCCCTTTTCTCTTTGATTATCCGCATCGCGACCACCCGTTTTGCGTGATCTTTCGATTCCCCTTTGCTTTTCCTCCTGAGACCCAACCTGTTGTTTTCTCTCCAAGCTTTGGTCTTCCGGATTTTGGAAAAACATTTTTTTTCGCGTTTGAGAGGTGGTAAGTAAGCCTGAGTTTATTTTCCGCTGGGAGCGTTTCGACCCGCCTTATGTTTCCGACCCTCACCTCCTCCCTATAATAATTTTCTTCAAGGCTTTTACGCCCGAGAAGAACTTTCGTCTGCATTGTCCTCTTTCAATAGTCTTTTTCATTATCCCCCCATTTTCCCTCGGCTCTCTCTTTTTAAGCTTCCTTGCCACCCCCAGTTTGTGCACTACGTTTAATTTAGTTCCCGATGTCTCCAAATAAACAGTCTGTTTTTGCTAGTTTCTTACCGTAGTTGTTTCCTCGAGGTCCAATTCTCTGTCGACCCTTCCACCCTTTCCTGAAAGTTTGCCCATCGCATCACGTAGCCCAGAGACTAATCCTCTCACGGCCTCCGGCCTCTCGGTCCATCGAGACGTTTTCTTTGTTAGAAACCCACCTCCTTTTCATTTCCCACGCTAGTGGCGGCCGTACCCCCGCCTGCCCTATGAATGTCCAAACCCTTTACGCACCCCCCCCGCAAGCTTCTCCATCCCCCCCACTGCTTCTTCCTGAGGCGGTCAGGGGTCTTCAGTTTAAGATCATGACAAGCCAGACCTTCGCTTCCTTTTTTTTCAGACTAGTCGCTTTCATGGATACCTTTTTTGTCTCCCTTTATACCGTTTCGATCGGTTTTTCCCTCTCCTTTTTGTTTTTTTGCTATCCACCTGTGGTCGCGCAAATTCGAAAACCAAAAGCCCCCCAGGACCTCTGAGTGTTTTTTGTCCCCCCCTCCTTCAAGGTTTTTTTTTTTAAGCGTGGAGACGACCTTTTCGGTTCTCGTTTCAAGTCCTGCATATACCTTCTCCCCTTTCATTTCCGTAACGAACTGACCTTCTCCCCCCTCCAGACATTTTAAGACTGGGTTTATATTCCAGTTGATTCCGTTCTTTCCCCCCTCCCACAATGACTTTTTATTCCCTCCCGGCTCAGATCCAACGTAGACTGGTCCTTCGTTTGACCTGAGGACAGCCATTTTTTTTCGCTCGTCTTCTTATGCAACTCCCTCAGGGATATTCGATCGAACGTGGCATACCACGAATACCGGACAACCAGTTTCTTGCTTTCCAGCCCCCTCTTTCTTTTGGGAAGTATTATCCCTTCTGTTGTTGTCTTTTTGAGACCCCTCCCCCAACCGTTCACAGACCTCCTTTTTTTGGAGAACTTTCAAATGTCTTCCGGTTTCTCTCGGGGCGGATCCTACATCGAATGTCCGGGTCAAAGCTACTGGAGAGAACAATACTTTCCTTTCTTTCAGCCGGTTCTAGTCCGCTTTGAGGGAAGACCTTCCTTGTTTTTTCCCTTGAACAACCCGTCAGTCACCCCCTTTCTATTTTTTTTCCTTCGCGGTCCGCCCCGTGATTACCTTTGGACTCCCTTTTGCTTTCGGCGGAAATTCCCAGTTTTTTTACTCTTCACAAATTTACCTACCCACCTCCTTTGTGACGCCGTCTCGTGTCTCAGTTCGAAAGTTTCCTGGGCGTATTAAACACGACGCCAATTGCCGGGATTCCCAGGCACCCCTCGTTGAATGTTCCCCATGGCGATTTTTTAACTCTGACGCACTGGCGCTTGTCATGATCTGCTTGACCGGTCCCATAACAAAGACAGTTGTATCCTTTTGCATTTTCAAGCTCGTTTCGGATGCACAGTGATCTTTTCCTTGGCTGAGCGGTACCCCCTTTTTTTTTGCGGCCTCTGTTATTCCAATGACTTTTCTCTTTTCCCTTCGGTGTTTTCTTCTGGGCGGGGCTAGTGCTTTCACCAGTATTCTTGATGTACAGTCTTCTGCTCATGGTTGGTCGTAACATACCAGACTGCCCGCTTATTGGCTATTTTCTGACCTTGCGCGCGCTGACCACCCTTGATTCCCCTTTTCGCCTTCCCTTCGTTACCGGTCGTGATTCTCTCGGGCCTGTACAACTCCTCCTTCCTCGTACATGTTCTCCGGACACCATGGTTTTTTTTTTTTGATAGGACACCTTCTTCTTTCCCCCTTGTTGATACACTGCCGGCCCGACGCCAGGCTTATCGGCTTTCTCTTGTAATTGATCGATTTTTGTCTGAAGCCTTGACCTTTTTTTTTGGGTTACATTTTGGTATTGTTCGGACATAGAGTTCCCTTCCAACCCCACCACCTATTTCCTTGATTCTTTCTGGACATCCCCAGGTCGCGGGTTTGCGACCAGAGAAATTTTCTACTCAAACGTTTCGCGGAAAAGATTTTATCTCACCCCCCTTTCGTCCTTTTTTCTCTCCCATTTCAAAGGTCTAGCCTTAGCATGAGGTCTGTCTTCTACGATTTTTTCTAGAGGTTAGATCTGGGTTCTTCCCCCCGATACGGTCTGGGCGCCCTTCCCAGACCTATTTCCCGGTTGTTGAGTTACGTGTTTTGTTTATTTTTTCTCGGATGTCCTCCCCCGTGGAGCTGGCCCCGATCTCGTCCGACCCACTTTGTCGGGTGGCCTCAATTTAATTTGATTTCCTTTTTTTTTTTTTATGCAATCCTCAGCAACGACAAAGCAGCTTCAACTGCTTCTCCCTTTGAGCGCACATGTTGGGCTCGAGCACGATCGAATTTTTTGAAGGGACCCAATGGCCGTTTTTTTTTTTTGAGGCCCACGACATCTTATGTGTTCCCCTAAATGACATGATCAGGGCTTTTTACTTCCTTTTTGACTGTCCCCCGGCAAATGAAATCCTCTTTCTCCTTGTTGTGAGAGAGTTTATTAGATCCTTTGACGCCCTCTTTCCCGTTGACACTATCCCTCTTTTTTTGAAGGTTCTTCCTCGTGTCGTGCTCCACCCCCCCCCCCTCACATTTTCCAACTGCGTTCTGGCGCTCGTGTACGACCCACCGTCTTCACTTCCTTTCTCTTTTCCTCACTGGATTCATGCTAGTTCTTTGAGTTATTCTGATTCAGTTTCTTCTAAGGGCTTGACCAAGCTTCCCCTTTGGCCAACTCCCCTGCTGGTACCTGACATCTTGTTTCCCCCCCTAACCCCGACCTAACATCTTCAAGTATACTGTCAATTTTTCTCGTCTATCGTCTTTGTGCGCTCGGCCCATAATTTTTTTACCCCCCCCGCTTATGCTCATGTCCGTGTACCCGAGAGAGTTCCCCTCTGCCGCCTTACCCCCCCACGGCCTTCTGCTAACGGTCTTCAGCCATTTTTTTTTCCTGCTAGATAGTGACCCCTGTGCGAACTCCAAGCTGGTGGCCCCCGTTGATTTTCCCAAATCAATTGTGGTGAATTTTCACCGTGATGTACGTTCCCCCGTCTAATTGAACCTGCCGCTTTTTCCCTCTGTCCATAACCTCCTCGGCGTCGACGCACCTGAAGCTACTCATTTCCTGGAGTCGCCATAGAGGTATACTTACATCGACTCTTCTTGTCGCTTCTTTCTGCACTTCTTTTCAGGCTTCTTCCCACAAGTTTCCAGTGTTATTCGGCGTTGTTTTCCCTTCCATAAAGAGGTTAATTTTTTTATGTTACGTACACGTTTGAAATATGCTCCCACAATGTTCTCCGCACTCTTGAAGAAAACTTCCACTGGAGCAACCCGCTTTCATTCTTATGTAGACCCCCATCCATCTCAACTGGCTTCCCTGCATTTTTCTTTTCCCCCCCCCCCGTCTTGACACGAACGTACATAGACGTCACTCTCCCTCCTTTTTCCCTTTTAATGAGACGGGGGGTGTCTCCCCCCCTAATTCATCACGTCTTGGAGGCCTGACCCAGAATTCCTCTGCATTGTCACCCTGTCCTCCTAAAAAGCAATTTCTTTCCAGTAAACTGATTTGGACTTGATCCTTTCATTTTGAAACTTGACACCACTATCCCCTAAATATCCGCCGTGCTCTTTTTTCTGGTTTGTCGAGACCCTGATTTCTTTCCGGGGCACCTCCATCTTTCATAGGTCTAAACCATCTCTCCTTTCCTCACCCAATAGTCATAATTTCCCCACGTCGTTCCCTGAAACGCATTAGAGGGTGTCTCCCTCCCCTTTAACGTTATTTCTTCTTTTCCCCATTTTCCGAAGAGGACCTACTGCTTTTTTCGCCCTTAATCACTTCCTTCTCCCTAATTTCAGACGAACACTGGATACGTGTTCTACTCCTGTGCACCCCTTTTTTTGAGCTTTCTCCCGATTTCTCCAGGCTACATCATCAGTCGACGGGTTGAACGTCTGTTGTTCTGTTTTTCTCTCGTCGATTGCCCCCCCCCCCTCCCCTCTTTAGATCTCTTCATCTTTCTGACCCTCCCTTCTTATCTGCCTCCAGACAGGTCTTTCCCGGTCTTTCCCTTCCCTCCGCCCATATAATCATTGGTTTTTGTTTCTGTCCCATAATCAGTGTTTTGTTGTATCTACCTTTTCCGACATGATTCTTTTGTTTTTTCCATGATGGCTTTTTAGGGAGACGACCCTTCGGTAGCCGGTTACATTGCTTTCCCCCCTCCTCTACGTTATAGTGGGGTTCCAAGTTCGGTTCCACCCTTTCCTCCCCTCAAAGCAGACTTCCCCCTCTTGCGACTTTCTACGCCCCTGAGTGGGACGACCGCTACCGCGGTTTCCCCTTCTGAAGTTGGCAGTTCCCTAAATCCCTTGATTCAGCGTTTTGTCTCGCGCGGAACCGTGTCCATGGGGCGAAGTCTCGAATTTCTTTGCTTCTTTTGACGGCCTTTCTTCCGCAACTACTTGATGAACACGATTTTCTTTTCCGCCCTCGCTGCGGTTCCTTGAAAAGATTTTAATCTTCTTTGGTTTTTGGATAGTACTGTCCTTTTCTTTGGAGAAGTTTTCATTTTCTTCTTAACAGATACGACCCCGGCCGGGCTTTGTTTTTCGGATATAACAGCAGTTATATCACCCACAACCACCTCCCCACCCCCCAAACCCCCCCACAGTGTCCCTTTTTTAGGGCTTTGCAATGACGGAAGTCTTTTCCCTTTCTTTCAGAGATCGGCACAATTCCCTATAATCTAACTTGACTGTCTTCTCCTGAGAACTAGTGTTTTTCAGTGGTGTGCTTGCATTCTCCCGTTCTTTTCTGGCCTCCATCGCTTGCTTCTTGTGGGGTTAGGCCCTGGCTGCCGGCCCTCCACCGGGCATTTGTTTTTTTTGTTAGTCGGGCGGTGGCTCCTCATCTCCCCTGTTAAGTTTTCGTGAGTCTGGACTCACCCTCCTTTCACGCGGATTTCTGGCGCCCCTTTTCTGACACTGCGTTTTTTCCTTCCCCAAATGTTTTTTGCACGTGGCATTGCTTTCTCCATCACGGTCGTACCAATTCTTTTCTCCCTGAACGCCACCCTACTTTTTTTTTTACCCAGTTTTCCACACTTTTTGAAGACAGCCCACCTGTTGACATATCTCCGATTCTCACAATTTCAGGCGACGAGGCTTATAGTCGTAATTCCCTCGATGCTCACGCCGGACTGCTATTTTTTTCTTTTCTCTTTGGTCTCGAAAATATTCCGCTTTTTCAGGACCCCTTACAATCCCCATATTTTACAATCTTGTGACGTTGCGGGACCATCACCTTGTCTATCTGGTTTTGCGCAGAGAAATTATTTTCCCCACGGCGAGTGAGCTGTAAAAGCCTCTAGATATCAGTAACTGGGTTCCTCGTATTCATCTAGCACGGTTTTTGCGATTGACGATGATTATCGCGCCCCTTGACGATGTTTTTTTTCTTTCCTAGCGATCGGATCTCGTCTGGCAATGTTTCCTCTCGTCAGGCACTTGGTGGACAGCTCCTTATTTTCTGCTGTGTTATGGGCATTTTTTTTCTTCGGCCCCCCCCACGAAATCACTCTTTTCGTTAGATTTGTCTTGGTGAGTGTGGGGAATTTTTCTTTTTTTTCTACTCCAATAAAACTCCCCCAACTCCTTTCCCTCCCCCTGGTAGCTTCAGATTCATTTGAGACTGACCCGTGGAGTATTAGACACGCCTCCTGATTCCCGAAAAATTGTGTTTTTTTTTTGTGGCTGTGGTTTTTCCCGCCCCCTAATTTTTCTCTTTCGTTTTCCAGACTTTCCCTTTTCCCCCCCTTAGCCCTGACCTTTCCCTCTAACCGTTTGTTGTGAGAGACCTCTCCATCGTTCCCTAATCCTTAGTTGCGCTCTTTTCGAAGGTGTCCCTCGTGTGTGCCCTGCCCTATTGGTCCTGAGTAACGAGGCTCTTTGATCCCTCACTCCTAACCAGGCAAAGTGACCTTGACTGCTTTTCCGATTTTATTTGCTGGTCTTGTTATCATTTTTGATATCAGTATTGAAATCATAATATTCCAAGTCGACAGATTTTGTTTATCGGTCCACGTCTGCCTGGACAGCGCACGATTTCCTTTCACCGAACAACTCAGTCTTCTCCCCCCCTGAATCCGATCCGTCGTTGCCTGATGCTTCATCCTTTCCTTTTCCCCCCCCCTCCCCCATTAGTCTTTCATTTCCCAGGTACAAGAGACTCCTCTCTCTTCCCGTCCGTCTGCCTAATCCTTCTCTTTTATTCCCTTGTCCTTGATACTGAGACCTTTTTTCCCCCACTGTTTCCTCCCTGATTGGTCTTCCTCCCCCCTTTTTGATGTTTGAATTTTTTCCTGCTTTTTCTCGCTCCGGTGTCGGGCCCCTCAGCCGTGAATTGCAATATGTTTTTTTCTGTCGACGTGGTTCCTGCTCCCCCCCCCTGCGTAACCGTCTTTTTCCCAATGACTCCCTAATCATTTCCGGCGTCTCCCCCTTTTTATACCCCGATCCGATATTTCGTGCTGCCGTCCTTTCAGTGCTTTTTTCCAACTTGTTGTTGACAATTTAGCTCTTCCCCCTGTTTTTTGTAGATCCCTCCCCCCCCCGTTGGTTCACTTCCTTTTTCTAACGCTGTCAAATCAATCATTGTTTTTCTTTTGTTGAACACCTTCAGCCCTTCCCCCCAAATCTCAATTGCGCCCTTCCTCTTCTACCACTGAATATTGATAGCGACGTGCCCTCCTCATACCATAGAAGAACACCGCTTGCCTTATTCTTCATTGCCTTGCTGAAATAGCTTAACATCTTTTCTCACCCCCCCCAGTCCTTATATTCATTCCCCAATTTGCTACTTTTGCATCAGCCACACTGTTCGACCATGTCTTTCGGATACAGCCACCTGATGTCCCTCTCGAGTCGTTTTTGTCCGATTGAACCCCTCTTACCCTCCCCGAAGGGGCCTAGACCTCCAGCTAGCCACTTTATCTCCCCCTCCTTCGGGTCCACCGTCATTGTTGTCTTTGTTTCCTCCATCTTCCCCCCCCCTTTTCAGTCCCACCTCCGGCCCCTTCTTCCTTTTTCAATAGTAACGGAACCGCCTTTTCGCGTTAACAGACATCGGCATTTTTCTTTGATCGTCCACCCGGTTCCGCGTTCCTTCCTAACGTCCCTCCCTATCGTTCCATTGGCCTCTTTCTCGCTCATCCCCCCCTTCCCCCGATACATTGCTGTTTGCACTCGTAGCTGATCTGATGTGCCGTCTGCACCCTTTCACGTGTCTCCCCACCCTTTCCCTCTCGGATAATACTGTCCCTTGCTTTGTGTTGAGGACTTATTGGTTGCGCTCATGTTCTTTCGCAAACTCATAAACGTTGCTCTTCTGATCTTTTTCGTTTCCCCTCCCTCCTGTTTGGTCACCTCTTTTTGATCAGGTCGTTTCTCCTCCAAGATCAGTCGTTGGAAGTATTTACCCCTCAATTTTCCTACTTTGGTTGTTCTATCTCTTCCCCCCGGCACCAAGAGTTTGCTTTTCCTTGCCTCTGATGACTCCCTGTTTCTTTCGCATATATCTCTTTTTCCGCAATTTTGAATCTCCGACCGGTTATTTTTTCCTGAGAGTTGAGGACCCGGTTTCACCTGACGTTAATCGGTCGACTTCTTTTTTTTTTTGTTTTTTTGGGTGGTGATGGAACTCCCCCTTCATTGTTCGACCCCTCTATTCATGCCGATAGTGACTCTTTGTGATCCAGCTCGCTTCCACCCTTATTTCCCTGGGGCCACGTTTCTCTATATTCTGCTTGGTTTACTTACAATGTAGTCGTCCCGACCGAACTTTCTTTTCGGCGGAGTGTTTTTTTTCTCCCCCGGTTCAGGGAACCTCCTTGTTTTGTCCTGAGCGGGATTTGGCGCCCGAGGTAGTTCTCCCCGATCACTACCAATTGACGGTTGTTCCCCCCCCCTGCGGGTCCATTCAGGTCGGCGATTTTTCCTGGCCTCCCCCGGCGGCGTTTTTTGCCCTTTGTCCCCTGGTCCTCCTTTCACACCCCCCCCACAAACAAAAAACAAACACCCCACAACACCCAAAAAACAACCAAACCCAACAAACCAACCCCCACAAACCCCCCCCCCCCCCAAACCCCCCACAAAAACCCAACAAAACCACCACAACCAAAACTCCTTTTCCTTCTCGATCCTTTTCGAAGCTTAGTTTTTTCTTTTTTTCACAGCTTTAAATTTAGATGTTTTTCTTTTTTCACTCGGTGTATGTTATTTTGTGTATCCCAGTTCCATGGCTCATTTCCCTTTTCTATGCTTTCTTGCTTCTGATTCCTTGGGCTTTCTTTTTTTCTTGTTCTTTTGGGTTTGTTTTTTTTTATTTTGTTTTTTTTCTCTTTATTTTTTGCTTTCGCGATTCTCCCCCTTTTTTTTCTGAATGAACCATCTCACTGATGTTTTCCTGGGTGCCTTTTTTTCTTTGAAAGCGCCTCTTTTTCCTATTTTCTTTGAGCATACCTTCTTCTCCTTTAAAACTTTCGCCCAACTGGGGGCTTGAATTTCCCTAAAATCCCATTCCTGAGATCCCCTTTTCCGAGGCACCCTTGGTTCCCTTTTTACGCCCCAATCATGAAGCTTTTTTTCAAAAGGGCCCCCGCCCGGACCCCTTTCTTCGTAATTTTATAACTCGATGGAGACGTCCGTTCACTTATTTCTCGGCTTGGTTTTCTTGGAGTGCACCTATTCGTCGACTGTTCTGGTTTTTAGTCCCTCCTTACTTACAAACATCGTCTTCCCCCCCCTTGCTGCTGCATCCCGTCCTGAGGTTTTCCCCAGATCCAATATTATTATCCAACGGTTCTTCCTTTGTCGTTCGCACAAGTTTCCTTTTAGAAATTTCCCCAAGGGCCGCTTCTCCCTCTCTCCCCTGTGAAGCTTTGGTTTTTGTCCGAGGCCTATAGAGGCCCCGATGCTCCTTGCACTCCTTTCGTGACCTCTAATCGGGTTCGGTTATGCCGATCGGCTCAGGCTTCTTCTTCCACGACCTCTCCTTCTTTTTGTCCAGACTTACGTTCTTTTCTTGGTTCTGATCGGTTTCCCTACATTTCGTTGTCCCCGATTATCCCCCCAAGACCTGTCTCTGTGGGGAAATCTTAATTATTCTTCTTCTGCATCACAACTCTCAAGCCAGCCGCTCCCCCCCGCCTTTTGCCATTACAGTGGAAGTACGGATATTCCTTCCGCCAACCCTGAACCCGTGTGTCCGATTGACCGATGACGTTTGTAACCAACTTCGGTTTTTTCTTGCACCGTTTAGTTTCCACGCATACCTTTCCTCTTTTTTCTCGGTTTGTGTTGGTACGCAAACCGGCTTGCTCCCCTCCGGGATCTTTGTTCCTTCCCTGTTTTGAGATCTTCCCCTTTTTCCTCTCCATGGCCGGTGACGTCCTTCATTTCGTTGCCACCGAGACCTGATCCTTTCCTTTGCATTGGGTTTCCCCCAATCAAAGTTCCTCCCCCCCAAAACTTTTTTCCATCTTCATCATCTGCTGAGCGTCCGATTCCCCCACTGGTCTTCTTCCCATTTTATCTCTACGCCCTTGAATTAACTTTGGTAATAGTTAGCCTGTTCGACTACCTAGTAAGGTCTGTTCACTCATACTTTTGATTGACCACTAGCGAAATTTTTTTGCCAATTTCTTTTGATCTCCACCTGATGTCCTCTCCCTCCTCCTTCCGATGACACCCTCCCTCACACGTAAGTATCCTGCAGTCCTTCCCCTGTACTTCGACGCGTCTTTTTCTTCTTCTCACCCCAACCGAAATCTTCTTCTTTCGTCGTTTCCTCTTGAAGCTAGTCTCTCCCCTCCGCCACGTTTTTTTTTAAGAGGAATCCCCCTCTCCTTGTCGACCTGCACTGTTTTCCCCTCCCGACCTGCGGGTTTTATCCCCTTCCATCAACCTTTGCTTTTCCACCTGAACGGGGGTCCGCCGTTGTTCAAACCGTTTTGTTGCTTGTTGCCCTTTTTTTTTCGCGTCTCGTTCTCCATTCCACCCCTTTTCGTCCTTTCGTGTCTGACGCCCTCGCCGTCCCAATATTTCGGGCCCCATTCTTTTTCCTTACCGCCTCCCCGATCAAGCTTTTCTTTCTCGCGCTTTTTTCCCCCAGCTTTTCCTTTTTCTTATTCCCAAATTTTGGCCAAAGTGTTCTCCATCTTCTCCTTTGAATCTTTCCATTCACCCCTTATTCCGCTTTTTCCCCTCTCTCAACCAATTTTTCATCTCGTCGCATTACAGAACTCTCAGGAACATTTGTTAATTCCTTCTTTGCCCCTGCCTACTCCAATTTTAGCAAGAATTTTTTTCCCCTCTCCTTATCCCTACATCCCAACGCTCGCATTCTCCCGATGACCCATATTTGACGGTCCGCTTTTTTACCTACTTTGTCCACCTCTCGTGGAGGTCCGAAAGCAAAGAACGGGATGAATGAACGGTCCCCCCCCTTGCCAATCCGCCCCCCCCCCGTAGCCAAGGACCAGCCTTTGTTGTATTTGCTTTCCCCTTGCCGATCCCGCTATAACCTCCCCGCCCGAATCGTCAAGACCTTCCTTGGATATATTGCTGTATTGCCTTTTCCCACCCTTCCCTTTCCGTAATGTCGTCTCGTTTTTCCCTCCCCCATCTCTGGCGCTCCCCTTACCGTTTAAGTCTCAAAGGGAAACGTGTTACCCTTTTTTCGTATGCCTTTAACCCGGTGTGTTTTTGTTTGTCATGCAAGTCGTTCCCTTTCCGACCTAAGCCTACTCCTATTTCCCATTTTCCTTTGTAAGTCGCGAAGATCCGCTTTTCTACACCGTCTTAGAAAGGAAACCGTCCCTCTTCTTTTTTAGCTCGGGTGCGATCTCCACATGACGTTGTCCCTCGCTTTATCCTTTTCCCCTTTCTTTTTTTCCCACCTCCTTTGCCTTCTTTGTTTTCGCTTCATTTTTTTTTTTCCGTTGACCAACCCACCTTCCGATAGACTCCCCTTTTCCTTGACTAAGAGAACGCTCTCAAGACATCTGAGCATCAGGTCGTTGCGGTGCAAACCTTTCTTATGTC
>Ga0179593_1289513_pt1 | contig 21024 bp, 37 predicted proteins | sample CZODoug2_1_08_16_FD_185931 | JGI IMG/M metagenome (GOLD analysis project Ga0179593, IMG submission 185931) | Vadose zone soil fungal communities from Angelo Coast Range Reserve, California, USA - CZODoug2_1_08_16fungal (PacBio error correction) | ecosystem: Environmental > Terrestrial > Soil >... | reverse complement strand
TGTCTCACCAATTAGCCATGTAACCTTTTTAGTTAGTTTCGGCTTGGGTTCCCACACGTGTTTTTTTACTTCCATTCCACTTGGTTTTTCTTCAAGGAACCCCCGGTCCCCCGGTTATTACGTTGCTTTTGTTCCGTCTTTCCGATTAGGTTTTTTCCCCGGTTTCCGTTCCGAGTGGCCTACCCAGGGCCCAACCTCTTTTTCTTCGCGCCGCAGCCCTCCCCCCATAGTATTTCCCCCCCAACTTTGTCGGATTCCCGTCCCTACCTCCAGCCTTCTCCATTTCCCCAACCCCTGTGTTGCTTTAGTTGGGCGTATTTCAAAAACTGAAAGGTGGCTGAGTGAACCAGTTACCCCCCCCCCCTCCCCCAATTTTCATCACCCGTCCCTTCCCTCTTTTGTTTTTTCCCTTTTCGTCACCGCCCCTCCTTAAACCTATGATTTAAATATCTTCGTTTTCCGGGCCCCATCACTTTTGTTTAAACCTTTGACCCACAGGCCGTCAATCTTTGGTTGTCACCACCCCACCCCTTTTGTTTTGCTGTTTTTCTTTCCCGGTACAAGTTCTATCGGGGTGGCCCCCTCAGTTTCCTGAACCCAGAGTCGGTGACCAACGTCGCCCTTTTGTCTCAGTGAGCGCCCACTCAATAATTGGTCCCCCCTTTCTTCTTTTAGTTGTCCCCCTGGGTTTACCTGAAATTCCATTTGTTGGGTTCGGATTGGCCTTCTTTTCTTTATCGTTTTAGGATTCCCCCCAACCCTCAATTATCGCCCCCCCCCATCCTTTGCTGTTTCCCCATTTAAGAATGCCGAAACCCCCGGGTTTGACCGGTTCCTAATTCGTCTTTGGTTTGGCCTGCCTTTCCATTGCTGGTAGGACTTGTTCCCTTTTCCCCTATAAAAGAGCTTTTTTTGCACTGTGACGACCCGGCGTTTTCCCCCTGATATTTAGACTTAAAATTGATCCTTTCCATAAGACGTAGAGTCCAATTTCCCTCCTTTTTTTTCCCTACAACCAATGTTTTTCATTTTCCTGGGTTCTCCTGGCGCGCCGTCACAGACCCCTTCTTGGACGAGTTTTTGTTTTTTTTGGTTCCCCTGTGACCCAAGAGAACAACAGGTCGGTCCCCTTTTGAGTTCTCCCCAATCAGGTAAAAGGCGGTTTTGCGTCGATCTGGGTTTTTTTGGTGCCGGGTTCCACCCCTGAAAAACTCCCTCGATCTTGGCTTTGTTTTTTTTTTTTTCGCGCGTCCCACCCCCCCCTGAAAACGGTCCCATCAGTTTTGTCCATTTTCGTTTCCCCACTTCCCCCCCCCTTACCACGTGGTCTTCCCCTGAATTCCCTGGTCGTTTGTGAATCACCCAAAGCAACAAAAGTGACCCAGCTAAGCCTGTTTTTGTTTGACCCCCCCCCTTTCTGCAGGGACCAGTCAGCGGACGACGTCTTTCTTTTTGAGTCTCCTGTTAGGACATACCCCTATCGCGCAGCCCAACTTTATCTCACTCCTGGTACCTTGCCCCGCCGGACCGTGTATGCCATCACAGGGCTTACGCCGGTCGATTCGCCCCCACTTCCCACCCCCCCTGCCAAACCCTCGACTCCTGGCCCAACAGACTCGTCCTTTCCCCACCAGGGCTCCACGGTTACACACCTTCCCCTTTCCCACGCTTCCCTTCCAGGCTTTGCTCTTGCAAGCGTGCTTTGCGTTCTCAATGCAGCCCGTTTTGGTCTTCCTTCCCTCCCGTCCTCCCCCAAAGATAGCCTTCCCTCATCACCCAACTTTCTGCTCTTTGCTCTCTTTTCCCCCCCCCCCTTGAGGGCAGTTGGCTCTTCTCTTTTTTCTCTCACGCGTGCTTTTTTTTTCCACTTCTCAGGGTCGACCTCTTGGTTGAAACAAATTCTCCGCGCTTGTTCTTTTTTCCAAAAGAAGCCCCTCCCCTTTTTTTTTTGCCACTGAAGTCGGATCCGAGTCCTCTTAGTGCTTATTGCATTGCGTTGGGCCGTTCCGTCTCCGCGTGGAAGGTGACCAGGCAGGCGCCTCCTCATTTTCTTTCGCGTTAAAATGTCTCTGTTTAACTTATTTGATTTTTCTTCGCAAGCCCTGTTTCCCGTGGTCGTTTTCCCCGTCTGGCGGATTTGCGCGTCACATTTTTGATCCCCCTTTTGGGTCTTATGTTTCGCAAGAGTTCTAACCGTTTTTTCTTTTTGGTTTGGGGGTTAAGGGCCCCCAAAGCGATCCGATCCTCGGTCCTTCGTCCTGATTTAACCACGTTCGTTGGCCCCTTGCGGAAAGGTATCTCCCTGGTATTCACAGTCGCGATTTTTGTTTCCCAGTTCAAAACCCGTTCCCGTTCGCCAGTGTACAACAATGTCTTCCACGACACCTCGCCTTGTTTTTTTTCTTTCTCAACATTCCCTTACGTGGGGGCGTTCCCCCCCGTTTGCCCCAGGGGCCCCTCTTGTCCAAATACACCTTTTTCTTTGATATCCTTCCCATCTTTATCCAAATGACGTCTTTCTTTTTTCCCCACCCCCCCCTCACCCTCACGTTTGCGTCACACTTTTGGGGGACGTTGACTGTTCTCCCCTTCCTTTCTTTTCGTTCCTTCCCTGAACCGTCCTGACCTCTTTGAGAAACAAATTTGGCTTGTTTTCTGTTTTTGCCCTACCCCTATTCCTCTTCGACTTTTGCCCCTTTTCCTGCGGGTGATCGTTAAGCCCTCAGTCAGGTCTTTTTTTCTCGAAAGGACCTACCCCCCCCCCCAGGTCCGATAACCGGTACTTTTCCTTCAAATTTTCTCTGAAGGAATTAATAACCCTTTTTTTCCCAAGGAAAAATACGGCTTCACCTTTTCTGCCCCTTTTTCTCCTTTTTCTCATTTTTTTTCACGTTAACCCCCTTCCGGATCCCCTCTTCTCCTGTTTTTGATTTGCCACCAACGGTTGTCTTAGTGGAGGGCCCGGTTCTCGGTCCAGATTATTTTTATTTTTATAGGGGTGCCAGTAACCTCTCTATTCTTTTCCCGGTTTGTTGTTTTAGGATCTTCTTTTCATTGCCCAGAGAGGCTAACGTCCATTCGCCTCCTCCACCTCCCCTCCACCCTCTGTTGCCCTTCAATTTCCCCCCAATTGCCCACCGCGTAGCGACGGGGTAAAGTTTCAGACCCCAGCGGCTCCCCCCCCTTGTCTTCCTGTATTTCCTTTTGTTTCGAGAACATTTGCACACCACCCTCCATCATTGACCCTTGCTTTTGGTATTTTTTTTGTTCGGCCCTGCGGATCACCCGATCTGTTGCGGGCCCCGTTTCATTCGCGGGTAAGGTTGCAACTGAGATAGGGACCCATTGCGCGTCCCCCCTTCTTCCATTTCAATTCGTTCAGTCTTCCCGCGATTTTGTACTCTTGGCTTCTTCCAGTTTTTATTTTTTTTTCTCCACTGTCTTTTAGGGCCGCTCCTGGTGGGACTCCCAACTCTTGATTACTCCCCTTCACCCCGTTTTTTTCAAAAGCACCTTTTCACAGGGGGTTTACGTTTTGCCCCCCCTCAGGTTCTGGTTTTTTTTCCAAGTAAAAACCTGGGCCTTCGTTCGTTTTTCTCCTGGCTTGTTTGTACACCGCCTCCTCCCCCTTTCTTTTTGCCACTACACCCGTCTCGTTGGCACCCTTTCTTTCCCCTTCCTTCGGTGCCCCCCGACGTTCCCCCCGGACGTACTTAGGATCTCTTCCCCGCCACTCGTTTGTGTCATTTAATATTATCTCCTGCCACGAAGTGAAGTCCCACTCGACACCCTCCCTTTTAGCCGCCATTGTCCCCGCGTTTTCCCCTCCCCGCCATACGTCCCTTCCTCCCCACGTAGACGGTGCTGTTTTGCCGGAGGAAATCCAATTTTTCAGACAGCTTGTCCGTCGGAAATTCAGAAAATCGTGCCTTTTTGCGGCTGGCCTGTAACAACTGTCGCTGTTTTTTTGAAAGTCATCTGCATCCTGCCCCCCCTTTTTTAAGCCTGCTTCCACTTCGATATCGCTTCATTCGTAAATTGCTGTTGCTTCATTTGTTCGCCGGGCGTTGAGATTGTTTCCCCAGTTTTGCTGACTCTTTTTTTCCCCCATTTCCCTTCTCGGAGGAGCACATAGACCTCCTCGCCTGTACCCTCCCTGGTTGGGTTTTTGTTCTCGCCCCCACCAGAAAACCAAGGATGGTCCCGTCCCCGGAGTTAGGTACCATCTTTTCCGGAGTCTTTCTGGCCTTCGAATCTGCAAGTCTGTGCAGTGGGTCTTAGGTGTGTCCTTCCCAACGTGTCTCCCGTGCTTTCTGCCTCCTAACAAAGGCGGACTTTGGAACCTTATCATTTTCATGTGACGTTGTCCTCCGGTTTTGATAGTAGTTATTGTCTGGCGATCTCCGTGGAGGTTTTTTCTGTTGATGGCCGAGCGACCGGTGCGGCACTGCCCCGTTCTTCACCCCCCCCAACCTCCGTCTTACTCGGCCCCTTGGCCGTTGCGAAAAACCAATTGCGCTCTTCACCTAGGTCTTTTTTTTCAAGGTGCACAAGACTCCATTTTTCCCCTAATTGCTCGGGACGTTTCCTTTTTTTCTACCATTGTGTTTCCACAACCGATTTAGCACTCTTTCTTAAACTCCACAGTCACACCCTTTTTTGACAGTTTTGTCCCCCAATTTTATGGCGTTTTGCCGTCCTCTCCCTTGAACAAAACTGCTTCCCCTTATTTCTGTGGGGCCTTCCTTTGTGCGTACCCCCCCTAACTTCTGATCAGTTTCCTTATCCCTGACACCCACCCCCTTTCTTTTTTTCCATACTTTTTCGTCCCACCCTTTTCCCTGAGGCTCTTCCCCCCCCCCTTTTCTCTTTCAGGCACCGCACCCCCCCCCCCCCCCGTGGACCCAGCAGGTTCGTTTGGGTTTTTTCGCAAGTATAACCCCCCTTAAATTCTTACCTTGTTTTTTCCGTACAAGCACGCTCCCCCTTTTTTTGGGCCTCTTACCTCTTCTTTCCGCAGGCCAGTTTTCCCCTTTTCCCTTCAGGGCCCCAAACTGACAGAAAATTTTAAAGTGCCCCCCTTCGGTTTCTTTTTCTCACAACCCCCCCCTTTGTGTGAATCTTTTTTTTTTTTGCATTCCTACGGTGTAATTGCCCCCATGACCCCCTCACGAACCGAGTGCGTGTCCCTCTTGTTTTCTTATTTTGTTTGCCCCCCACTACTGGGGCGATTGGTACCCTTTTCTGTTTGGATGTGTCCTTTTCCCCAAAACGGGCTCCGGCCCCTTGCCCCCATCCTTTCCCTCCTCCGTCCACAAAGCAAAATCACCCGTTTTTTTCCAATTTTATGATAGTGCTTTTTCCCCCCCCCACTGGCGCGGGCTCCGTCGCCTTCTTTTTTCGGCCTTCTTTTTTTCATCTGAAGGGACGTGTTAACCGGGATACCTGCCCCCTTGGTTCCCCAAAAAAGCTTCTTCCCCGGCCTGTTCCCTGTTTTCCAACCAGGTTTTCTGTTTTTTTGAAACTGAGTTCCCAATCCTATTTTGGGTAAGGGCTCTTTTTTGACTGCCCCAAACCTTCCCAAGACGGGCATTCCCTTTTAGGTGTTCTCCTGGTTTCTCCCTCCAACTTTTTCTAAGTTTACCCCCCTACGCATGGTTCTGCCGCAGCCATGGCGTTGGACACAATTTCTCCCTTGTTATGGACAGGGGATGTGTTCTTTGCCCCCTTTTTTGTGACCCTAACCTTCCTTTTTTTTTTTTTTGTTTCCTGCGGTTCCCCAGAGTTCCTTGGATGCATCCTCCTGAAAAGTGTCCCAGATCTTTGGAGTTTTTTTACATTTTTCTTTTTCCCCCAACAAGAATATAACCTCTTTCTTTCCAGATGTCTTCCCATTTGTATGTTTTTAGAGGAGCCCCCCCATTTTTAACCGTTAGTCACACTCCTCTCCTTGGCATTTTCTATTTTCCCCCCTTTCCTCGCCGTGTTTTCTTTTTGTTGAGACTTTCTTCCCAAATACAGACTCATTTTTTACACCGTTGCCCTTTGTCGTGACTCTTATGAGAGTTCTGCTTTTTTTCCCTCAAAGGGCCTCACTCCTGGTAAAAGACCCCCCCCCTTCCCCCAAGGGTATTAGACTTGTTTTTTTGGCCTCCGAGCATTCTGTTCTTTGAACCGTTTTATTATCCTGCCTCCCCCTTTGGCACAGATTTTTCGAGCGCCGCAGACTTTCCCAGAGTAGTTTCCCCAAAACCTTCTGAGCCTGCCAATTTTCAACTAAGTCTTTTTTTGTCTACCCTTTGTCCCCCCCATTTTTTTTGGCGGAATTTGCCTGTCTAAAACCTGAAGGTTCGGATCACCCCAGACCTTGCTACCCCCCCCAGACACCCTTAACCCACCCCCACCCTTGCCCCTTTTCTGCCCGTTTTTTTTTGCATCCCTCCGTCTTCCGTGATTTCCACCCACTTCATTCTGTTTAGTCCACTTGTGTTTTTTTTTCACTTTCTACAAGAAACGTTTTTCCACCTTTGTGGGTTTTCCCGTGGCGAGGTTCATATTTCTTTCCCCCCGGGTTTTTATGTTCTAGGTACAGTTAACCGTCTATCTAGTCGGGTACCCTTTTTTTCCCCCCCAGGTTTTCCCGGTGACAGGAGTGTCGACCCCAGTTTTGTGCACTCCCTCGGGTCTCTATTCCCTTTTCATTGGTAACCACCTTCTTTCTGTACTTTAGTATTCCATACATTCTGTGTTCGGGTGTTCCGTTTTCTTGACATTATAACCAAATCCCACTTTTTTTTTCCCTCACCATATTTGGTAGGTCCCCAGGCAACCCCCCCCCGTGTTCTTCCTTTTTTTTCGTCGGGGTTCTTGGCACTTTTCCACGCCCGGTTTCTTCCCTCTTTCTCCCGTCTTCCAACTCTTTTGGCCCGAGACCCCTTGCCGTTGGCGTACCCGATTTATTCCTCCCTCACCTTCCCTGAGGGAACCTCTTCTTTTTTCACCGATTTTTAGAGGGATTTTTTTGCTTTTAGTGCATAACAACCCCACGTTCATAATTTTAAATGTTTTTATACTGTCGGCCTTTTTCCAGGTTGAAGTGTCTTTGTATTTTTTGGTTTGCGTTACCTGTACCTGTCATGGAGTCCACTAAGGGCCCTTGCGGTTTTTCTCGATTAGTTGAGTTGTTTTTTTCCCTGATCATTCCCCCCCAACATTTTTCTTTTCAGCGTGGCGTGGTTTTCGCCGCATACACCCAACCCCCCCCTTAAGTGTTTTGGGACACAGTTCTTCTATATTCTGCCAACACGTGACACACTTTTAACCTGAGTTTCTGTGTCGTGCCTTTTGAGTTTCCCCTCGCGTTTTTTTCCACCCATTTTATTGTCCTTCCCGCCGTTGCCTCTTTTTCTCTTCGTAGATTTCTGTTCCCTATGTTTTTTTCTGACAAATTTTTCTCGAAACAACTCCTCCGAGAAAATCCTTTTACGTTGGATTACACCCCCTCACGGGCATTGCTTGACTTACGTTCTCCATTCCCCCCCCACGGACCAACAACTTCGCCGCTAAATCCCCGTGATTCACACCCTTTTTCGCCCCCCCTGTCACGGAAATTCACGGGTGATTCCCCCGATTGATCTATGACTTTTTTTCCAGGTTGATCCCCTTTTTCCCCCTGTTTTCAAAGAAATTTTGTTTTTAAAGGCTCATTCCATGCCAATTTCCCATTACTATTTGTATTTCAATCCTCTGCGCGTTTTTTTTGTCGCTTTCCCGTATTTTTTCCCCACAGGCGAATTATCTGGGCTCTTAAAGAGTTTTTTTCCCACCTTCAATAGACTTTTTGTTTTTGCCCCCCACAATCCTCTCTGCTTGACGTCCCCAATTCCCGCCAGCACCCCCCTTTTTACTTGACTAGACCTACGATGCTGCTGTCCCGTTCCATTTTGGCAGGCTGTGAGAGCTTTTTTCCCCTTCCTTGATGCAGGTAGCATTCACCCGAATTTATTACTCCTTACCCCTGCTTTTGCCATTGCATTTCCTCCTTTTTCTTCGTGGTAGTTCTCAAAGTCTTGCTCTTTTCGCTGGTCCTTCTTTTTTCACCCCCTTGCTGTTAGATTCTGTTTCGAATCTGCTTCCCGCGTGAGGTTCGGGGTGGTCCCCTTCTTTTTTCCTCGAACTTTCTCTTTTGCCGTCGGTTTGCGCGGGCGGCGAGTTTTGCATGTTCTTCCAAGTCTCCGTCACTAGCCTTTTTGCTTTCAAAAAAGGGCGGCCTTTCCGTTATCCAGAGTTTCCCCCTGAACCGGCTGTTTCTTTTTAAAAGGGTTTCTTTTTTTTTTGTGCAAACAGTTACTTTTTTTTTTTTGGTTTCAAATACCGTTTTTTCTGTTCCTTTTCTTGCTGATTACCCCCTTCGCGGTTTTCCCCCCATCCCTCAACACTTTCCGGTTTATCCAAAACCCCGTTAACGACCGTCCCGTCGCTTTCTCTCTTTTTCCAATTTGATGAACTGCTTTTTAATGCCCCTTTTTTCCCTTTTTGCGCAACTACACCCCTTCTCCGTCGATTTTTGGCTTCCTTTTCCCTTTTTGACCGCGTCTGCCGTTCAGTGATCTGGTGATTTTTCCATTTTCTACCAACAAGTTCCCCGGCTACCCCACGGCTTCCCCCCTGGTATTTTTTTCAAATGGATCCTTTCCCTGGAGAAAGGTATTTAAATACCCCATTTCCCTTTTTTCCACATTTTCTAGTCCCTTTTCTCATTTCCTCCCCCTGGAGGATAGTGTCCCTTCTTTTTTCCCTTTGTTCCTTGTGTCCAAACGTGCGATGTTTTTGTACAGGGGAGACCATGTGACTTGCTTTTTTTTTTGCCCCCACGTTCCATATATCTATTTTTTCCCGTTTTTTTTTTGTTTCCCTGAGATGACTTTGCCCGATGCCCGAACGTTTGTTCCCCTTTCTGCGGCAATCCCCCCTTCGCAACCCGGTTTGCCCATTTTTTCCTCCAAGTCCAATTTTTCTCGTTCTCCCGCGGTACGTGCTACGAACACGAACAGGCAGCACCCCTGGACCTGTATTTCTTTCCTTTTTCCCCTTCTTTCCCCATTTGAAAAACATATTATGTTCAACCGGGCCGTGTATCAGGACCTTTTTGTTTCGCCTCGATCCCCCCCCTTATCCTCTTCGCAGTCCTTTGTAAGATCGTTCCTTGGTCCTGTCGTATCTGGGGGGGATGATTCTTCCCTTTGTGCTGCTGACCCATTAACTTTCCTTCCCTGTTCAATTTCCTTCCAGTCGATTTAGATGCAGGTCCCCATCTCAACGTTGGATGTTTCACCCCCTCGTTGCGGGATTGTTGCGGCTGGGTAATTTTCCACATACTTTATCTTTTCTGAAAAACGACTTCTACTTTTCCCAAACCTTTTACACGTGGGGGTTCCCCGCCCCGTAAGGTGCTGTTCACCAATAACCCACCAAACAGGATCTTTTTTTTCTTGATTCCATTTTTGTACACCTTGTTTAAAACAGCCGACCGCCCAGTTTTTTGTAACTAAAACAATCGCTAGTTTTATCCCCTTGAGATCAGCTTTCAAACCCCGACCTTTCCACCATAGTTCCCACGGACCGGCGCTCAATCTCTTCCCCCAGCCCACTTTCCTTGGTAGCAGATTTAGACCAGGACCATAATTTCCTCCAGGAAGTTTTTTTTTAGCGGTCACGCGCCCCTTTTTCTCCCTGACTGGTTTTCTCCCTTTGACCCCCTGTATACGGGTCCCTGTGTATGCACCTTTCAACCTTTTTCCCCCGACAGCGTCCCTTCGTCATCCCCATTAGTGTCCTGCTCCTGCCCTTTTCACCCCTTTTCTTTAAATCAGTCCTCCCCCGTGCCAAAGCAAGCCCCTTGTCAGGCTGCATCTCGTATTTTTCCTTCGACAACATTTTTTTTTGTTTTTTTCTTTTTTTCCAGGAGTCTTAGATTTGTTTCCACCCCCCCAAGGGGTAGTTTTTTTTCTTTTTTCACCGTTGCTCGTGTAGATGACCCATCTCCTCTTCCTTGAACGCCGGAGTGCCTTTTGCCATTGCCCCACCCCGCTCCATAGATTTGTCCCCCTTCGTATCTTTGCCAGTTTTCCCTTTTCTAAATAAGCCCACTTTCTTTCCAAGTGTTTCTCTCTTTGCGCGTGGCCTATATGGTCCCCACCGGTGGTTAACCGTTTAGTATTTAGGATTTAAGTTTGCCCCCCCCCGTTTTTTTTTCTTCGACGGTTTGCTTTAAGAGGACTCTCATTTGGCGTTCGAGTTTTCTGTCTTGTTTTATGGGGGGGCGATGACCTCCCTTTTTAATTTGCCCCGTTGATTTTCCATCCGTTTCCTTTTTCTCTTTCTAGGCTTTCTATGCAAAATTGTCCGTTGTGCTCATAGGCCGAAGCTGCCTCCCCCGATCGCGGCTCCTTTGCCCTTCATACTCAATAATCTTTTGTGTCCAAACCTCTCGGGTCTCCTGATTTTACCACGACCCCGCTTTTCAAAAACACTCCCTTTGACCAAATGTCTATGGTCTGTTGGTTGATGAATACTCGTCAAATTCTTCCTTTAAAGTTTTTTTTGAAGTCTCCTCTCTCCACACCAACTAACTAGGATCGTTCTTTATCACCGATGACCCCCACTCCCCAAGCTTTTTTTTCTACTTTCTGCCACCCCTGCCATGGAGTTCTCATTTTCCATCCTCTTTCGGAAAACCTGAAAACCCCCTTTCCCCTCAAAAGTGTATGTCTTGTGCGCCAGTTCCCCCCCTTACCTTCTACGTGGTTTCTTCACCAGCGTGACGAAATTTTTTCCCTCTCACTCCCTGTATGCCGCCAGTTCATGTCTCTAATGGGCCTAATGCTCCCCCCCCCGTTTTTCCAAGACCAGTGACCCCTGCCAGGACCCCCCCGAAAGACCAAAGCCCAAGACAAGTTCCACCTAACCCGGAACATTTGAGCAGTCCACCCCCTTCTTTTTTTTTTGCAACTTTGAAAAAGAACAGAGAACAGTCCCATCCCCCCCTCTTGGTAAGGACACCTCCCGTTCTCGTCCCCACCAGCGCTGTTTTACTATCTTACGCCAGTTCCCTGACTCTTTTCGTCCCTGGACACACACTCCGTTTCCCCCCAAATAGTTTCAGTATGCAGGTTCCACCGTTGGGGTTGTCTGGGTGGAAGGCCCATTGGGGATTTATGCCCAATTTATTTTTTTTTTTTTTTTCCCCTCCCCCCTTTTTGCCCTCCCGAAACCCCCCCCCCCAAGAATTCACCATAGTCCCGCCAATCAAGTGGGTTATCCCCATTACTGTGTACTTGTTTTTATGTTTGCTGCGCTGGTACTTTTCTTCTTTTTTTAGTTAGTCTTCCCCTATACTTCCCGGGGGTTCCCTTTTTCCCCCCCCCAAGTCCCCGGTTTTTTAACCCCAACCCACTATTGGCTCGGGGCCTTTTCCCCTTTGGCTCAACACACCGTTCTTCAGTCCCTTTTTCGTTATTAATTCCTGAGTTTCCGGATGCATCCGGTCCTTTTCCATCTTGGTTCCAAACAAAAATTCCTCCCAGCTGATTTTTTTTCTAAAATTCGTCGGTCTGTGTTTCTCCTCAAGGTTTCCCCCTAACTCATGCGCTCCCTCAGGTCAGGTGGACCCGTTTTCTTTCTTTGCTGTGCCCCAGGGCTGTCTCGCCCTTGTTCTTGGTTTTCCCCACGTTATATGAGATTCTCTACAAGCGTGTCCTGGGTATGGGCTACTACCTTTACGGTTTGTAGGAGGGGTGGCTCCTAGTTCTTGCCCCCAAGGCCATGTCGGCAACCTTTCAGTTCTTTTTTCCAGGTGGTCCCTTTTCTTCCCCCACCTGGGCAGAGACATCTTAAAGTTTTTTTCACCTTTTTTTTTTGGATTTTGGGAAATTCCTCCTCTTATCTCTTTTACCTCTTTCCCCGTTTGTTTTTGTCTTTTCGTTGAAGCCCTCCTTTCCCACCCTTCCCTCGCTGTAAACCCTCCCCGTTTTTTTTTATGAGAGGGTCTGTGGCCGTGGGTCCCCAAAGGACTCACCTCTGGTTCCATGCCCTTCAAAGGTATTCCTTGCCCTTTTTGTTCGACAACCCTCCCTTCCGTTTCCTCTGTTCCCCCCACGTTTTTTTTGGGGTGGTTTTTTTTCTTTCTGCATCCCCCCTGGGCCCACGTTCCCTTTTTAGGAGTAGCCCCCTCCTCCCCCCCAGCTTATTTAACAACCCTTTTCTCTGCTGCCCTGGCATCATGCGGCTTCCCTTGTCCACTCCTGATGGCTGCTAATTGCGTACTTCCCCTTGACACCACTTGAGCCCTCGAGCACCCCCCACCTTGACATCTCCCCCCCTTCTCAAAGCCCTTCTATTATCTTTTTTTTTTCATTTTCCGTCTTCAGGTAAAATCCTCCATGTAACACTCAGTGATTCCCTAAATGCAGTTTTCCCATTTGGGTAAGTTCCCTTTTCCAACCCTTCAAAGGCGGTTCACTTCCCCATATTTTTTGTAACCTTGTTTCTTGTCTTTTCCTCGGTCAAACCTTCTTATCGGCGGCACCCTTCCCTCCCCCCTCCCAAAACACCAAACCCCCCCCAAGACTCGGTTGAGTTTCCCTCCGCTCCTCAAAAGTTGTGGAGATTTTTTTTTTCTTTTTTGGATGCTAGTCCCCCTCCTCTGGGGAAAAAATTTTCTTCTTGTTTACTTATGTTTTTTTTGCCATTGAATTTCCTTTTTCCTGTTATGACGTTTTTTCTTTCTTTTCATCAACACTTAAATTGGGACCACACTCCCCTTTTTTCTTTGTAACACATTCCCCCTTTGTTGAACCGTTTTTTTCTTCCTTTCCCTTGTGTGGGTTGCCCTGCCTCAAGCGTTCTCTGCAGTCCCCAAGATTTCACCCCCCCAGCTCTGTTTTCCCCCGAGGGGTTCCCCCTTTTTGCTGTTTTTGGTTTTTTCCCGCTTTTCTCCCAATTTACAATTGCCCTGCTTCCATTATATGTTTCTACTTCCAAAACCTTTATCCCGCTCTTTCTCCAACACCCCAACGTATAATTACCTGAGTTTTTTTCTTTCTGCTCTATCTCCTCAAAGACTTTTTTTTTCTGGGGTCAAGTGGGGTTTAGTTTCTTCCAAATTTCCGACCAAATTCTCCGGCCTTTCAGTTAATCAAATGTGTGTGGGATGGATATTCGTTTAAGTGGTGAGCCTCTCGCTTCCTTGTGTGGGTGTTTGTGGTTCTAACTGTTGGTTTGCTTTTTATGCCTATTTTGTTTGTTTTTTTCTTTTTGTTTTTTTTTTTTTCTTATGTCGGATTTTAACTTTGAACTGTATTTCCCTCTGTTCGTGGGTGTGCGATCCCCACATAACCTTGAAGTGACCCATAGTTTTTTTTTATATTCCGCACAAACCCCTCCCCCCCCCCATAACACTTTTGTCTCACGGGCTTTCTTTTTTGTTGGGTTCTTTACCAATCTTCATTTTTTTTTTTTCCCCCCTACTAGTTTTGTGTGGTTCCCCCCCCCCTTCTTGCGGAAAGGCCCAGTCCGTACGCTCTCTTATATGTTTTTTTCTCTTTTCTTAATAGTTGCGCCACCCCACTTTCTCGAACGCATAGCTTGATCTCAACGCCGGTTTCCGTTGGCTTCACCTCCCTTTGAATGTTTTCTTTTCGCGACTCCTTCCCCGCCCCCTTCTCAAAAAGGTCCAAAAAAAACCCCCTCTACCGAGACCTCCCTCCGTTTCCCCAGTCGTTAACCGTGCCCCAAATCTTAAGATTCCCCTTTCCCGCTTTGCTCTTCCCATCTTCAGGATGAAATAAATTGTTTTGGCCCTACTTTTGTGGTCCTGGCTTTCCTCCGTCATGAACCCCCTACTTCCTCTTGAAGAAACCCAACTTGCGCAGCTTTCTCTGGCTCTCCCACTGTGTTTTTTGCTTGGCCGTTAGCTTCTATTTGCTAGAATCTTTTTTCCCACTGTTTTGCCATCGCCCCTTTCTTGTTTGGCAAACAACTTTCCTCTTTTTGATCCCCACCCAAAAACGACTTTCACCCAGCCCCAACGTTCTCCTGGACCCGGATCTCAGAGTCGTGCGCTACGCGCTTTGTTCATCGGCGCTGCTTAACTCTGGGACAATTTCCCTTCCGGCCTGCTTGCCCGAATTTTTCTTCTCATTTCCAACCAACGTATTTGAACTTTTTCTTCTCGCAGCCGTATCCCCGTGGTAGTTAGAACAGTTCTTCTTTGGTCTGCTGTTTGTCTTTGCTGGAATTTTCTACGGGATGTTAGATTAGAGTTTTCAATATGTCTAAATCGAGGGCGGGGTTTCCTTTCGACTAATTCCTTAGTTTTTCCAGTTTTGTAGGGGTTTGTCGAGGGGCTGTTGCATGGAACTTTTTTCGGCGGATTTTTGTTGTTTTTTTTTTTTTTTTTGTTATTTTTTTATTATTTTTATTAGACTGTGTGGTATGTTGCTTTTTTTCGTTTTCCTTCTGTGTACCAATTTGAGCTGACTCGGCCTTTTTTTTTCTTTTTTTTTTCCCCGAACCCTTTTGCTCTTCCTTTCGGTTTGTTTTGGTTTCAGGTTATTTTGCCAAAAACCCCTAAAGCCCGATTCTCAATAGGTGACTCCACTCCCTCGTTTGCACAAACCCTCCCCCACACGTTCATCTTTTATAACCAAACCGTTTTTTTGGTCCCTTCCTCCGTTCCCTCATATTCTCGTTTTTCCTTGTGGACCCCCCCTAAATTGAATTTCCCCTTTGCCCCCGTTCGACTTAAACTATCCCCCTGGCTAGGACTTCCCTTTCCTTCGATCCCCCTTCTAGCCCTCAGTTTTTTTTTTTTTTTCTCGAAGGCCGTGGAGACCCCCCCCAGGTTACCGTGATAACCCTTTTGCCCACCCTGTCCATGGTCCTTTTTCCCCCCCCCTGGCTCCTTTTAATGAAGGAAATCCTTCTATGGTTTGGCGAGTTCTTCTCCCGCCTTGTTTCCCTGTCGTTTCTCTTTCTCGATTTTTGCCTATTTCCCCCCCCCTGTCCAAAAGGTGACCCCAATTTTTTTGACTGGAGTCTGGCGATCCCCTTTCCCTGTCTATCATTGGTCAAAGTCTTCCCTTTCCTTCTTTCATTACTTTTTTGTTTTGAGCCGCTTCCCTTTCCCCCCTCTCTTGTTAAGAAAAGGAATTTTTTTTCGTCCCGTCAAAACCGGTGCCTGTCCTCCCAGCCCCTTTTTTGTTTTTTTTTCAACCCCCCCCACCCCCCCTTCTTCTCTCGGTAACCGTTTTTTCTTTCTTCCCCTACTTCCAAATGGAGCTGTATTCTGCCCCTCAGCCTTTGAACCCCCCCCCATTGACGACCTTTGACTTTTTTCTGTTTTTTCGCCTTTCGTTCCCACCTCTCTTTTTCCCTGATGCCTGGTTTCAAGTGATGGTCCTCGTTTTGAGTGCGCCTTTCCCCACGTCGAAGAGTGTACTTTTTTTAGTTTTTCTTTTTTTTTTTTTCAAAATTTCTTCAATTCGTTCAGCATGTCTCTCTATGGGCGCGGGCGTCCCATTTTTCTTTCTCCCTTCGGTTGAGGGCCACTTTGTTCCCCATAGGTTTTCTTTGGTGATTCCCCCAATGCTTGTTGATAGTCCCTCTCCGTCCCCCACCCTCCTGGCCCCTTGGTCCTGCCCCCGTAAGGGCTTTCCCCCTCAAAAACCTCGTCTTTTCGTTCGACTTTTTCCCCCCTTTGACTTTCCTTTTTTTTTACCATCAGTCCTTTTCTTAATCCCATTCTTTTCTGATCCTCCTCGTGCCCCCCTGACAGTTCATCGTCAACCTGACTAGGTTCTTCTCCCCCCGCCCCTCGGTTCTCAGAATTTTACCTAGCGGACACTCCCGTTAGTCGCATTGTTTGCCCCCCGCTCACACCATAGGTTTTTCTTCCGTTCACCTCTTCCCCCCACCTTTCCCTATTTGCTTGAATACCTTTTTTCCACTGTCCAGAAAGCGTTTTCCTTCCTTCCCCAGAAGAACCCCCGTTTCCCTAGGTTTGTTTCCTGCCTGTTGTAAACATTTCTCTGAAAGCCCTCCTTCTCGCCCCCAAAGCCCAGCTTTTTTCGCGTTTTTTTTTTTTTTGCTTTATTTCGTATCGTCTTCCCTTCTGAAAAACTTTGGTCTGTTTTTTGCTTCTTTTTTCCCAGCGCGTTCTATGTTTTTTCCCCCCCCCCTGGAGGAGGCATTCCTTTCACCTTGATTTGTAGATTTTCACAATTCTCCTCTTTATTTTCATCCTTGGTTGAGAGAAATCCCAATGCTCCGCTATTCCATAGTACATCACTTTTTCTTTGGACTCTCCCGAATCCTTCCCTGTTGGAGTATTTTGTAGCCCTGTCTTTTTTTTTTTTTTGCAATCGAGTGTCCCCCCTTTAGGTACTTCGAGATTTCCCCTTCTCTTTCCTGACTTGTTGTACTCTTTTGATTTTTCCTCCGTCGAGTTTCTTCTTTTTTTTGATGGCGTCCTCCAGGTTGAAAATTGTTTTCTTTTTTTTCATACCAAAAGTCCTGGCTCTCTCGTGCTTGCTTTCGAAGACCCCCCCCCAGGTGCCTCCCTCTTCCCCTTCCAAGCGACTAACCTCGCCGTGCTCTTTTTGCATAAAATTTTTTTTCTTCCCCCCCCCACTTTCGGATCTGCTTTTTTCCCTGCCACGTCCCCTTTAACCGTTGACCACTGTTATTTAGTTTTTGCTGAATCCTCCCCTTTGAAACTGATGTCCTTTCAAGGTTTTTTTTTCCCCGGTGCCCGCGCCCCAACTAACCTCTTGATTACTTCCCCATGATACCCGCGTAACCCCCCCCCCTGATATACGCCCACCCGCTTTCTTCCTGCCTCAAATTATTTTACGTCCCCCCAGGCAAAACCCCACACAGGACACCGGTCTGTTGGTCTCCCTTTTTTTTCTCCCACCATTTAAATTATACTTTTTTGTCTGCAAGGCGTATTTGCCCCTTTTCCCTCACACGCCTTGTCTTGACCGCATTCCTTTCTTTCGGGCGACTACCCTCTTTTTCCTCGGTCTTTCCCCTTTTTTGACACCAGCGCTGTGAATCTTCCCGCCCCCCCCCTTCTACGATTTTCTGGTTTTCTGCCCCCACTTTTTTGTTTTCCTACAATAGTAGGACGGTCCACGGGTTTTTTTTTTATGGTCCACAACTTCTGGGGCGATATTTTTGATTGTTTCACTACCTCACCTTGCTCCCCCTGAACACCAGAACCCAATCCTCTCCCCACCCCGAAACCTACAGGATTTTACCCCCCCCTTCCTGGTCTCCTCTTTCTGATGCCGTTGGCTTCTTTTTTTTTCGTGATGCTCCCCGACCTACCTGACGTTTCCTTGGACTCCATGACCCCACTTTCCCACAAACCCTCTTGGTGCTTCGTTTCAGTTGGACACCCCCCCCAGTTTCTTCCTGTTTCCCCCCCCCCTTGTTATTAAATTTTCCCCGATTTTTTTTCAGGAAGGCGTCCGGCTGTGTTAATTCAAAAGGATAAGTTCCTTGTTTTCTTTTTATAATTTTCTTTGGTCTGTTTTTTCTTTCAGGGTCCCCCCATACACGACTTTCTCCCCTACCTCCTGGAGGTGGACCCCTTTTTCTCCTTGTCTTGTGCCACAGGGTTCCCCTTTCTCGAAAGGTTTTTGTACCACTCTGAGGGATGAGGGCGACTATCCTCTTTTCCTGGGTCTGGTCTTTCCCCTTCCTGGTCAAGGTTTCCCGCTAGCACGTTACTTCCCACAAGACCCCCTGACATACCCTTCTTTCCTTTCTACCCCGGATGATTCCTTTTCTTTTTGACCCCCCCACAAGCGTCTCATAAATGGTGTTTCCCTTTCGTCTATTTTTTTTTCTTTCTCTCTTTTCATCAATCCTTCCCTTTGTTTTTTTTGTCGCTATCACTCGCTTTTCCACAAAAATTTCTTTCCTGAGGCCCCTCCGGGATGTTTTTGTAGGGGAGTATTAGATGATTCTCTCGTTGTTTTTCTTCGGCTTGGGCATTCCCCCTTTGACTTATCATGGTAACCTAACGGGCAGGTTTACAAGATTTTTTGTTGAGTCCCACTTCCTCTCTTTTCTATGGGACACTTGTCCCTTCTCATGCATCAACATGGTAAATCTTTGTCGTCGTCGCGCCATTTTTTCCCCCTAATGTTTCTCCGTTACAAACTTTTGACCCCTCAGCCGACTCTTTGGTCATTCATGCGGATCCCATTTGTACCAAATTCCACGTTTTTTCCTTCCCCCATTAAGTGGAGTTAGTTGGCACCCACTGATAATTATTTCTCCAAACCGACCCCCTACCCTTCTCCACATCCGTCTTAGCGTTTTTTTCTTTTTTTTTCCCTCGTATTTTCCCTTCCGTAACAAGGGCATTTGTTAATTTCATAACTTCCTCCAGTTTAACGTGTCCAAAAGCAACCCGTTGTTCCACAATTTCCCCACAGTCCCCCGTACCTGCCCCTGTTTTTTTTTTTTACCCGGGTTCTTGGTTTGCCCGGTCCCATTTTTTTTCTTATCGGCCCCCTCCACAATTCCTTCAGTTTTTTGAACCCCACAAACGAAAAAAAACACAAACCAACCAAGTGAAATCCACCACCAAAAAAAATCTCCCGACTTCCGGCGTCCATCATCGGTCTGTTCTCCCCATAATTTAACCCCTTTTTTAGGTATTGTAATTATTTTTGCTTTTTCTTTTCATTCCTCTTGTTAGGGGGCGGCAGTTTTTATGATTTTCCCCAACCTAAAATGGACATAGCACCATATTTGGGTCACAAACTTACACCCCCCCTTGGACATTTATTTCACCATTTCTTTGGGTTGCCTGTGACCTTTTTCCCAGCGCCGGAACTGGTCTCCAGATTAAGCTTTCACACTGGCTTTTTTTGGACTCTCAGGGATTGTTAGTACCCCTGATTTTTCTTTCCCCATTTAACTGGCATGTTCCCCCTTCATCAGTTAGAGTAACCCTTTGTCTCGATTTTCCCTACCACCAACCAAACCGTTATAATTTTAACGGTTTTCTATTTTTGTATGCGACTCCCATCCTTTAGTGGTGCCGTGTGTTTTTTTTCTGAGTTGTCTACATATAATTTGATAAGAATTTAAATTTGAAATCAGTTTGTTCGAGATTAGTTTTCCAGGGGGTGTTCTTGTTTTATGCTGAGGGGTAGTGTTCTCTTCTGTTCATTTTTTTCTTTTTTGTTTTCTTTTTGGTCGCGGATCATTTTTTTCCAATTTGATTTCCCGTCTTGTGTTTCCGTGGTGTAGTTCCGCGGGTCCCCCCACCTTGAGTACTCCGTTTTCTCCTTTCCCCCCCCCCCAAGCAAACACATTTTTTCACCCCTTTGCTGTTTTCCTGTTTTTTTCGGGAACCCACTCCCTAGCTACCGCGTTTTTGACAATTTCAGGAGTGTTAAGGCACCATTTCTTGCCCCTTCCCTTCTTTTTTCCTGTTCGCCTTCTCGGCATCTCTTGGTTGTGCGCTTTGCCCCCCTCTTTAGCACTCCCCACCGTCCGGGGGAAAGCCGGGCTTTCTTGAAACCCATTTCCACCCTGGTTCCCTTCGTCCCAAGGTTCCTGTTCTCTTTTTTAACCCCAGCCCCCCTTTACCCCCCAAACTCCACCTCCTCCTCCCCGTCGCCAACGTCCCACCGGCCCAAAAATACTACTTTTACCCTTTCGCTTGCTCTTATGGCAATCGCCCACTTTCGCCCCCCATTACTGCACGAATTGTTTTGGATTCTATCCAGTCACCTTTTGCACAGTTTTCAGTCAGAGTTGACCCCTTTCCAAAACCTGGTCCCCCCTTCCTTGTTCTTTTGTATCGTCCCCTGCTTTGAGGCGTTTTTTCTCTTTTCTCCCTTTCGTTTGAAATTTTTTATCTCCCCCTGCCCCACTGTTTTGGTTTTAAACCCACACTCCCCGTTCAGGCTGCGCCCCTCTCCCAAGCCCCCAAAGTTTCTGCCTGAACCTGCGTCCACCCCTCGAGTGACTGATGCGTTGCTGGTCTTTTGGAACGCCCTGTCTCCCCCTTTTTTTTCCTTGGCCTGGTCCAGGTGTTTTTTCCCCTCCTTGCCCCCCCCCGACACCTTTTCTTCTCCGGTTGGCCCCCCTTTCCTTGGAAAATTTGTATTTCTCGTTTGCTTCATGTAACGTTTCGTCTCCCTTTTCTTTTTCTTGGCGTCTTTTTCTCCATCGCTCACTGGTGTTTTTTTTTCCGCCTGTCTGTCGAACCTTTTTTCCACTTAGTTTCCTTGGTTTTGCAATTCAGCTCGCAATTCGTTTTTTCCTCTTCTTCCTGGTTTCGCCCCCATGGGAGTTTTCGTTGCCCCTGTTTTCACACAAGCTTCCTTATTTGATAGTGTCCACCCCACACGTGTCTTGTGCTCGTTTTGCAACCCCGTCTACCTTTTTAACCCCCTCCCGTTGTCTTTTTTAACCGGCCTTCTTCTGTTGGCGTTTTCCGTTTGAACAGGGCTTTTTGAACATACCCCCGCTGATTTCGACTCAATCATGGTGACCCCCCCTTCCCCTGGTCCTCCCTCACAACGGCATGTTCTATCCAAACCGTGTTTGACCCCCAGACTTCCCCCCCGATCCCACTTTTTCGTGGTTCCTGCTGAACTCAATTTCAGTCAAATTTTCGGTTTGCACTTTACCCCTTTTTCCCCTTCTTTCTCCCCGTGGCCTTCCGCTTTTTTATATCAACGGCGGTCTAGGCCGGTCTTCTTTTTTTATCCTGAAGTAACCCAACTTTCGTCTACCCACGGTCCGGCCCCATGGATTTTTTTTTCAACCGTTCGGTCGACACGTACTCCACCAAGGTTCTACATGTTTTCTTTTGGTTTTTTCTTCAGGTCCGTTTTCCCCGCCTTCCGTGCTTTGCCTGATTGCCATGTTTTTTTCACAAGGTTTGGTCCCCTATCTGTGGATTGTCTATCCTTTTAGGCTTCGTTGTTT
>Ga0179593_1547911_pt1 | contig 21025 bp, 25 predicted proteins | sample CZODoug2_1_08_16_FD_185931 | JGI IMG/M metagenome (GOLD analysis project Ga0179593, IMG submission 185931) | Vadose zone soil fungal communities from Angelo Coast Range Reserve, California, USA - CZODoug2_1_08_16fungal (PacBio error correction) | ecosystem: Environmental > Terrestrial > Soil >... | reverse complement strand
GCCACTTCCTATCTACTCCTATCCGACTGGAGGAGCCAGGCCCAGTCCTCTTCTCTTTCCCCCCAGTCACAGGACCGATGGATGAACTCTTTGGTGGGTTCACCTCTTAAATGGCTTCCCGTTTGCTCCACGTCATTCTTCACACAAGCTCTATTTTGTGTTCCGTTCGTTGGATCCGATCCAAAGAATTAACTTACGGCTCACCCCTCGTTATTCCTCGCACATCAAGGCAAAGCTTTCTGGAGCCTTCTTTTTTTATCTCTTTTTATGCGCCTTGTCCCCTTTGGGGTCTGCGCCTCATCACTAAACTTCTCCCCATAGGTCCGGCCCCCCCCCCCCCCCATTGCACGAACGCCCACCACCAGCAGATGAAGATACCCAATTCCCTTGGCAGGTCGACCGCGAGTCCTGTCAGCACCGCTCCGATTTGAACCCTCCCCCAGTCCCGCCCCAAGCGTGGTCTTCTTTCATTCTTCAATGTCCGAGATGAGAAATTTCCTCGAGGTACGTTTGACTCCGCTGACTATCCAACCCTCCTTTCTTCTGTAGACGTATTCCCTGCCATTCCTCCTCACGCCAACCTTCTTCGTGATATCCCTCAATAATGCATGCCCGTCCCTTTTCCCCTCCGGCCAAACCAATCGAGTAAGTTGGTAAGTCCCCTACCCACATTAAAAGTTCTCATACAGCGTGATGAGCGCCTTTTTCCATGCACCCTCCCCCTCCCTCGCAAGGCGCTAGATAGCCTTGCAACTTATCGCAGAGGAGAAAGAGACCAAAGACCTGCGGCTCCCCCCTTATGTATCTACCGCGCCCCTCAGTTCGGCGTTCACACCCTCCCCTTGGCACCCCGGATATTGCCAGTACCCTTAAAGGTACTGTTTTGAGGTTTCCCCGGCTTTTTGTCGCTGTCCTATCCAGCGCGCCGGCTTTCCCTTTTCCTTTAATTGAGAAACGAGGAAAGTCTGGGGTTCGGCTCCATTCCGAGGGCGATATTCCTGCTAGCCCCATCCCCGACCCCTATAGTCTCTTCTCACCCAACTCCGGCACCACCAGCGAATCAGACTGATAAATTCGAAAACTTCCAACGCTTTCCTCATTTTTTCGCTGCCTTCCATCGACCCCTAGCAGTTACGCAAAACTATCCCCCCCCCTCCCCCCACAGTGTAAGGATTTAATACTCCCCCGCATCTTCGTCACTTAGGCGCGATGTATCCAGCATAAAATCGTTTGGAGGAAACACGCCCAACAGATTCCTTCCACCTCGTCCCCGCGGCCGTTCCTCCCTGCCGATCCAAGTTCCCCCCCCGGCACCCTCCCACTTGGGTGGAAACCTCTTGGGTTTTCATAGCACGTTTTTCCAGGTGCCGGCTTTCACCAAAACTCCGATAGGCCGTGAACGGCCCTTTCTCCGCGTTTTTGATCCCTAGGGCCCAACCCCGACCAGCTCTACAATGGATTTGTTTCCCATCCTTTTTCTTGGCGACGGGGATGCAGTTTAAAGGTTGCTAGATCTTCGCTGCCCGAGCCTCCCTTGGCGAGCTGAAGATTGCAGTTCGAACAGCCTGTGGTCCAAGTTTCCCTGCCCGTCGTTTTCCCTTGCCCCCACGGCTAGGATGCGGTGGTGTGCTTTTTCTGCGCGCGGGGCAAAAATTGCCTTGGCCCTTGTCTCCCCTCTATCCGCCGTTCCTTCTCTTTAGATGAAACCAGATCATCCTCCCACCTTCTTGCCGCGGCTCTTTCCCCGCACCCTGAAATCGTTCAACAGTCTGAGGCCTGTGCCCCCTCTTTTTTTCTTTGGAGACCTCTCCGTTGGTTAAAACATGTTTTCCGGTCTTCCTGCCTGCGTTCACTTTTTTGACCTTCTCCCGACTCACCGCTGCTTTTTTCACCGAACCTACTCCGAATGCTCTTCACCCATCAAAGAAAGACCCGTGTTATCTTTTTACTGCCATCTATTCCGCCCGTCCTCCGCTTTCTTTTTTTTGTACCCCTCAGCATAAACTCCGTTCTCCGCTACACTATTAACTTGCTTTGAGTGCTTCTTCATCGAGATTCATTTTCCCTGATGACTTCCTAAGCGCAGCACGGCACCTCTTGCCTGAGCGCCCGTCTTTACCTCTCCTCTGCTGACGAGAGCGGGAGCGGTGAGAACCAATCAAGCCTCTCGTATCTTCACCCTCTCCACCACTGTCTCCTTGGCCTTCCCTAGTACGTTCTACCACCTCGCCTTCTCTAGGCATCTCCACCCGACCAGTTCCGCTCCGCATCCCATCCCCCCTCTGCTCCCCCCATGCACATACTTCCCCCCTAACGACTCCCCGTTTCCCCCTCCCATTCCTCTACCCACCTTCTCCCACGCTGCAACACTGGACCACCCTCCTTCTCTCTGCTCTTAACCCGCTCCTCCCCCCTCCCCTCCGCCCTGTGTCTTTCTCTCCCTTTGTTCATATTGTCTCCTCCTCCTACCCCTCCCTTCTCCCCCGCCACACCCCCATGCCTTCCTCTCCTAATCTCCTCTTACGCCTTCCCCAGTCGTTCCCCCGACCTCCTCTCGTTTGTCTTATTATGCTTGCCTGCTCACCCCTGGCGTTAGAAATCCTCCGCGCTGGAGACTACGACTCTCCCGCTCCCACCTCCCTCTCTTTTCCCGCGAACACTAGTCAGACATAACCTTCCCGGACGGCACTGCCCCCCTCCCACCTTAATCGCTACTTTAGATTCCTCCCCCTCCTCCACACCATCACCCCACTTCTCCCTTCTTCCTCCCACGCCCATATCGCCCCCAATCTGCGGCCCTATCCCCTATTCTCCCATCCCCCCCCGGAGCCTTGGTTGGTCTCAGTCTTACACCCCTGTTTTATCTGCGTGCTAGTTTCGGCCTTGCCCGTTCCCTCCTTCCACCTTTCGCTGCGTGCCCCACGAGTCCCTAACTCCACTCCCCTATCCTCGAGTTCACATGGACTGGACTGAAGGCGGTCACTCGAGAAGGGTGTTTTAGTTGTCTACTCCCATTTGGAGGTACTCCTCATTCAGATTGGTGCCTCGGCTGACTACCTTCCTGTACGCTCTTTTTCAGGTCCCCCCTCAAACGTCATCTCCATTCAATTGTCGGGGGATCCCCCAGCCCGCGGAAAAACCTAACTTGGTCGAAAGCCCGAGACTAGAAGCCCCGTCTGAACAGACGATGCAGACTTAGCAGGGCAAGATTCAGAGTGAAGGGAAACTTGGTGCGACCGGCCTATACGAGGACACGCGGGCCGCGAGATTTTCTCACAGCACACTTTCCCCCCCTTTCCATCCGTGGACGCCCGAGAGCGACCTCCCTTCGTGACACTGCTCCGCCTTGTTCCGCCTTTTACCCCACCGCACATGCGCGCCTCCCCCCCGGTCGGCACCGACAGGAAGTCGCCGGGTACGGGTGTAGCTCTCCGGACGATGGAGTGGGAACCTCTTCTCGCAACACCCCACATCCCGTATATCCGGACTCGGCAATTCTAAGACCAGGCCGCTGGCTGGTATGGACGGCTATTTCTTTAAGGGGGATAGGCCCTTTCATCACCAAGCAAGTCTGCTTTCTGCGCAGGGGAGTTTTGAGAGCCTACGAATAGTTAAGACCTTGCCCTTTTGGTTTTTCTGAATTAAATTCACGGTTCAGAGGACATCAGGTTACAAAGTCAGGTCCACGGTTCAACATCTGGAGTGCATCCAGAAGCCGGCCTAAACTCCTGGAGGTTTCCTCGCTGCAGGGACCTGAATCTTTTATCCCGGGCCTTCATTCTAGTGTCTCTAAAGAGAGTCTTTTTCCTTCCACTGCGCTTGCCGCAACCCAGGGACTCCCAGAAGTCCTTAGCTTAGGGCCGGCAAACATCCACCCTTGTTCGACTGCACCTTCGCTAGTGCGACAGTTGCCGGAGTCCCCTCTTCCCCATACCAGAAGCGCTCGTGCCCCGCACAGAGAAGAATACTTTGTACCCCTCAAGGCACAATCACACCTCGAAGATGCCCCTTTTTTCAGACCTCGGTCTCTCGTTCGACAGGCTTCGCATTTAATTTAGGAGTGGTTGTGCCTCGTGGCGTGGACTCTCCAACGGTCGAAAGTTTCCCGCTCAGGTAGGGGTGAAGCTGGGCTTGATGCTGGAGGTTTACTGTTAAAGCCTGCTTTGAACCGCTGCTCGTGGGCTGGGTGCGAAGGGGGCTCCGGAGGTTGTCGCACCTGCTGCATCATCTTTCATCTGCGGGGGGACCCACCGTTAGTCGCCAATCCGTAATGTTTATGCTGTTGATAGGGTTTGCTGTTTGCGGCCTGCTTCCTTCCCCTTCTTTATGCTGGACTTTTCCGTATCCTATCCTTCTTCGGCGACCGATATTGCCCCCCCCTCGTCCTCGTTCTTTGGCGATAGTATGGTCCTTCTTAGACATTCTCCTCTTCCTTCTCTTTTTTTTTTTCCGCCCCTAACGGTTATGGATTTTCAGGTTTTTCTCAACAGGAGAGGAGATGTTGCTTGAGAAGCCCCACCCTTGACCGCCCCCATCCATCCTAGTCCCCCGGCTGTGAACGAGTGTATCTGCTTTTTCACATGCGTCCTTGAAACTTACGGCATGGCGTTTATAATATGAATGCATGATTTCTTTCCTCGTGGTTTCACGCGTCTCCGGCTGGCGGACGCAGGTATTTCGTAAGGAATCTACTTTGTGGGTTCGTATTTTGATGCTCCCTTTTCCCACCAGATACTAGATGAATCAAGGTGTTCTGTGGTCTGTCTGAAAGGTCTCTCGGGGTCGTTCCGTTTTTTTTTTTTTTTTTTCTTTTTTTTTTTTTTTTTTTTTTTTTTTTTCTCCTTTTTTACCTGGGACGGGCATGTTGATACCGTTTCTTGCTCCCCAATGATTTCGCTGAGATGGCGGAGTCCTCTTGGTCCGGCAATTAGGTCCCACTTTAGCGTGTCTCCGCTTGGCTTGCCCCCGGCCGGCGCTGTGGTTGGTTCTCTCCTCGGCATTTTCTCGCCGCCTCAAAGACCACAGAGTGCTGGTCCTTTTTCCTGTTTTAAGTTCGTGCTTTGACGGATTCGCGGTTCCGTCCATCGACATGGCAAGGTAGAGGTGATCTGATCGGTTTTTGGAGCGGTCTTTGTTGTTCCTTAGTTAAGTTCCCCCTGGTCTTTAGCGTGTTGTCCGCAGAGGACGAAACCCAGTCGCCTCTCAGCCGATGTGCCGGGGATTTCGACCGTCGTGGTCGCTTATGGTATGTCGGTGGGCAAGGCTCCTGGAACTCACGTCTTTTTCCCCCCCTTCATGTTTACGAATAATATTTTCCGGGGGGGGCAGTCAAGTCCGAAGCGGCCTCAGGCCCCCTTTCTCCCCCTCTTGCATTTCGAGCCGGGTGTTCGAAGTGAGGTGCGAATTCTCCTTTTAGTAGTCGCGTGGGCCTCTTTATTTCCTCCCCTCGGTTTTTTTAGAGAATTCTTTTTTCAATAAAGCGAGACGCTTCCTCCTCTGGTTAGGAACTCCCCCCCCTAAGGCTTTACCTTCGCTCCCCTGATGTACGAGGCGACAGAGTCGCCCCTTCGCCCGCTTACGTCATGCACCTGCCCCAACCTCCCCCCTTCTCTTTGCCACCACCGCTCCATTCGCTTTTTCCTAATTGATGGTACATTTGACTCCACCGGATCCCCCACCGGCCAGCCCTGTCATCTCATGCAGTTAGCTCGGTTCGTTTTTTCCCCTTCTCCGGACATTTCCCCCCTTGCTCAAATACCGGCGGTGAGGACCAGCAAAAAGTCCAACGCGCCCGCCCGAACCCAACCAAAGCCGCCCAACCCCTGCCGATTTCACTCACCGGCAAATTCAATGGGCACTGTTATCCTAACCCGGCGTCCGACCTTTCAGCACTGGAACCCTCCCCCCCGTAAGACTGCCACAGCGTGGTTAGGATTCCAGGAGAATCGATCTCCTGTCTGAACACAACACCAGCTGTACCTTCTTTCAGGCGCCTCCGACAAACGTTCCGGCATGGACTCGGAATTATGGCTCCCCCCTCGACATCGCAGAAGACCGTGATGATTGCGCAGCTCGACCAGGTCCATCCGTGCCTTCAGAAACCCCAACACCCTCTTGAAAGTTTGCTAACGACGCCCCAAATTCAACTTCAGTTCAACCCCCCCCCCCCCCCCCCCCCCCCCCCACCCCCCCCCCCCCCCCCCCCCCCCCCCCCCCCCCCCCCCCCCCCCCCCCCCCCCCCCCCCCCCCCCCCCCCCCCCCCCCCCCCCCCCCCCCCCCCCCCCCCCTCCCCCCCCCCCCCCCCCCCCCCCCTCCCCCCCCCCCCCCCCCCCCCCCCCCCCCCCCCCCCCCCCCCCCCCCCCCCCCCCCCCCCCCCCCCCCCCCCCCCCCCCCCCCCCCTCTAGGAGGAGAGTTTTGCTCTTCCTTTCATCTTTTTTCCCCAATCCAGAATAGAAAATGCCCTGCAGAAAATCCGCGACCAGATTTTCCGGCAGCGCGCGGGCATTCGATCGATTTCCTACCCCTTTTAGCCGGCGCTTCCCCTTCGACTTTCTAGAATCCTGCCTGCAGTCCCAAAAGGCATTCAACACCCGCATCATACTTACTATCCTGTTCAACAGGCGGGTTGCTGATTTGCTGAATAGCTTTTCTTTCCCCTCCAGGTTCAATAAAGCTCGGTTCTTAGCCATAGGCCTTGGGCCTCCCCCTCCCATAGTCCACTCCCACCCACCACTTCCAGCCTTTCCCTGCTGGTTCTCTCCTGTTCCTCTGGCATCCCAGTCTCGTCTTTCGTCTTTTTCTTTCCTTCCTTACTTTTTGTCTTACTTCTGTCTACACCCCTCTCCCTTCTCGCCGCCTTTAACTCCCGCCCACAAATTACCTCCTCCGGGAGGCTCCAATCTCCCATTCCTCCTACTCTCCCTCACTTCTCCCTATCTTCCTCCTACCTTTATCCACACGCTCCGGACGCATATCGTTTCCCCTTTTCCTTTCTCCCATGTCCTACCCCACTCGCCCCTCCTCCCTGTCTTCCGGCCGCTCTTCCCGGCTGTTCCAATTTTTCCGCCACTTTTCTTCGCAAACCCCCATTCCCCCCCCACCCTTCCCTTCTCGCTTCCCTCTTGTGAGTTGGGGTTTTCCCCCTGCCTCAGCGGCTCCCCTTCACCTCCAGAAACCTACGTCCCTCTTCCCAATTCTCGCATATCTGCGCGATTTCGGACTCCCTTTATATAATGCCAGAAATTTCCCCCTCGCTTCTCCGCTTTTGCAATTTAGCGTTCAACCCCGTCATCACCAATTTTGTAAACCTACTGTTGAACGCCGCGTAGCTCAACCCGAGACGAGAATGCTCGTCCTCCTCACACTTGAGCAAGACCTACTCAGCGATCCTTCTACTCCCTCTACCGTCGCCCGCCCCCTTCCCTCTTGACTCTCTTTTCCAACCCTGTTGTTAATCCTCTCACCCCCCGCCCGCCATATAATTCCTTTTTGCTTTTCCATCCCTCCCTCTTTCCCCTTTGGCTCCATTATCCTCTCTTTACCTTCTCCTCACTTTTTTTTCCCTACCCCCTTTCCTTTCCTGTACCCTCACACTCCTCCTTTCTTATCTTTTTTGGCTTCGTCCTTTTCCCTCCCTTCCCGCTTCTCCTTATCTCCTCACTCCCTGCGATTCTCCGCCCCACCCAAAGGTATCCTGCTTCGTTCTCTAAGGATTCTGCTCTTCCTGAATCTCCTTCCAATTCACATTGCCCCCCGTCCCTTCCTTTTTCCCTTCCACCTCCCACTGCACCCTTTCTTCCTATCCACTACCGTCGCCCCTCCCGCTGACCCCACCCCCCCTTGCCTCTATCTCCCCTCAACGCGTTCAGAAAACGAGCTACTGTCACACCGCGCCGTCCTCCCCCCCACCTCACTTCCTCCTATCCGCCCCGCCCATTCATCTCCCGTTCAGCCTCTTATTCCCCCCTCCCTGCCCCGAAACCTCTATACTGCTCCTGATTTAGACAGTACCCCCCCCTCGCTTAGCCCCCGTATCTTCACCCACACGATGCGGCACCAACACAAGAAATCGCGAGTCCCTACCTTCTCCCCGGCCAAAATTCTGAACACCCGAGAGGGCCCTAGGTCCGTCAGCAGGAGACGGTTCTTTTTGCGCGGAAATAAGAGGAGCCATCGACCCCGGAAAAACAAACCGAGCCTGCACGAAGGACAGGTCTCTCTAATAAGAGCCCAGAGGGTCATTGTCCCCCCGGATCCCGCTGACTGGTATTCAATAATTGTCAACCCGGTTCTCCCTGGAAATAGTCGGCGCTACGCTCTGTACCAATGCGATTCTTTCTCTCAAGTCCCCTCGTCCCGAGGATCAAAGTGATCAATTGTAAGGTTGTGTCTCTCCCCGAAGCCGCCCACGCCGGCGCGGCCCCTTTTGAGGGGGTCCTTCGACGAGCGGAACACTCGGATTCCCGAAACATGGATACCTGCTTTCCTCCGAGCGACCATACCCCCATTCAGCGACGTCCCCGACCTAGACCCGTTGTTCGCCGGATTTGAGCTATTCTCCCAGAAACTTTTGCGGATGGGGAACAGGGTCCATGATCTGGCCCTCGTTCCTATCGGCCCGAAAGCCGTGCCTTGAACGATTGCAGTGCGTTCGCGCGTCTCCCGTCGAAGAAGGCCGCCTTCCCATTTCTGCGCCCGACTGGACATAACCTTAATTGTCGTCAGATATCACAGATTTTTTTCCCGATAGGAAAGTCTAGACCGCGATATCTTTCGCTGGCCGAAACATGTCTAATAAATCCTTCACCTTTTTTCTTAAGACCGTTCTATACCTGATTCTTCCGAGCTGTAATCCTTTTCTGCCACCTTGTCTTTCTGGCGTTCGCATGCCTGAATGCAGCGAAGCTGCCTTCCGTTTAAGCGTACTTCGTTCATCGCGGGGACCCATGAGGATTCTCTCTCCCAGCGGGTCCCCAATCACACTCCCACTCACCAGAACTTAGATTCCGGCTTACCATCTCTTTCTCCCCTTTGGTTGTTGCTCTCTTTTTTTTCTTCAGTTGCATCTAATTTCTGTGTTTTTGAGCCCCCACGGTCTGATTGGCGGCTTCGTCCCCTCTTGCTCCCCCCCCAGAGGACCCCAGCCGTTAACGATCTGTCATTACCTCTCGCGCATCCTTCTACCCCCGGCAGTGCATGGCAATGTATATCTGCGTTCATCACCATCGACAGGTCGTCCCTCTGGATGAGTTGGAGTTATGTGTCTGCCCGGACTGTAAACGTTCCTCCGTCTCAGGAAACCCTTTGCACGAGCTGATTTTCGTGCGACCTTTCGGCTTTGATAGGCCAGTGCAATCAAGTCTTTCGGTAGTTGACGGGACGCACTGCGCATCTTCAATCTGTCCTCTTGCTTTTGATAGAACACTTGAATTCGCCAATTCCCAGTTTTTTGCCGCCGAATTTTGACGTCCTCCCCTAGATTCGCATTCCCATGGATACTTGTATACGGTCTTTTGTGCTCTTGCATCGAAGCTGCGGCCAGGGCGTCAATACCCGATTTGGATGGTTCGGCAATTCCGGCGTACGCTTTTGCAGACTTCCGATTAAAGCCCACAACGGTTCTAGCTTGCGCGGTAATTGCGGTTGGTTCAAACCCTTCTGGGCTGTTCGATGCATCCTCCTCGCAGTCAATTCGATCCCTTTTCAACCAAACAGCGTACCCTTCCTCGACCCCGGATAGAACACTATTAGATCTTTGCATAAATTGCGCCTTCCCCATAGGATCAGATTTCGGGAAGGCAGTCTCCCTTGGCGTTGTCGGTTTTTCGTCAAGTGGCGTGCTCCCGATGTCCCTGACTCCTTCTTTGGTACAACACCTTTCGTTCACGGGGGGACATACGGTTGCGTCCTGCCTTTTTGCGCCCCGGTCCGCTTCTTTGTGGGTGCTCGGGGCCTCCTCCTGTGATGATCTGGCGCCGCTACAGTCTCCCTTTTTATTCCGCTTTTTTTGGGGAAAACCCCCTTCGTGTTACGCCGTGCTCTTGGGATTCCTTTTTCTCTTTTGTTCGGCCTGTTTGGCTGTTTTTTTTCCGCGATTGGGGTGACCGATATAGGCACTTCCTATGTGGAGACGCGCCTCGAGGACGAGCGTTTGACCCTTTTCCTCTACGCTATGTCTTCTCTGGGCTTGGAAGGAGGAAGCTCTTCGTGGCGCTTCACACATGACACGCTCTCGGCGCACTCAAGAAGGCGGCCTCGAGGCGGGATCTGGGGGCGATTTGCCATCGGAGCACATCCCTCCTCATACCTTTGTTGAGCTGTCGAGCGCCTTCTTGCTTTTCAACTGCGTGTGGTTGTTCCGTGACGGCCTGGCCGGTACTCCATGAAGGACCTCCTTCGTTTGGTCGTTTATGCCTCATGCCCTGCCGTCTTGCCGACTTCAGTGCGAGCTATTCCGGTTCGTTATTCTTGTAGGGGCTTGGCATGATCTGGGCGAATTCCATCTTCAGTTTTGACGTGTCGTGCTACGGGACTCGGTTTTCGTTTTGCTTTGAAGGCGAGGCATGCTTTCTCTGCGACCCGAATTTCTCGACTTGGTATTTGACCCTTTTTCTGCCTAGAAGTTTGGTTAAGCCCAGCGTTGGATGGATTCCTCTGCTTTCCAGGTCGTCTTGGCTTTTGTCTTTTCAGGAGATCTGAAGGCCCGCAGAAAACTTCCTTTTTGTTAAGGAATTTTGGGCTTCTGACGGAGGGGCTGACTCTACGAGTTTTTCCGTCTCTACTTCCAGGTCACTCTGGGGGTGATTCTCCTCCGTATGGGGCGGATCTTCCGTGGTTGCCATTCTGGGCGCGATTGATTTAACGGGCCCTCGCCTGAGTGGAGAGTTGACCTTTTTGACTCCCATTCGTCGGAGGCCAGCGCTTTTTTATGTTTTTTTTCCCACTCGGCGTTTTTAGCGTTAGGGGAATTCCTGCCTGATCCCCGATTTTAACGTCGCCCCCAAAGCGGCTTCGGGTTGTTCCGGTAATAAGACGGCTGGTCGTGTGGCTTTGGAAGTTCCAGTAGTCAGAGCTTTAATTTCTGATAACAGAGGTTAGCTCTTTCAAGCATGGTTTTTTTTTTCCTCGGGCGTAGGTGACGGCCCTTCTCCCTTTCCTGAAGCAGGGAAGTTCTGTCATTGGGCACATAGATGTTTTTTCAATACTATTTGTGGTGTTTCTAGAGATAATAAGGGCCACAAAGAGCCTACCAACCCCCAGTGAGGAGGAGAAATTCACCCTTCCCCAGCCACTGCAACGTCACGGACCATTGGCTGAAAGTACTTCGTGACTTTGCTTCCCCGCTTTCGCCGTCCTGCAAATTGCCCTACCCCCACGCTTTCTTAACACCTCATCGCTTTGGGAAGGACTTTAAGTTCTAGTTGGAAGACCACCTACCTGTCTTTGAACACCGTCGAGCTTGCCCCAACTAAGATGATGCTCCTACCTATTTTTACTTCTTGTCCGGCCATTACGGCGGAGTCAAGCCCCGTTCCAAAAGCGAAAAAAACTTTCCACCCCCCTTGCACCGGCCCCCCCCAGCGATCTTCTTACTATAAAAGGCTAACCTTTAATGGGTCCATGTTGCCATCTGACCAGAGTTTCGTCCATTTGCCCCTTAAGACCCAAAAGTCCTTGCTTGTAAAGATTTTTTATTATTCCGTTTTATGCATTACAGTTCTTTTCCGATCAAAAGTAACCATCGCCTCCTCGTGACGAAGCGTTCACTCCACCTTTCCCCCCCTATTAAAATTCTTACTGGATGATAGACCCGGAATTCAATTTCTCAACTCCTCGCGAGAACTTCCTTCTTCCGCAGGCACTAATAGCATTCTTCATCTCCCCCCCCCCAACACCCGAGCGTATTTCGACTACTTCCTGCCATCTTGTGCATGCAGTCTGCCAGACATCTCTCACCGTCCATGAGAAAGACCGTTTCTCTTTTTCCTGTAAAGATCTCCCTGCGGCCAGCTTGCTTCCTCCCGAGCCATTTCCCAATTAACAGCCTTTCTTTTCTTACTATGTTACTTGCTCCGGCCGTCGGATTTTCCCTGTACCCCCCCTCCGATCGGCAGCCGTCACATCGCAAAGGTCCTTTTCTTTTTCTGTTCCTGCCCAGACTCCGCCAGGTCACAGTGAGAAGCGTTGTTCCTTTCAACGATTACTTTCTTCGTTAGGTTTGTGACGTTGCTTTTTTCCATTTCCGGAAAGACATCGAAGTCCAGTAGCCTCCCGATTTTTCAAACTCATAGTTTTTTTTTCCTCCCAAACGCCTCGTTACTAATTGTCTAGATTTTGATTCTTTAGAACTATTATAGACTTGGCTTTTCAATCGGCCGCATAATCCTCGTTCCTCTTTTCATGCCCAGATAGCGGACGTCAAAAAGTCCCCTAAAACATTTATTCCTGTTCCGTGTTCTTCAAACTCATTTTTTGACTACTGATTCTTTCGACATCCATCCCCTTCGAGCTCACCTTCGTCGCCGACCCCCTCCGAAAAAGCCAAAGAGTTTTACCCCCCAAAAGAGAGAAGATGTAAAAATGTTATTTTCTCGATCAGGTAAAAAAAACTTCTTTTTACTTAAATTTTAGCGGGGGGACCCTTTGTAGGCGGAGTGGAATCGTTCAATCTACGGGTCCATTCGAAAACAACCCTGGACTCAGCTGGAGACGGCCCCGATCCCCAGACTCTAGAGGTCCAAGGACTCCAATGTTTAGATCTCTCAGATTTATTGGCCTTCCTTCCAGTGTCTGGCTGGCCGGGGCAAGTACGGGGCCGACTCTGCGGGGCTTTCGCCCCCGCGATCGCACGAACGTTTACCCCCCCCCCCCCCCGTTGGGGTTCTGAGCGTTGTTCGAACAGCCTTTTTCCAAGCGTTTCCCGGCCCTCATTTTCCACGGCGGGCTGCCGGTTGAGTTTTTTCCCCCTTTTCTACACACCTCTTCCCGAATCATTTTCGCCCCTTGGCGAAATTATCCTCTGCGAGAGCGACTCCTCTAAAAACCATACAGCGATTTACGACAATCCGGTATTGACCCCCGTCCGCCAGGAAGTTTTTGCGATTACCATGAAATCTTGATAAAGGTTTAACCTTCTTGGTGAATTGCACTTCTCCTTATTTTAGGGGCCCCCCGCCGTGCGGTCCGAACTATTTCCGTAGGTCTTTTGTCGCAGATCTCCTACACTTCGCCCACTTTCTTTCCAGGCCCCCCCTCGGAATTTTTCCGTACAATACTACCTCATCCTTTGGCACCCCCCTGCCGACTAAGCGCGAATACTTTTGTTTTTCGCCACATCTTCCCTATCGGACCCGTCTTCCAGAGCGCCTCTTTTCTTTCTTCTTGACTTGCTTCATGTCTTTCAGCCCTATACTTTACCCTCTTGATGATGCTTGGAGTACCTAGCTCCTGCCAGACTCGCTGGCGGCCCTCGTCAGACGTAGTCGTTCTCAGTGGTTCCTCTGGCGGGTAAGCCCTTCGGATTGTCACGCCAGTTCACCAAAAGAACCCGGTGTCTCCCGACATTACTGAAGATGTGCAATGAAAGCTCCTCCTTCCTGGCACTTTACCCGGTTGGTTTTTTGGGAGATCTATTGTGTCCCTATTCAGTTTTCTTGTCTTGCTGCTATTGAGCCACGGTTTCGTGATGTCCCTTTGTGACTATCTCATTTTGCAATCCCTTTCCAAGCTTCTCAAGCTCCGGATCTGCTAAGGGTCCCCTTTTTAGTTTTCCCGGCTTGTCGGCGTACGTTCCCCATCCGGCAGTGTCTCTTTATCGCCGCCTCCATTCGCTCTTCTGTACAGACGGCTTTTTCTTCTTTACCTTTATGTTGCGGGACACGCTCGCGTCGTTTTATTAGCAGAACTGGATGGCTCTATGTTTGGATTTCGGACCATTGCTTGGGTCTAGGACAAGTCGTGCAGGTCCCCCCACGTCACGGAGGGAATGTTTGAGGGTGAGGTTCGGGATATTTTCTGAAGAGACGCGGCCTCCCCAGAGGTTTTTCCCCATGCCATATGAAGGGTCAGTGTTACCACACATCCGTAACATAACCCCTGGCCGTTCATCTTTCTCCCCAGCGCCCCCTGCGCAGACTGTAAGCTTTTTCGACATCCAGCCCGGACCTTCTCAACCTGGTCTCTTCGTTTACGCTGAATGGTGTTCCCCCTCCTCCCGGAAGGCCACTTTTCTGACTTTGGATCACCTGGCCCTAGGATCCCCTGCGCTTTTAAGTTTTCCACCCACCTCATGGTGGCGGGTGTTCTGGCCAACCTTCATTGATGTTCTTCTATCCGCTCTCTTTTTCGGGGTTTTTTCGCGAACATCCCAGTGCCTCTCGGCCACCTTGCACCCCCTTCAAGACCTAGACAGAGATCCCCTTCCTACTCCTCAACTCGTCGCAGCAACGTCCCCTTTTCTGCACCCACACCCCCGCCTCAGCAGCCCTCACACACGTCCCCCCCCACAGCACAGAGGCCCTCCGAGGGGCGTCTCGGGTGGTGGCTTGCTTCCTAACGATTCCCCAGCGGTAACCCCTTCGCGTTTGTGGGAATGGTGGCGGTTCCTTTTCCCCTATTTCCTTTTTGCCCGCTTCTTGTGTGTGTTTTTTCCCGGGCGAGTGGTTCAGTTACCTGTGATTGCTTTTTTTCTCCGCTGCTCCCAGATCGTGCCTCCTTTTTTCATCAACCGTAGTCCGCCCCCCTCCCTTCCGATTTGGGAGGCTTCTTTGTTCGTCTTCTCTCTTGCGATGAATTCTTCCCGAACGCTTTTAGCGTTAAGTAGCGGCCCTTTCATCCTTTTCCTCTCGTTTCTCGACCTGCGGCGAGGCTGGGAAACGTTTCCTCTCTCTTATTGTAGGATGTGAAGGCGACCTTTCCTTTGCTAGGCTGCGCCGCACCTTCCTCTCTGGACGCCAGGTGTGCTACAAAATAGAGGCTATAGCTGTTGATGCCGAGTTCCCGCCCCCCTTGAGCATCATCCACAGCAGTCCTGTTCGCCGCTGGCTAGCTCGTCCCCCGTGTTAACCTTCTTGTGGAACCCATCTTTTTTCTCACCACGCCACGGTTCCCTTCTTCCCCCCCCACCCCCCCCCCCCCATATGCCTTTGAAGCTTTTCCTTTTCTTTAAACCGATTGGAATGCTCCCAGGCATCTTGGATTTTTCCTTCTATCTATCCAGGGGAGGTCCTCGGGTTTATGGGTGGCTCTATGTTCTGACTTCCTTTCAAAGATCACAGTCTCCTTACGTAAGTTTTTTTCTTTCTCCAAGCGGAGGGGTTTTATTGGGGAAATGGAGAATGTGCATACCTGAGTGAGAGTGTCAAATACATATTCGCGTTCCTTCGGCGATTTGTTCATGAGCGAGAGACTTCCTAAACGTTGAGACGGCGTTGGCTTCTTCCGTACTTAAGACGGTTCCGGCCGCTTTTTGAGTGAGCGCGCATTCTTATCCTCTCCCCGTGACGAAAAGATGTATCTGGACCCGGGATGAGTCTGCTCAGATTCTGACTCTAGGGAAGACGAATGGAAATCCATTTGCCAGGTGATGCTTTCGGTTTTGGTTTGCTTGCTTTGTTGTGTGCAGGCTTTCTGCAGTTCTAATGGTTTTGCTGAGTCCTTCCTAGCGTGTGAGCGGGGGCCTTTTATCTATTGAAAAAATTCGTCGTTTTGATCTCATCTAATTTTTTTTTTGCCTTTCTCCGTTCTTTGTAGGGGAACCCCTTTGCGGCCACCCCTTTTATGTCCCAGCTTCCTTTTTTTTGACCCCAAAGAACTGCTTTTTGTACGAAAACGCCTCTTATTCGTGGGTCCTCGCAGTGCCGGACTCCCTCAGCGGTGCTAGGTTCTCCTGATGTTACTTCTCAGATGTTTAGGCTTTCGCTGCGGACTTTTCCAGCCTTAGGTGACAATTAAGCTTAATTTCCTCTGCTTCTCCCACCTCTATCTTTTTATATCAAGGTGTGGTTGGTTTCTATGTCCCCCTCTAGGGGCACTCCCGCTCCTTCCTCCCTCATGCATGCTTAGCAACCAATAAGGTTGCGCACGTACCTCGGACCCGCTGGTCCACTTTCGACAAGCGTCATCGAACGCCTCAGAAGGCCCCCCCTGCCAAACCTCTTCCAAGTAGTATTTGACCCGCTGAGCTTTGCCGTCTTGCTCAAGGGACCGGGACTCCCCTGACTTCAACTCGGGCCCCAAGACCTTTCGGTACACATCACCTGCCCTCTCTTCTCGGGCGACGATTTTTTTTCTTCCCCATTCCCTGGCCCTCCGCTCTGAGGGCGCCGCAGAAACCTTCTTCACAAGGCTCACACATTTCCACCACACAGAAAGAAAACTGAAAACAAAATGAGGCGACCACCTTTAGCTGAGATCAATTTTCCCCCAGCAGTCTTTTCTGACATGACAGCCCAAAAATCCATCCTCCTGCTGTATTAAATTGCGATACTCCTCGACCAGACCTCCCCCCCCCGCGAAGGAAAGTAGAATCCCTCCCTCCAACGCTTAACGTCCTTATGCTCCTCTACCCCTGATCATGAATAAGAAATTTCCTCGGACAGCCTCTCGCATGTTCCCCAGTAATGAATTACCTCATCCCCTTAGGACAACCTCTGAGTTCCTTAGCCACTCCCAAGCCCCCCCCTGACTTATCTTATTCTTTCCAATCTTCCCCCCTCCTAATGTGAACCCACCGACCATGAAGCGAACAGGATCTCGCGCCCTTCATATGCGGCCTGAGAGTTCTCCTCGAGCAAAGACTTCAAAACGAGCCGGACTTTTCCCCCCTATTCCGAGCCGTCAAGGAATTCCGTTTTCCAACCTCTCCGTGAAAAAGACATCCTCTCTCCTAGCGTCCCCCCCCTCCGGAACAGGTACTCTGGATGGTGTATCTTTTTTTCTTCTTTCCGCCCCCCGGCGAGATCGGCCTTCTTAGTGGCCCCAGATTTGTCCTATTAGTTCGGTGTTGCGAGATTTACTCTCGTCATGTAGCATTCACCCCCCGACCCCGAACCAACCGAGCTTGCAACCCACCGCCTCGGCCAGCATATCTGTTTTCTTCACGTCTAGAATTGGATAGGATATTTATTCAGCCAGTGTTTCTCCCTTCCTTTCCTCCCGCGTCACCCCGCTCCCCCGTTACTACCCAACCCTGTGCTTATAGAAGTGTTACCTTTTCCCCCTCAGAGGCTATAGGCTAAGAGTATTAGCACAATTTTCCCCAGAGCACCTGCCCCACAGAGCAAGCTCCTCTTCCTCTTCCCTTTTCCAGAAGATCCATCCAACCCATGCTTCCCCTCAGGGTTATCAGACGGATGCGTTTTCTCATTTTTCCAGCTTTATCGAACACACCGACACCTGGATTCCTTTCCCCCCGTAAGGATCGGCCCCTTTAGAAGATCCGCTGGACGAGAACTTTCCTCTCCTCCTTCCCCCCCCCCCATCTTGACAGGGTTCGGATCTCCGATGTCCTCGTCCCGTCCGCGTGGGTTTCGCTAATAGACTCCCCGGGCGAGCGATGGTTTTTTTCGGACCCCTTTTTGAATGCAAATGAGGCTCCCTTGGCATCTTCCCGATGCACACGGTGTTGATTCAGTTGTGGTTTTGAGAAGGTGCCCCTTCTCGTGCTTACCTGATCCATGCTGCCGCCGTTGCGCTCAGCGAGAGACCCACCCTGATGACAGTCCCTAGGAACCGTTTCTAGGTCTGCTTGAGTTCAGCAGAACATGACTCTGCAACTAGGAATGGGGTTCAGCTGGGTTGAAGATTTCGTTTCCATTAGGTTATAGTCGGGACCCCCGAAAGCCGTGCCGGTGCCCCCAGATGCCGGGGTTACGCGCGATCTCCTCTCACGCCGGAATAATGGCTTGGTTTTTTCCGGTCTCCACATTAGCGAATGGTTTAATTCCCCTACCAGAAACGTTTTTCTTTAAGCGATGCGGACCTAAGCCCCTCGTTTCGAGCCCGGCCCTCAATAGCTCCTCAAACTCGCACCAGATTTGCATAGCGCACAGTTTTCGAGTGATGCCTCGATGTTAAGCCGCGTTCTTATCCCGGGTTAGCTTGGTTAACCCCCCGCGAATGGAATGCGATTCTCCTAGTCTTCTCTTGTCATCGTTCAGCGTATTCCGCTTTGGTCTTTGTGCTGAGCCCACATGTATTCTGCTCGACAAAAAGAACCTTGTTTCTTTTTCCTCCACCGGACCGAGACTTCTTCCCTCTTTTTTTTTTCTAAGCCTCGCTTTTGGAGAGAGATTGCTTCACTTATCAGGGCAGCTCTAATTTTTTGTCTATCTCCGTTCGTTCGAGTTGGACATATCCCCTTTTGGGGTATGTGGTCTCCTTCCAAAGAGGCCCAGCGATCTAAACCTTCTTTTTGAATCGTTATTATCAGGGCAATCGCTCGCTGCCTCTCGTATGAGAATCCCAGATGACCTCCAGTGCATTGCATCCCTGTAACTCTAGAAGCATCACTCCGAAGTCCCTTCATCTTAGTCCAGCCGGATGGTTTTTTCTAGCTTTCTTCTTCCGACCCAAATAATAGGTATCGTCTCGCTTTCCGATTGAAAACTGGTGGTATGGAGTTATTTTTTTTCCCGGCCGCTGGAAGGGAATAGTACCCTTTCAAAACCAGTAGGGCCTGTGTTGCGAAGGGCGAGGTTCTCCCCTTGTCGTTCAATCCACTTCCCCGGTAGGGACCCCCTCAGATAGATGAAGTCCTGTACTTCCAGCGCTTTCCCTAAGTGACTGTTGCCTTTCCTGGGTAGATGAGCTACCCTCATTAAGGCAAGGTTAGAGTGTTGTCGTTTGGGTGAATTTATTCTAATAGCGGGGTGGTTCCCTAGATGATACCTTGAGCAGCTGGATTGAGGCCGCTTTTATCCCTTTCTTTTTCCGAAACACTCACCTCCTCTTCCTCTTCGTTTAGAGGAAAGCTTGTACCCCATTCTTCCATTTGCTAAGGGTTTTACATGACTCGCGTGTACCCGGTGCTGGTCCTAGTTTCTCCTACCCAGCAGCGTCCTTGCCACCCAGATACTTCAAGGTTCACCCTCCAGGTACTGGATTGAAGCCCCCAGTAGAGATGATTCCTTCTGAACATTTTCCCCTCGATGGGCTCTGTGCCTGCGACCTTAGTGAAGGCAGTTTATGCGTTTTTGCGGGCTTTTTAGGAAAGAACAGATGCACCTCCGGCGAGATGGTCCCCCCCGCTTGGTGGCATTTTTTCTTTGCCTTGATAGTGGTTTCCATTTGTGACACTCTTTCGTGTTTCCCCAACGATTGTTTTTTTGAGCGTGTTCACGTTTTTCCCTGATATTCGTTCTTTTTACCGATGCTAGACGATCGACACTCTTTTTGGGACCGGAACACGTGAGTACAAGAAAACGCCTTGTGTGATGACGGGTGATCGGGTTTGTCCCCCCGGCCTCCAGGCCTGCGACCTTGCTTTTTGGCCCCGAAGTATGTTGAATCTGGAGGGGTGACGATCGCGCTTTTCCCGGCTGCGAGGGTTTTCAGCCTTTGCAAGATCGTCCTTTCGGGGATGTGGCGACGGCAGTCCGCTGCCTTTTTTCTACACCGACACGCCTTCCTTTCTCCCAGGCCGCCAATCCCCCGTTTGCGTCGCTGGTTGGACGCAGCCCATCGGAAATACCATCCTGCATTACATTTTTTTTTTGAAACTGGGAGAGATGTGGTGTTGGGGAACGCCTTACTGTGGTCGGTATCTCCTTAATGGGATTTGATGACGGGTAGTTCATGGCTTTCCCCCCCGAGACCGCAGGCGATCTTGCAGGCTGGAGGCGTTTCATTCCTATGTACGGGGCTTCCGTGATGATGGCTCCCACACTTCTTGATGCCCTTTCCTTTTGTCGTGATGTCACTTTTTTTTTTGTTTCCGAGATGGATTTTAGTTTTTTCTCTGGATTCCCTCGTGCGAGATGAGCCATTTCGCCGATGTCTTAGGACGATGTTTTCACTTTCCCTTACTGCATCAAGAAGCGTTTCCTCCTTTTGAGGAGGCGCTGCTTCACCCTCATGAGTGGTGGTTGGTGATCAGTCAGTGAGATGATCATGAGCGAATCCCCCCCCTTAAGTTCCTTCATTTTGTTCCTTTCTTTCGGGACGGACGATCTTTCCTTTCAGTCCCCAAGGCCCCCAATCCCCGGTGGATGTCATCGTCTTTTTTTGGTTTCGGCTCCCCTTTTTGTGTTTCTGCGCCGTTGAGGAAAGGGGTTTTGCGCGTCTGGAGACGGGCTGGTCCTCCTATCGCATACAAAATCGTCTCCTTCATGAATCTCACAACTGTGGTCGGTATTTTCCTTTCTTACAAATCCGGAAATCATCTCCCCCCCCCTTAAATGTAGGCGTCGTTCGATTGGCCTTGCGTGTGGCAGTGAATTTCTCGTGGTATCGTCCCGAATGCTCCTCCTCTCTTCCTAGAGTACGGCTTTCCTTCACGGAAGCCAGTAGGTGATTTTTGCATGGTAGAGGACTGCTTTTCTCTTCATTGTGCCCCTCGATGGTTATTCTCTCATCTCCTCTTTTGATGATACCCCATCGCTCAGCGCTGGACGACCTTACTTTTCGCCAGGGACTGGATTTTCCTCCTTATGCCACTTTTTTTTCTCCTAACTGTACTCCTGCTGAGCTGACAGCGGCGAGCTCCGTCTGCACCTGCCCCGTTGCCACCCTCATTCCCCAACCACAACCGGTTTGTTTGTTTTGCCTCATTTCTCCGTTGGCCGCACCTCACTAGACACGCCCGATTTTCCCCCCTCTTTCCCTACCAGAAGCTGTCTGTCTCGGCCCTTTTCTGCGATGTCCTTCCTCGGTCGCCTCACGTCCTAACGGCGCCAATCTTTCAGACAAGTCCGAAAGATCCACCCTTCCGCAAAGGCCCCCCTCTTCCCCAGGTCGCTTTGAATTCTAAGTCAGTCCCCCCTCCTTTTCGCATTCCAAAAGTGCCTGCACGCTTTACTCGTGGGGA
>Ga0179593_1422933_pt1 | contig 21026 bp, 25 predicted proteins | sample CZODoug2_1_08_16_FD_185931 | JGI IMG/M metagenome (GOLD analysis project Ga0179593, IMG submission 185931) | Vadose zone soil fungal communities from Angelo Coast Range Reserve, California, USA - CZODoug2_1_08_16fungal (PacBio error correction) | ecosystem: Environmental > Terrestrial > Soil >... | reverse complement strand
TTTACTCGCTCCCCTTGAGAACCTCCTTTTCATCACTCTTTGCGCGCCCCTTCGCGTCTGTTCCTGGAGCTGTTAGACGTTTTCGCGCACGGATGCCTGTGAGAGCAAAATGCCTATCCTTCGATAGTTCCTCCCCCCTATCGCGAACCGTGACTTACCCTGAAGAGCACAACACCGCCCCATGGATGACGCTCTCGTAGGGCAAAGTCTCTTCCCTCTCTCTTTCATCCCTTTTTCTTTCTGTAGGAGATATGATTTATTATTTTCAGATCAAGCAGATCATTCATTTAGGAGTGGCTTTCGTCTTTTTCGTCATCGCCTCTATTTCAAGATCGTAGATTTTACCGATTGCTGAAAGGTTTTCGTGTACCCCGCAACTATGAAAGTTTTGGTCAGGTCATTGTCCTCTCAGTCGCACTTCCTCCGGAAAGAAGCTCTTCTACAAGTCGTGATGAAAACTTCTTCACGCGCTGATTCTCCTTTCCGAGCTCTACGGTGCTCCTATCCAACGAATGCTGACCCTCAGTCCCTTTATTTTTGAATCAAGCCGTTCTTGATCGAGACCATATAGTTTTCGATGTGCAAATGTCCGGCATCCGTCCAGGTTTCTTTTTGACGCCTCTTATGGCGTCTTGCGCCCCTCCCCCTTTCCCGACTGCCCGCCGCCCACAATCCTCCCCCTGTCACGGCACTAACTCATTACCCCTGCCTCGCCCTCATCTTCAGTCTTAACATCAATGTATGTTCCACGCCTACTATCCATTATTCTTCGTCCGCCTTTGACCTCGTCTTCTCTGATAGACCTCTGATCGAAGCGTAGATCCTTATGTTTTTTGCTCCGATAGGCGTTAGTAAAGCCCCCCCCTGGAAGTCGCCTCCCTCACCCGGGAGGTGGTACTTTCCTCGATGTATGTAACCGGGCGAAAGCCGTCACCAGCCTGCTCGGCTTACGTTTTTCCTATTGTCCCCCTCCCCCCCGCTTTGATTGAGCTTTGCCTAGTTCATTTTCTGTATCCTCCGACGCTCCTTCAACTGGACGCCGTCTTTCTCATGTTGCATGTTTTTCCCCCATGACCACTTCTCGTCCCCCTCGATAGCGAGACGAAGCATAGACCCCCCCTTCCCGGTGACTTCGAGGACACGCCTGAAACGAGCTCAGGCCTTTTTGCTATGTTATACCCATTATCTTTTGACCGGGCCTTTGTCTTCCTCCCGTGCAATCGCCCCCCTCTTCTCTCTAACTGGGACAATATGTAAGATAGCGCGCTCTCGTAGCAGGTCAATTGATTCTCCTCCTTTTAAGGTTTCTCTGCTCCGGCGGAAGGCTGTCGCCCCCGGACTCAGGCCCAGTCCCAGGTCCGAGCTTACAAAAGAGTTCACACCCGCCTACCCGTGGGATGAATGTATCGGTTTTCCTAACTCTCTAACGGTTCCCCTCAACATTTCGCCCATTTAATTCTTCAAGACGGCGGGGTGGAGTTCTTCGCGGATCGCCTCTCTTAGTTTTCCGCGACGCCCGATTTCCGAGCTCCATGCAAGAAAATGGCCCACTTCCTATCATGCATACCCCCCGCTTTTCCTCTATTTTGAGGGAACAGTACCTCTTTAGACCTGATTTCTTTTCCTCATGTTTTTCTCCCGCAAACCCCTCCTCCTGGGATGATGTCGGTCGGTCACTCCTCCTGATTCGGTACCCGCCGCTTCTCTCTCTCTTCTGCACATGACCCCGCACCACTTCCGCCAAAAAACCCCCAACTGATCCGCGCCGCCTTGATCAACCATCAGGCCTCCCAGGAGCGATGCACCTGTATGCATGTTTCCCCCCTGGGTACCTCTTTTCGCGCAGGCGTTTCTTCATTTCTCGAGATACTAGCTCGATGGTCTCGCAACGATTGAGATGTTCAGTCTTACGACGACAGTAATTTTTAACATGGATGGAAGACCGTCTAGTGCCTTTCCACGGTGCGCATTCGGACTGCTTCTCATCTGCTCGGCGCATTCCGACGTCGGTCTGTCCCCGAGATTGTCGTTACCCCTCCTTTGCTGATGCGAGTTTACTTCCCCTATTCTTCCCGATAGCCGCTATCCAGACTTCTGAGTGATCTTATCTTTTACTCGTTGTTGTGTTTTAGCTATCACCTAGATAGATTTGATCGGCTGTTTCCCTGTCATCCTGGGCCTAACTTTCTCTTCAGACACCTCCCTTTTTTTTGTACACACCTGCCCGGTCCCTCAGTTAGAGGTGAGTTCCGAGCATCAAAGTAACCTCTGTCTCGGAACTGACCAAAGAGGTGACTTCCTTCCTCTCCGTTGAACTCTCCAGTAGGTACTTTTCGACTGTAAAGTATAACTTGGACACGCTTGATCGCTTTTCTATTATGACTTAAGAAAACACCTAGTAAAATTCTTTCTCGTTCTAAACCCAATCTGGCCCTCCTTTCGTCTTCGTATAGGAGAGAGACCTTTGCTTTTCTGCAGCGGTTTCCATCCCGGGATGTTTCGCCTAGTGTCCCTCTGTGGCCTTATTTCGCGGAGCCGTCGTCTTTGCTCGGCTCCGTTACGCTCCGATGGCGTGACTGAAACGAGCCTTCGCAGAGATATCAGGTACAGGATTTTTTATTACTACAGTAGTCTGACATTGACCCTCATTTTACCGCAGACACCCCCACAGAAGCCCCGCGGCGTAGTTCGGTCCCAAAGAATCCCCCTTGCGGCTATTGGGCTTTCCTCATTTTTTACTGTTGAGTAGTCTGAACCACTATGACGATCTCGTCCCACCCCACCTCCACAAGAATTTCCCGGACGTATTTTTCTTCTTTTCTTCTCAGTTTAGAGAACCTTTCCAGTAGATACCAGGTTCATTGCAGTATCCACCGTCAAGATCTGCTGAACAATGATCGTTTTGTCCTTACTTTACCTCCCTCCTAAGGGAAGTCCCGCGTCCCCCAACAACATTACAGCGTCGATCTTGTGTCGTCCCTTCCTCCCCGTCTCTCGCAATTCCCGTGAACAGAGAGGCCATGTCTTACATCTCCCTTCTTTTCCTCCCGGTTGCTCTCATCGGCTTTGTATTTACCCCGGGGTTCGACAGCAGTACTTTCACCACCATTTTTCGTCAGACCAAACCATAAAAAACTCACTGCTTCGAGCCCTCTTTTAATGAAGTCACCCATGTGGCTTGCCGCTAAAGCGAGTAGGCTACGATCTGAGAAACTGCTCCCCCCGAATCCCCGGATCCTCTTCAGCGTTAACCTGATCGTAGGCGGCGACATACCAAGCTTCACCTACCTCCCCCCGCATGGCAATCCTTTCTCCTAACCTTGACCCCCGTAAGGCGCTCACGCCGGGAGACCCTTTCCCTCCTACCGTAATAGATGAATTTACCCCCGGTGGTCTATGGCGGACGTTCAGGGTATCTTCTCCTCAATCCCGATTTCTCCTACTATCTCTGAAGGGATACCCTTCCCCTCCTTATCGTCCGTTACAAGTTCTCACCCCCCTACGAGAATGGTTTCCGGCATAATTGTAGGGGAATTCTTTTTAAGACGCGGTGCGACGGGTGTCAGGCGTTCTTAGTGAAATCTTCTTGTTCGCCTGCTGCTCTTTCCCCCCGACCTCCCGCGCGCTAGTCGACCCTTCCTTTCGCTTTCCCGCACTTGCCCTCTCCTTAGATGCGGGGTCTCGCTCTAGTCTGTCCGACTACTTCGCGCGGCGACGGTGTTTGACCGTCGGAGCTGGTCTCTTTCATTTGAAATGCGAATAGTCTCTTCCGCTGCGAAGCCCGGTTTCTTCCCTTGTTCCTCCCTCTTTGTTTGTTCTTAGTGCGCCGTGTCGGCAGACCGAGGGACAACGATTGAATGGTTCTGATGAGCATTTTCTCCTTCGGACTTGAACTCCGCTCGTCCTTAGTCGTATCACTCGAGAATCCCGTAGAATGGAGTTTTATGCCCCCAATGAACCTTACTCTTTTTCCTCCTTTCCTTTTTTTTTTGAGGTACACTTTTTTCATTTGCCTACCTCAGTTCCCGCCTTGGAGGATAGGGTTTTGATTCGCTCTCTGTATATGGCGTGCCTTTCCGACTCCTTTCCGCTTTTGTACGCGTAACCCCTTCCCCTAGCCACTGCGGTGAGGACCTGGTGTTTTGCGAACGTCTTTTCCCCGGCAATCGTTCTTCCCCCGTTTAGAAGGTATTCGTCCTTTTTTATTCACGCGCGTTGCGACCTCCATTGTTCAAACGACCTCTCTTGAAGTGAAGGTTGGCCCCTCCCACCCAGAGGACTCTCTTTTTCAGAATTCGAGGAGGCGCGATTTTAGTGCTATGTTTCGGCGCAGCTGGTTTAGTTTCCTATCTCCCGCTATATGAACCTTTTCTAATCAGCAAGGAGACAAGAATAAGAAACTGGCCCGCCCTCCCCACGAGTCCTCCTTCTTTAGCGTTCACGACATGATTGCCGGCCCACTCCCTTTCCTTCCTGATTCCGCAGCCCCTGTCCCCTACGGTCGTTTAGGAAGCTTGTGTTCCTCTTAGTCTTCACGCGTTCTTTAGCGCGAGATTTCTTTAGTCCATGACGCTCGGCCCGCACCTCACCCCTGGGAGGTATTCTAGATTAGATGTCGTTGTTACAGGTCGCGTCCGCCGGGATAGATTGGATTATTCAGGATGATTCCGGTTCTGACTTTTTTTTTAGTGGTCGTCTCACTAACTTCCCCGGGCACCTTCCCCCCGGCGTCGAGTTCGGATGGCGTTCTTACCTTGTCCGTTCTGTCCTAGTATCATATGCATGCACTCTCCGTACCGTTGTACCTCACTTGTGACGTCGAGACATGACTTCGAGCGCGGTCTTCCATGTTTATGTCTATAAACCTTCCTCAACGCCCGGCCGGTGTGCGTGCTCCCGTTCCTCGTCCCCGATCGAGCAACTAGATGCGCTCAATTACGAGTGCATTTCCGCCATGGTATTCTTTTTTTTTTCTGCCATATCCTTAATTGTTTTCTCTGGCGCTCGCCGCGTCCTTCTTCCGCCGGTTACTAAATCTTTCAGAGATTACCTTTGAAGTTCCCCCCCGTTTTTAGATCTGGTTTCCTTGGGCCTCTGGCCATCCCTCAGTCTCCCTCCTCCCCATTCACCCAGGTGCAAGGCTTCCCCTTTTGGGTTGCTTTTGATCGCGCTCACATGTCTTTTTCTCTCGCGGGTCGCGATCCATTCCCACATTTCCATTCCCGCCCTTACCGTTTCACTGCCTGTCGTCGAGTACCCTCGTTAGTATATCTGATGTCACGTCTTTTACTACATTCTTTTTCCTGGTTCGCCCTCCTTTCTTGCTTTCCGCCCGCCGCCCCTTTGATCGATCTTAGTGTTAGTGTTCCGGAAATGAGTCGTCCTCCAGCGCCCTCTCTCGTGCTCTCTCTCCCTCCACTACCGTGAAACTTCGCTCAACCCTTATGCGCGGCAGACTTCTCGCGTCCGGAGCCTACGGGTAGGAAGTGTTTTCTTTGTTTTAAAGAGAAGACTTTTCTCTCCTTCTTGTCGTCAATTCTCGCTCAGCGACAGCAGACTCTTTTACAGGCACCTCGCGGAGACTTTATTTTTGCGAAGAACAGTAAAATTCTTCTGCTCGAAATTACCTATTTGCGCGTCCTAGAAGGCTTTGGCTTTTCCATGCTCGGAACGCATTCCAGACTCTTTTTTAGTCTACGAAGTTTGAGGTCAAACCCATCGTTTTCTTTAGCATGGGACGTGTAGGACCGTTTCGGGGTCCCCCGACTTCCGCAGGAGTAAGCGTGATTCTATGTTAATAATCTTCTTGTAGAGATTGATCGAGCCTTCTGGGCCTCTTTCTGAAGTGCCAGTTCCCTCTCGTTTCAGGAAAATGAGAACGACCATGTGGTCCATCACCTGAAGGTACCTCCCCTCGTTCTTCTTCGCCCGAGAATTCCTTCTCCTATCGTGAGTATGCGTCAACCGAGGGCATGCTTCCTTCGAGGCCCCCGCGCCATTTGACCAATGTGAGCCATCCCTTCTCCTTTAGTTACTTACGAGAGTGTTCCGCTTTTTTGTCTCCTGCCGGACCTCCCCTCTTTAAAATAGTTGCTCGTGCCCATCTTCTTCTTCTCCTTGCGACTTCCCCCCTCCTTTTTTTTTCGAAATCTGCTCAGCTCTTGCAGCTAAGTGTCAGCGGTTTTTTGGCGGCGTTATCTATGAATTCTCGACGCTCTGTCTCCTACTTCCGATCATACCTTGATTTTCTTTCTCGGCACCCAGCGAAAAGTTTTCAAATTACCGTTGATCCACGCCTTTTTTCCATAAGTCTCCCGAAAAGGATGTAATCTCGTTCTCCTTCTGCAGTCCCAGTGTGCTGCATTGTTTTGAAGAAGGTGGTCTCTTTCCTCAAAAGATCTTCTCGTATTTTTTTTTTTTTTTTTTTTTTTCTTTTTTTTCTCTCACCCGCCACACCAGCTAGAATCCACATTTCAGAGGTCGGCGTCGAGACGTAGCCCGGCAGATCCCCCCGTCCCCATTGATACTCTCTACTTGATGCCCCCATCTTACCGGTCGTTGACTCTTACAATGATTTTATTTACGTCGGAGAAGCTTACTTCCGAAGGTCTTTAACACATCCGTTAGAGAGGCTTCTCGACTGTAGAGCCGCTTCGTCTTCTCCCCCCGAGAGCATCGTACCTAACTTGTAATAGCGTTTCTTCGAAGGGCGATGCTAGAGGGTTTGACGTGGGATCGAAAAAGGCCCGGTCCCGTTTCCCTCTTCTCTTATCCATAATCACAATGTCACTGCAGTCCCCCCCGGTATGGTGTAATTCTCCAGTCAAAAATTTGTCTGGACCGGGAAGGTTTAGTTACGACGATTTCGGACGGCCCCCGAAGTCATCCCAACGGTCGTACAACCAATTTCTTCACCTCAGATGCTTGGTGTCTCCGTCGCGGCTCAGTAAAATCCTTCGCAGTCCCAACCCCGCGCATTGAGGCACGTCGAATCTGAAAACGTCCCGGCTTCGCGACGTTTCTTGCGTAGAGAGCGTACAGGCACGTCCTCGCGAATAATTCCCCGGGGTGTTGCTTTGATATAGGCAAGGGAAGGACTGCCGAAGGATTTGCCCGTGACATCACGAGTGAAGGATTTCGTGAGACAGACGGAGTAAGTCCCTGGCGGACTGTGCTCTAGTACAAAGGACTTTTCCACCTCCTCGCTCCCGGTTGTCAATCCAGGTGACAGGCTTTTATTCCGTATCGTTCCTTTGAAGTTTTTCCCTCTCTTTGAAGGTTCTTTTCTCCCCCTCTGATCATCGCGTAGCTCTATGCTCGCTCCCGGAGAATGAAAGAATTGCAATACGTTTTTGGGCCTCTCTTTTCCTCCGTTGGAAGACCCCTGTGTAATATTAGAGGGGGAACTCTTCTCCTAGGCTGTTATCGGATGAATGAAATCGCCGTTAAACTCTCCCCCTGATGCCGCCGTCGGGGGTGGTCCGATTTAATCCAGCTGGGTGAAGACGTGAGAGTTTTAGTAGTATGTGCTACTTTTCTTCCCTAAAAGATGTCCAAATGTTCAGTTCGGAAACTAGAGAGTTTCTCGTGAGCCTAGCGGAAGCCCTCCTACTTCTTCCTCTCGATCACCGCTGCTCAAGCAATGGCTGGTTCTGTCGATTCCCAATGACTCCCCTCTCTCTTTTTCCGTTTGGCATCTAGCCCCGGGAATCAGCTCTCCTCAATTGTGCTTTTATGCGACGTGATCGATAGACTTCTCCCTTGTTTTGATTACCGTCTTGCGCACTCCTGCTCGCGTTCAAGACTCCCCCGGTCCTTATTGTGCCCTCGTGCGGTCCGAGCAGTACAACTCCTCAGGACCCCTGCCCTCCGTTTCGGCACCCCCGCTGATTTAAACGTTCGTCTGGTCCTGACTGTTCTTTTCCTTCGTTCTGTCGTCTTAAAGAGCTCCGGAAAGAAGATGATTTCAAGTTATCTCCCAACAGCGTATAGCGCTCCCCCCCTCCCTCTAGAGAGTGTTCAATTCTTGGCACTTCGGCCCGTTAAGGCTGGATAGATCTGAGGAGATTGAAAGTGGCATTGCTCCTAGGCTCCCCTCTCGTAGAGGAAATCCTCCTTCCCGCATGGCCGCGTCTTTCCCGTTAAACGTTAAAATGATTCCCGGCCCGAGCTTTTCGATGCGGAATCCCCCCCTCCTTTTGTCATCCTTTCCCCTTTTTCCTTTAGAAGTAGATCTTTTTCCTGACTTAGTTCCAAAGAGGGGTTGAGATCCTTCCTCCTTCTTAGTTCTAGCCCTCGAAGCACTTCCCCCCCCCTTGGATTCCCCTTCTCCCTCTTTCCTATTTCTGTCAGAAAGGGTCTCGCCAACCCTACCGAGTACGATGACCGCCGCTTGGACATTTTCTATGAGGACGCAGCAGCTTTTTCCCCTCTTTTCCTTCTTTTCCTGCTGGTGTAGACGCATACCCTTCTCCGCGTCGAGTCTCGCTTGGAGGACCTAGGGCGAGGAGCTTTTCGTTTCATCGCGTACTTCCCCTTCCCCCTCCCTGGGCCTTCTGAGGGAAAAGCAGACAGTTCTCTTTCAGGCATTGGTGATTAGTCTCACACAGGTTTTATATGAACGAAGGTACCTGTGTCCTCTCCTAGTTAACTCTCCCTAGGCACCCTCGATTAGGAGATGTCTATGTTCTACTTTCCTATTTAGAGAGGTCGTCTACCCTGACTCTATTCTAGTAATTGTGTTTTTTTTTCCCTCGTCTCTGATTGGAATCAGTGTAGTAGCCTCGTAGATTCTCGTTCAGAGCTTCACCCTCACGTGACGCCGACCCCATTTTATTTGAGTTTCCCGTCCTGAGGTTTCTCCCTCCCTTCGCGGTTCTCCAATACCACTCAAGGCGTCGGTGGGGTAGTTTCAGAGATCGTCCTTATTTTTCTCGGATTTTTTCCCTCGCTCACGAGAAGCCCCCCCCTTCACCTACATCGCCCGACACCTTGGAACTGACTGTCTGTCGAAGCCTTTTTGGTGTCTCTCTGATGGACAGTCGTTTTACTCCCTGATTTTCACGGTCGCCCCTCCATGGAGTATCCGCCACAAGAGGATGATAGATCGGCTGGCTTTCTGAATTCCTCTCGGTAAATCTCGACTCATATTCGACCCGCAAGGCGCTTCGCCCACCCTCTGCTGATTGCCGGCCACCAGTAAAAATCTCCGGTATCTAACAGAAGTCCCTTCTTCGAGATGGTGTTACCCCCAACGATTTTCGCATGCTTTTTCGCCTTCAAGTTCAAAGCAGCGACGCTCCAAAACTACTGAGAAGTTTTTTTCCTCTCCTCCAGTTTCCTCATACTGGGTCTTAGACGCAGTCACCCGTTGAGGTCCCTTCTTCTTTTTCCTTCAATCCTGCCTCCGGCTTCATCCCTTCCTCTGTATGTAACTCTCTGAAGGTTGGTACCACATTTTTTTCTTGAGGATGTAAGGAATCGGGAACCATCGAAGAGACCATCCTGCGGATGACCCTCTGTCTCCTTTCCCCCCCCCCCTTTGTTGTTTTTTTTTTTTAGATATACTCTATATTTTTGGAGTACTTTCGATAATCTTGCTTCCACGTCGCTCAGCAAATTAATTGTACATCCCAGGCGATCGGGGGCTCCATGTATCTTTATGGGCCTTATCCATTTCGGAAAGTGAGAGACTTATAGGTATTTCCCCTTTCTAGCCCTTACCCTGGATCCAAGCGCCAGGATGATAATGTGCGTCGTATGAAGTTTCATTTTTTTCTGACCCCAGCTGTCTTTTGAGGAGCCTACACGCCCTTCGAACCTTTTTCGTTCCCCCATTCCGACTTCCTTTTTTCGTCTACGTGGCGCGCTTATTTTGAAAAGGGGGCATAAGCTTTCTGGTGCGCGAAGTGTTTAGCGGGTTTCTGAGGAGAGCTGGGCCTCTCCTGCGTACGCATTTGGATTCGAATTGAAACTCTTGATCCTACTGCTGGTTTCCTTTTTTTGAATCCCTTCTTCTCCACGTGCATTCTTCAAAGCTCGTCTGGTACCATCTGCACCCCGAGGATTTGTGCGCCTTACAGGCCGTTAATTGGGTTTCTTGGATGTCGGTTCTCACCTTCTTGAATGGGGACACCTTCTCGTAACAATAGCATTTGTGCTTCTATTCGCCGCAACCGCCCAAGCGTACGCCTTGCACTTGCCGGTCGGATGCGACCCCTTTCGTGAAGGCCTGTTTTGTCTTTTTGACAACCGACCCGTCGGCCGCGGGACTTTGTCTCTACCCACCCCCCTTTTTTTGTTACGCTGAACATGCGCCCCTATGTGCAGGGTTCTGTTGAATTTTCTTTGAAGCAAGGCCCCCCCCCATCCCTTAGTCTCCGCAGCAACCCACCAGTCCCTACCCGGTTATATCTGCCCTCAGCTTTCTCTACCGCCGAGACAGGCGGAACCCGAGGCGTTTTCTCTTACCTATATGTCACTTCTTTTTTCCCGTCCTGCTACGAGATTACTTTTGATCGTCCAACGCTTTGCCCAGATTGTCGATAATCCCCAATGACTGTCCGTCATCCGAAACCAGGTTGGAAGGGACATGAAGATGCTTTTCCTCTCTATTCGCCTGACGTCATTCCAAGGTCTAAACGCCCTACGAGGATCTGACATAGTGAATGTCCGTAAGGACGGGCACCGTCCTTTCCTCAACCTTTTTCCCCGCGGAACTCGGTTCCAGCGTTGTCAATATGCCCCCCTTTCCTCCGGCCAGCGACGCGTGTTCGTTCTTCCCCGTAGATCTTAATAGAGACTTTACCCACCGTTAGTTTTCGCCCCTTTCCCTCTGTACACCTCCTCCGGCCGATCCATCCCCCTCTTTTACGGAGCTCTCCTTCTTCCCGACAGTCACCCCCCCGCGTCAAAATTGGGCCCTCCTCCGTTTAATTTTGGGCCCTTCCCTGTATGGTGACGTTCCCCCGCGGAGGAGCTCTGTGAACCTCTTTCCTAGACTATGTTGGTTTCGCCGGGATATCCTCCCGGTTCGTATTTTTCTTCTTTTCAACCCTTCCTCTCAACGACAGAAAGTTGAGTACTTCTGGTCTAAGCTCTGACAACATTTTGCCCTCCAAAGCCTCAGAGTTTGGCACTCTTCTGCCCGTTGGGCCTCTGGAGAAACTCATGAACGCGCGTCGTCATCCTGGACTTTAAGTCGGTTAAAAGGGTGCGAGACTTCGTCTTTATTCTGTGCTCTTTCGGCAATATTTTCCCCCCGATTATTGACGTTCGAGGACAACGCGTTAGCCAAAGGGAAGCCCTGCCTGATGAGAAATCCCAGTCCGACACGCGAGCACCCCCCTCCTGCACTGGGGCGCTTCCCTGGTCCCCGACCTTCTTTCTTCTTTTCATTTTAGACCTACTAAGTTTTTGTTGTGCCGCGTTCCTTTTGTCCCGCGCTTATCCATCTTCGGCGTGGGATGCTTACTCGGTGATCGCTTATTCTCCCCGCTGCTGAGGTCTGGTATCGTTTTTGTCCGCTACCTACTTGTTTTCCCTTAGTTTGGGACTAGTCCCTTCTCCCCCCCTCCGCAACCTAACGGACTCTTCGAACGTTTATTCCCCGTAGGAGAGGGACGGAATTTTGTCATTCGCTTTTTATTCCCCGGTTTTTTAACATCTCCTCGTATGAGGACGCGATTCCAAGCGAGTCTGTTTCTTCCCATAAGTAATCCAGAACAACCAGAATTGTCCTTGAGTGTGTCCAATGCTTTTCCGGCTTCCCGTCCGTTTGTCTTCCTCGATCCCCATCCGAAAGTTCGTCATCTCCAGGTACAGACGGTCCTTGCCTTCCCGATCAACGGTTATCCCGACTTTTTTTCCGGTCCCCCAACCTGTCTTCTTCCCCGTCATTGAGTGATGAGGTCGACGCCGCTCTCGAAGTTCCGTCTGGCCAATTTTTAGCCGTTTCCCCCCCCCGGCTCGATTTAAAGCGTGTTCTTGAGATTCCGAGAGCGTCGGATCTTCCGAGAGCCCATCCCCCCTTACACTCGATTATCTTTCTGTCGACGTTTCAGGCCCACGTCTTCCCCGCGTACTCCCGTCGTTTTCTCCTTGATGAAGACGTGCGGGAGGTTGACGTATTCGCTTTCCCTTCGCCTGACGACTTCGCCCGGTTCACTGACCTGTAGACTTGCTCCGCGACTGGTCGGTGAGACGTGATGAAGTAGGATCCGACCGTCTAGCTCTGAGGAATCTTCCCTCCCCGCTCGGCACCCCCCTGTTTTTCCGTCTTTTATGACCCTCCTTACGATAGAAGTTTGTTGATTATTTCCAATATTTTGACCCCCCCCTCTGGCCTTGTACATCAAGTTTAATTCCCTCTTCGAGACAAAAGACGCTTACTGGATACTTCACCCTCTTTGATGAAATTGCTATCTGTTGACAATTCCGGGGGTGGTTTTCCCGATGAATTGTGTTCTCGCGGCGCCTTCGGTTAAGGTTTCTTCTCCCCAGGTACCCTCCCTTCGCCTTTTTTTTCTCTTCCTCTTCCTCCAGTTCAAAGTACGAGTCCACTCGCCCTGGATGTTTTGCCGACCGCCTCGAAATTTTCTACTTGCATTCCCATTCAGGTGAACGTGTTCTTTTTCTTTTGGGAGGTTTTCCGCGCTTCTCGAGGACTCAAATCTTGTTGTCCTCATTGGCCCAGCCACCCTAGGCCACATCAAAAGAAATTTTGCACCATGACTGAGAGCCTAAACCGGCTTTTACCAGCTCTGTCTTTTGACCGTTAGCTTTTTCGAATTTTGTTTTCCGCCCTTTCTTTTCCCTCCGACAAGCCGCACGGGATGCTTCGCTAGTGATCTTTTCAGGCGACTCCTCTATTCTCCCGGTCACCCCCCTTCTTCTTTTTTTTTGCGCTCTTCTCGCCGCACCTGTCTCAATGTCGCGAACCAAAGCCTGATTGCCTGCAGCCAGCTAAGGACTATCGAACCGACACGGCCCGCCGTTCGTCTGAGTGTCCTTATCCACTATTTTTACGTCGTTTTTCCTGTCCCCCCTCCGTACGGCAAGCCTCCATGGTGAAGGCACCACTCGATTGATTTATTTTGTGACGACAGCCATATCTTCTGTTCTTCCCGAAGCAGAAGATTTAAAGGTGCTCCCATCGCCCATCGAACTTTCAGATTTCGCATCTTCCCCTTCTCTTTTTGTTCCCGACAGACTCCTTTTTCGGTCCCCCAATTGCTGAGCCCTCTTGTACGTATTAGTGACCAATAGCCCTATTACCACTAAGGCGATGTATGCCTCTATATTTCCATCCATCAGGTTTTTGTGTATCTGTCTAGACCCCCATCGTGCGGGAACTCTTTCTGAGCTTCCCGGTCCCGAATTGTCCCTGCTAATCATTCACTTTTCCGCCTAACTTTGTCCCACTCCTCGTGCCTCCCCCTTTCGCGGCTTCGCAGCTCCTATGACCGTGATCTTATCCGTCCTTAGCCCCTTTTCGTGGTCCCAGTAGTTCTCTCCCCCTTTCTGTCTAAGTGTCTAACGTCTCCTTCTCGGTTTACTCCAAACAGAGCTTCTTTTTTTAGAGCTGCGCCCTCCAAGCATTTTTCAGCGCATATGTTAACCCCCTACCAAGACTTCGGCGTCTTTCTTCCCTTGCTTCGAGCCTTCTCGTTGTGAAAGGGGCGCACTGATCTTGTGCTTCTGAAAGTGTCAGCGGTTTTGGAGCCCTGATTTTGTCCTCCCCCCCCCCCCCAGTCTCGACCGAGTACTTCCTCTAAGCGATTTTTTGGCGTCAAGTCTATTTAGCCCCTAGAGGCTCTGCTCCCCCGTCCGGATCAATTTGAGGCGACCCTTGAACTTCCAATTTTCTTTCCAGCGAGACTGTCCATAAGATCTTCCCACCCTTTTTGTAGATCGTCATCCCTCAAAGCTTTCATTTTGGAGGTTCTTGTTATTCCTAGGTGGCATTTTTGGTCCCCGTGAATCCCTCTTCTGTGAGCGCTCCCGCCCCCTCCCCCCCCCAACAAAGAGACTCCTTTTCTTGGCGATTTTTTCCTTTGCTCCCAGTTAGCGCATTCGATCAACTACTTTTCCCAGTAGTTACTTCCTGATTTTTTTTGTCTTTTTTTTTTAGATTGCCCTTTCCTATGACGGCTGTCATGTCCTCCTCCTTCCCTTATCCTTCGCCGCTCCACCCTACACGGAGTATCTCGGAGTAGGCACAGATCCTTCGTCACGCTTCCCTACATCCATTTGTTGGCTTTTTTTCCATTGCAATTTAGGATCTTTCCAAAATATGGAGGGTTTAACAGATCGTGTAGGAAATCACCTTCACCCCCCATTGACATGTTTGATTCTCGAAGGTCTGCGTGTCAGAATTCACCCACTTTCTGTGCCGGGTCAGAATCTAGATCATCTGTTCTCCTCTTATTTATGTAGCCCCTAATTTCCCCAAAGGAGCCCTCCTCTGAGCTTTTTCCCCATGCAGAGATGTCTCCCTTTCTCTTACAGTCCCATTAAAGAAGTCAACTCCTGACCCGTCGTTTCCTTTTTTAACTGACAACGTCATCTGATTCTTTCTCTCCTGGTCTCGACTGTCTCCCGATCGTATCCTTTTACCTTTCTTTCAATTGCTTTTTCTGGAGGAGTCCCTTTTTATTTCCCTCCTAGTCCTCTTCTTGCCACCCTCCGTCGTTGATCGCTTCTCCTTGTCTAAGGGATGCCATTCTTTTCACAAAGGATTTTTATCTCCATTTATTTTGCCCGGGTTAATGAATCTGTACCGGTGATTGAGACTACCCTGCTTTGCGCCGGGCCTTCCTTGGCCTTTGAAGTTTTCAACCCTCCCTCTTGGCCCGCGGCCTCTGTCCAAGTCGGAATCTTTCTTGTTTTTCTGAGTCGCCCGGCTTTTAGGCCCTCCCTTTCCCAGTCCTCCGTCGATTGCGGGTGCCCGTCTTTTCCTCCACGAATTAAGGGCATGGTCAGTTACGGCAGGCTTCTGGGTCGTTGCAGTTTTCCTTTCCATACCATGAGACCGCTTTCTTTTTTGTTGACTCCTTTTCGCGCCCCTTCTTTATTGAGCTTCTCTCCGTTTTTATAGGCCGAAAGAGTCTACCAAAGTGCCGTATTTTCGACTTCCCCCGTCGAGCTTGTATAATTTTCTCACTTTTTTTTTTTTCTTTATAGTATTGATCCCACCTCCGAGCCTCCCGCCGCCACTGGCTGTTGCTCTTCCCTACCTCCGTCTATTCTCTATTTTTTAATAATACTTTTGTGTTTTAATTCCCATTCTCCCTGTCCTTGCGAATTCAGCCAGGGCCTTTTCTTCTGACCCCGTTATCGAATAGCTCTTCGACGCGGGTTGATTCTTTTAGCACTCTAAGTTTAAACGCGTAACCGTCTTTTCTTTTTCCCCCCCCCATATTGGCGATCGTTCCACCTATACATTAGTTTCTCCCATTTTCCGTCCCCCATCTGATGAACCTGCCTGCATGGATCGCGGGAATGGGTTCCCTCTCTTTTTTTCCGCGTCTCTCCCACCTGCCCGGTCACATCCCCCGCGAAGTACGTTTTCCCCAGTCCGGTTTTTATTCCTCTACCCCCCCCGCCTCGACGTTTATTGTTTCAGTGTTTCCTTCCCTGCCGTTGTCGCGCACCTCGAGCCTTTCCTTTTAGGATGCCTCCCTTGAAGAGCCCTTCGCCCTCGGTCCGCCTGGTTCATCCCCCCTACCCTTCCTTTCTTCAGGACCGCGTTTCACCCCTCCATTTTTTGTGATTTGCGCATTTATTTGTTTCGTCATGTCCCCCCTTCTTTCACTTGTACGGTACGGTATGCGTCTGCCCTTTTTTTTCTTTGTAGACAAGGGTTTTTGAAGATCAGAGCTTTCTGGCCGAGAGTCCTCAAATGTTCTTTCAATTCGCTTTACGATTTTCCTTTCTTTTTGCGTTCCCACAACGACCCCTCTTTATGGGCCCGCCGTTGTTTCCGTATGACCGCTTCTCTTTGACAGCGTTGAGTTTTTTTAATTTTTATTTCTCCTCCGCCTTGCTCAATGCTTTCCTGCTTCCCTCTGTTCCATTTCCTGAGGTTTCGACCTGGACCCCGTGTCTCCCTGATATAGGTATTCGACTCCCATCTCAGTACTTTTCGGCTTCCCTTTGTGACGTCGAGGACCGATCCGAGCGCATTCCTTGTTGATTGTCTCAAAATCTCCTTTTTTTGACCCCTACAAGGGGGTGGTAATCCTAATTTCCAACAAACTGTCTCTAACGCTGCTGACTTCTCTTTTCAGGGCTCCGGTGGATCATTTCGTCTTCCTCTTCCCTCCTCCCCGCCCGCTATCTCTTTTCCAATGGTGTTTATCCCGTCGACCTAATATTTTCTCATGTACAGAAACCTGCCGCATCCTAGCTTCAACCGCCGTTAAGCACGGCCTACCTTCCTCTTCGCACCAGACTGGTAGGGATGATAAAGCCTCTCCCGGTTCTCCCCGCCGACCCATCGCAGTTCATCGTCGCGTTTGTGGCTTTTCCGCTATCTTGATAACCCTCGATCTCGGGTGCGAAGATACCTGGTCAAACAGTAGGCAAAACATAGCACCGCTTTCCCACCACTGCTCTTTGCTCGAACAGCAGTTGAGCTATGATGGGCCCCTTTCTTGATTAATTCTGTTCACTTTTCCGCACTTTTCTTCAGCGTTTACCACTCCGCTTTTGATTCTGTTTTGGCTTTTGCTCCATCTTCTGTTAAATGCGAGCTGCCTCGATAGTTTCGAATGTTTGTCACTTCGCTACCGGCTGATTCCTGCCCCAGTTTGGCCCCCTTTCCTCCCGTCCTTTTCCTCCTCCCCTTGGATTTTTCCGTAGTTGCTCGTTCCCCTTCTCCTATTCAGCGAAGGCGTTGTCGGCTTCCTCGTCGTTAAGAAGACCGGCTGTTCCCTCAACTATTGCTTAAGTCAACCACGTCATTCTGGCGCTTCGCTCAGTTTTGTCGCAGGCATCCTCGGTGCGTTCTCAGGATCGACTTTTCTCTTACGGCAGTTAAAGCGAGAGGTCTGTCCTTCGTGCAGGTGATGACAACATTGTGTCTTCTCGAAGTGTCCGGGAAGGTGTCCGCTTCTTTCCCCTCTCCCAGCAGTCCCTCGCGATTTTCTCCTCCTCTTTCTCTTCTGTTATTTTCGAGATCCTTTCTTTTGATTGATGCGGGCGAGACTTCATGCCTCGGCAACGTCTCTCCCCTCCCCCGGATTCCCATGATATCGTTACAGACCCCTTCTGGCATGCGGTCCTCTCTTCTGTGAAAGTCCTTTGGGACTTCCTATGCCGATGAATTTCGTCCGCTGGCACCCTTTGACCATGCTTTCTTAATGTTTTAGCTGAAACGTATCATCGGTTTTCACTTTCCCTCTCCGGCATTTCGTTTCTGTCCATTTTGCCGAATTTTCTCTAACCCGTTGCTCGTTCCACTATACGACGTCGGATTCTCGTTTCGCGGGACTCGCTTTTGATTACCGTCAGATCAGTCTTGTTGAGCCTCCTTTTCATCTGGGCCTTCCCTTGTCCCCCGTTTGAGCCCTCTCTCCGACGCTACGCGATCGATCTCAGACTGAGCAGCTTCATCAGACGCGGCTTGGTTCCGGGCGGATCCCTTCTTTGACTCTTTCCCCCCCACCCCCGTTCCCTCTCTCCTTAACCTTCGTCGACCAAGCCGGCTGTTCGTCTTTTTTCGTTGCCCCTTTGCTGGCGCTGGGATGCCCGTAGGGCCTCGGGCATTCGCGACCTTGCCTTCTATATTTCTGCGATTTCTTTTAGTGCTCCCCGCCAACCACTCGATCCCTGCTGTTCATTTAGTTTCTTTCGGTTGTACGCTTCGAGGCTGTCCTTCAAAGTACTCTCCTCTCCTCTCCTTGACCCTTACCCCCTTGTCGTTTTTCAATTCTTTTCCACCCTTTTTCTCCCCATCGGATTGTCCTTGAGAAGACGGCCTTTTCCCTCGTTACTTCCCCCTCGAAACACCACGCCTTTTCTATTTTTCTACGGAAGACGTCTCTCTCTGCGGAAACGAGCGACCGCTCATGAAGTACCATCGCCCGTTTATTCCCTTGGTTCTTCCTTGCACGTTTATTTTCTTTATTCAGTTGACCTTGCTTCACAAACTCGGTCTGACCATACCTCACCCCACCTCTCCGTCTCGACCCCTTTCTGTGGCCTACGTATCACCCATTGATGGGGCTCTGCGTCGCGATTCTCTCAGATTCCCTTCTCCCTCCGTAATCCCCTGTCGACCCCGGTATCCCTTGACTCCCTTACATAAGATGCCTGGTCTCGGCTTCGACAGTCCCCTCTTTAAACCCGTCACGCGGCACCTAGCATTAGTTAGCTCCTCTCTCCCCGTACCCCCTCCCCGGTCAAGATCCAGAGTTAGTGAGGTCTCCGGTCTACCTAAATCTTACTTCTCCTCTCCTCCCCTTGGTGGCTGGTCTCTTTTTTTTTGACTATCCCCCCCGTCCCCCTAGGGCTCAATACACTGCGTCTTCTACTCGTCCAGTATCTCTTCCCGGCCCCCAGACCGGCCCTTCGCTTTTTGACACCAAGGATTCTATTTAACCTCCCGGAAAGGCTCACTTCTTTCCTGGTTACTTCTGAACCCGGCGGTCTCCGTAGGTGCATTCTTCTTTCGTTTTAATGCTCAATCTTTGCGACTGCTTCGACCAACCTTCGTCTCCTTAGCGCGTCTCGATTTGGGCGCGTCCCGGAAGTTTGCTCCTTTCACCGACCCCTTCACAGCGCTTCTTTTCTGCCAGGTGTTTCGCGCTATCCCTTCTGGGCCGCCACTCTACTTTCCTCTGACTGTCGTGGAAGCTGCTTTTTAGACATCCTGAACTTTCACCACTTCGCTTAACTGTTTCCTATGTGTTTTCCTGAACAGATTTTTTTTGTAGGTGTTGCCGCTTCTCGTGCCTGAAAGAGTGACCTCCCCTGAGTCTAGCTGAACAACGCGATCCCTCTTGGCCTCCTGGAAAGCATTCTTTACGAGCGCTCGAGTTCCTTTCCCACGCCGAGCATCCACTCAATCCACCTGGCTTTTTTATCCTATAGGCACAATTCCCCACTGATCCTATCATAATCCTGTTGTGTGTTCTTGTCTCTCTCCGGTTCCTTCATTCTCCAGTCCGACAGTTTCTTCCTTTTTAGCTGTCTTTCTGTTTATTCCTCCTTCGATGTGTCCGAGGGTTGCTACGCTTGAGCACCGGACGGTAGTTGTCCAGACCATACTGCATTTTTCCCATCGTTACCTTGGTCCTTCAGAAATTTTCGTACCTCGGAACATTTTCCGCTCTGTTCCGTGGCCCCCAAATTTTATATGAAGTTCGGCTCAGCGGTCATTCGTCCCTGGTGCTCCTTTCTTTTTCCCTAGATTTACCTCGTCCTTTGCGGCCCCTCCCTGATTGACCTCGATTATTATTTGGCTTCCCATCCTTCAGAAGGAGACAACGCTAGCGAGCTCGGTGGACACCGTTGATGTCCTCTCCCTTAATTTTGTTTTTGCGCCCTCTCGTCCGAGTCTTCTTCCCCTGTTCGACTAGAGCCCATAACCTCGTTAAGCCCTTCCGATTAAAATGCTCGCAGAAGGCAGCCTCCCGCCAGATCTTCCAGCTTTGCCCTCCCCCGACCTGGTTTTTGTTCACGCGACGGTCTTGTCTTTTTAGACGGTCCAGATCTTTCTCTCTCGTGGGATGAGCGCACTCTAGTCTTTCCTTCCGTCTGATTCTCACCCCCCCCCCCGAGGTAATTCTCGATTACGATGTTTTCTCCCGTTGTTTCAGCGCCCCTCCCGTTGTAGGCCTCCCTACTTTTTCCTCAGTGACGCTGTCCGTTCCGCTTTTGATTTTTGCAATTTTTCTTTTCTCTAGTTAACGGTCCAGCCCCTTGACGCTTTTAGGATGGCTTTTTTCGCCTCGTACTTCTCCTGCTACCCCCTTGAGGTTCTTTCCCCCTCTTCCCACCCTAAGGCGGCCCCCCTTTGCGATGAGGGTTTGACACGCAGACCGTAGAGCGCCCTTCCTTGGTGACTTCCCCCCTCTTTTCACAGAACTTTCGGTGCTCTTCATCCTTACAATCGCCCGAGGCGTCTGCAAGAGCGACCTTGGCAGATGTCCCCTCTTCCCCGTTTTTCCGCTCTCGCCTACGCGCCCGTCCCCCGAATCTCTTTTCCTGGTGTTTCTTCGCCGTCGGTTTTTCATGGTCCCGCCCCACCGCATTAGTTATGCTTAACGACCGTGCCTCCCCTGCCCCCCAGACCTTGATCTCTTGATTTTATCTTTTTTTTGGACTGCCCCTCGAATTTGTCGCAAGTACAGCACCCCCTTTGACATTTTCGGCGTTTTTGGTGGCTTTTTTCCTAGATTTTTTTTCCGCGCTTTCAGCTGTCGCTCGAACGTAATCCCCTTATTTTTAACAATCGCCGTGACTGTGAACGAATGTCTGCGACGTAGTCCAGCTTCTTCCTATCTGATTTTGACCGAGTTTTGACTCCCATTTTGGTTTTCTTGCCTCCCGTCCAGCCCGCGGGATGAATCTCTCGGTCGTTGGCTTTGATTTATTTGCTCCAACTTCCGAGATCCTGCCTCTTTCGCCCTCCCCCTTTAACTGCTTTGCTAACCCCTCGTGTTTTTTCTGAGTTCCGCCCTTTGTTGCAAGAGACCGGTTTTCGAGAACCTCCGACGACTCCGCTTTAGTGCTCTTTTTTTCCACGTCTGGCAAAGATTTCTGGCTTGTCTCTTCCTTTTAAGCACGGCTGGTCCGGAAACTCGCTTGCCGTTACATTGGCAACTTTCCCTACCTTCTGCTGGCCGCGAGCTTATTTTTTAAATCCTCCGGTCTCCTTCCTCGAGATATCTTCAGATGTTTTTTCCTACGACTGAATCCGCGACGAGGGGATCCTTTCCCTTTCTGGCACCATTTCGGGATGAGCCCTTTGTACTTCCCAATTGGTGACCGGCTAGCCCCTGCTCCAAGAGGAGATTTTG
>Ga0179593_1457503_pt1 | contig 21028 bp, 21 predicted proteins | sample CZODoug2_1_08_16_FD_185931 | JGI IMG/M metagenome (GOLD analysis project Ga0179593, IMG submission 185931) | Vadose zone soil fungal communities from Angelo Coast Range Reserve, California, USA - CZODoug2_1_08_16fungal (PacBio error correction) | ecosystem: Environmental > Terrestrial > Soil >... | reverse complement strand
TGTTCCCCAGACGCCCGTTTTTCTAACCTGTTCTTTCGAATTTACTAGAGTGTCGGCATTATGCGTCACGGTTTCTTTCGCACCGTCCTGTCTGGGTCACTTTCTGTGACCATTTATTTTTGATTCCAATTCTTACATCCCTTTTTCTTTTCCTTTTTCCTTATACTTAGATATTACGAGCCATAGAAAGTAAGACGTGTTTTGAGTTCTTCTGTGACTCTTTATCTGATCCCATGTTTTCTTTTTTCCGGCTAAGGTCCTTTACCCTGTGATTACTTAAGTTCGCACCCTGCGTCCCCCCTCATTGCGACTCGAGCAGGAGTTCGTGATCTATTCCACCCTCTCACCCTCATCCGGGCACGTATTTCTTCCATCGGTCCCGTTTCGAAGAAAAGTTAGCCTTTGACTCCACGTGTTACTTCTCTGCCAGAATTTGATCTTTGAGGAGAGCCCAATAGAAGTCTTCTATTTCTATTTAAGTAAGTCTTTCGAGAGCCGTATCGATGATTTCAATTCTGTGTTGACAATTCCTTTCGCGAGAGGGGGGGGGGTTAGGGGGGCGGGGGGTGGGGGGGGTGGGGGTGGTTTCGGGGTTGGTGGGGGTTCGGGGAGGCTCGGGGGGGGTGGGGGGGTCTGGGGGTTGGTGTTTGGGGGGGGGGGGTGGGGGTGGGGTTTGGGGGGGTGGGGGGGGGGGGTGTGTGGGGTGGTGGGGGTTTGGGGTTGGGTTTGGTTCTGGGGGGGGGTGGGGGTCTGGGGCGTGGGGTGGGGGGTTTTGGTTGTTTTTTAGGTGGTGTTGTGTGTTGGTAATCTTTACCCACCTTTTCGATGTCGGATATGGGGGTGGGCCGATATACAGTTTCGTGGAAAATTGGTAAGGCCCTAAGTATTCGCCTTGTTTCCGTGCGCCGGCTCTCACGGGAGTCAGTTGATTACCTGGCTCCCCCTCCCCCGGCCCGACTTCCGCGGTCCTCTAGATGCCCGAATTGAGTGTTTCTTCTTATGACTTTTTAGTATGCACCCTCCGTTACCTGGTGCTCGAACCAGCCAGCGGTTTTCATTCCCCGCCCAAAGATGATTTCCCTTATGTGGCAAAGCTCCTTCCTTCCTCTCGATGCGCTGCCTATCTTCCCTCCATTGGGTCGAAGTCCAATTTTATTCGTCGTTTGCAGGAGATTCTCTATGTAAGTTGAAAGACATAACCCCCTCGCATAGACGTCGTCCCCCCACCTTTTTACGCTTCCCCTGTCCCCATCAAGTTTTAGGGCTTACATTCCATCCTCTTTGCCTCGACTATCTAACCAACCGCCAAACACAAACGTTGGGTTTGGTTTTTATGAATAGAAGAAGCACGATGCCGGCCCCCCTCTGCGTGTACGTTTTCGCATTTTTGCCCCCTGGCGTGGTCCCCCTGAGCAAAGGCTGCCCCGTCTTCTCTGTGCCCTCGAGCAAGGCTTGCAGCTATCGCGTTCCGATTTCGTTTCTTTGATCATTGACCCCTTGGGGAAATCAATTTTGACGTGCTTCGGTCGCGGTCCCGCTTTTTCCTCCTGCCCGGTCTTAGATGATCGGAAGTTTTGCGACACCGTTTTTTGTTGTTTCCGGGGCGCCGCCCAGGAGCCAAAATTTGTGAAAAGAGGGCGTTTTCCTGAGTCCTCAACGTTGCGGATCTCCCAGCCCCACAAAACCTTGTTGATCTTTCCTTTCCCCGCCCCCCGCCCTGCCGTGCGCGCGAAAACTAGTTTTTGTTTTTGGTTTTTTTATTTGCTAAATTCGCCGTTTTCCCTCGTAATTTTTTCTTTTTGCTTTTTTTTTTCTCCTTCGTAGCGGAGTTTTGAAATTCTTCGAGTTCAGAACTTTTCCCACCCCATTCCCTCCCTTCTCCCGGCGGGGCGCCCCTAGTAGGCAAATCCACATAACTCCGGTTTGACCAAAAAGCGACGACCAATCGTGTTCTTCTCCGTTCTTTGGTGTGCAAAGCTTTTTTTCTTTTCGCTTGATCTCCACACTTCTTATAACCCTTCGTATGGACTGCGAGCGCACTCTTTTCTTTTCTGAAACTTGATAGGTATAGAGGTCTTCCGGACTCCTTCTCCTCCAATTTTCTCCGGTCCTTTTCAAAGCTCTTTGACCGATACTCCCCCCTTCTCGGGCTTTGGCCTCCTCTTTCTCTGCTTTTACACCTAGGGCGTGAAAAATGGGACCTCCCCCAAACGTGGCTTGCCTTTCGTCGTGTCCCCAAGAAGAAAATACAACTATCCTCTCTCAAGAACCTGGGTTTTTTTTCTTTCCCCGCACCCAAAGATGCGAGATGCTGGCTAGATAGGAAGTTTTAGCCTTATTCGTCTTTTTGAGCCTAGTCTATCCGCTTCTTTCCCTTCCCTTTTTTCCGGACTACATGTATTCGGAGACTCTTTCCCCCTCTCGAGATTCTCATACCTCGGACCCCCTCCCAAATTTACTGCCTAATTTCTTTTTTAAGGGATTTTCCAAGTTCTCGTTCATTTTCTGGGTTGTCTGGTGAGGTGGGATCTCTTGGCAAACGTTGCCCGCACTCCTTTTTCCCCTATTGGGCCAGTTTTTTTGGGAATGACTCCCTTTAACTTTCCCTTTATATTCCCATTCTCGTGGTGGTGCAGACACCGAACAGTAACCTCGTGTGAAGTCTCACCCTGCTGGCTATCGTTCCTTGATTTTTCTTCCTCCCCCGTCCTCTTTACTTACTATGAAAGTTCCCCCGAAACTGCGTACCTCCTTGTGTCACTTCCCCCTTTTTTACCGTGACTAGAGTCAAAAAAGTTTTAAGTTGTAAGGTGGTTGTCTAGCGGGTACTTCCCGTCCTTTGATTCGCTCCTTTTCGTGCCCCCCTCCGAAAGTGTGGCCCTTTGTCCCGCTCCGTCTTTCTCTGCATTTTCCTAAAGAAGGGAATCGGAATTTCTTATTGAAGCTGTATCGTCCATGTTTCTCGGCTTCTTGCTTCGCGTTCTTCCTTTCTCCCCCTGAACTATCTTTTTCACCTCTTTTTTTTTTATGGATGGGATGACGATTCTTGTACCCTCCTTCTCGCGTGAAAACTCCCACATCGCTCGTCCTTTCGTCCCCAAACCTGGCTATACACCATCATGCGCTCACCGAATAAAGATCCTGAGGAATGCTGAGACGACGCCCTTCCCCCCCTGAACGCGTTTCCTCGGGTCCAAAAGGCGCCCCACAGGTTCCCTCCGTCGGAGGAGGTAACGCTTCGTTTCTCCTCAGTGCGCTTGCAACCATTAACGCAGAAAGCTCCCCCACTCCCCCGATGTTCTTTCCCCCCCTTGTTTTGCCGGCTTTTCGATTATTTTCCACCAGTTGAGTTTGCAAAATGTTCCTGCGTAGTTCTTTATTGACCTTCTTGGTGCCCGTCCCGGTATGTTTCTTTTCCCTTCCGATGCTACTTTCCTCCTAGTCGCTATATCGTTTCCTTCACGTGGAGTAATTTTCGCTCCCCGTGGTCCCCCCCCCCCCCTCTTCTTTTTTTTTCAAGACTTTTAAAAGTATCTCTTTCATTATCAAATCTTTTTCACCATTTCTTTGGCACTTATTTAGGCAACGTCAACAAAACTCGGACCCGCCCCCACTCGCTAATTAGTCTTTTCCCAGAAGACCGCAGCCTTTTTCTGACACTTGTAAAAGACGAGGGTCTTTTATTCTTTTCCGTCGTTCATAGGCGGAATGATCCCTTTCCATCCCCGACTATGACCACGTGCATATTCTTTAGCAGTATTCAAAATAGCCTTTACCTCCGGATCATGCTGTCGTCAGCCATCTTCTTTTTTTGTCTCTTGACCGACCAACCCCTCTTCTTTGCGGGCCTTCTTTCACCTTATTTTTCCGTGGCGAATGTAGAAACCAGGAACTGGAAGTCCTTCCCCTCCTCTTTGGCAGGGTGCGCCTTTTTATTCAGACTCGTGCCCCCCCTCCCCCTCCACTTCTTTTGTCGAATTAGACTCGGTTAAGACAATTCTCTACACCGGAAGAGAGAACCCCTTTTAGCCTTTTTTCTCCTTGACAAAACTCCTTACTTGTTCGCGCCGGTTTTCTTCCCCGATTAATTGGCGTCTCCGGTTTTTCGAGAGAGATCTTTCCGTTTGATCCAACCCATTTCCCCCGCTTTGAAATGAGTCCCCGTCTTCTTTTCGCGCCATTTATTAAGAGTTTCTCCCTTGATCAGATTTTCTCTTTTCATCCCCCTCGCCCAGTTCCTCTTTTTTCGGTCCGTGCAAAGTGCGAATAAAACACCCGTTTTCTGACCTATCTTTCCCGTAGTCGTCGCTAGGAAAACCGCGTCAAAATCTAAGACCCTTTTGCAAAGTGAAGTGATCCCGATTCCGTTTGAGGGCTGACTTATCTTCCCTGGCGACGTCCGAAGCACTTCCCCTTCGGTAGACTGTCTCGCCCTCAATCTGCTTAATCCTCTTTTAGCTTTCATATGATACTATTCAAATAAAGAATGTTTATTTTCCGACAAAATAGTCTCAACCGATTTTCCCCCCAGTTTTTTCCTCTCCCGAACATCGTCTGACCGTCATTCCCGCCACGTCCCCCCCGTTTTTTTTTGACCTTTTTGCGGTTAGATCATTTCTGATTTCTACCATGTGAGCGATCGGGTTTGGTCATCTTATTTTCTTTGTGTGTGACGACCCCCCCTGCTTATTCTGCCCAGATATTGAACTATTCCCATCATTTTCCTTCCGCCGTCCCCTCTTCCACTGTCGTGGACCAATTAGCCGACGGAGATCCATTCTGAGTTATCGTTGGCTTCCCCCCCACTTTCAGGACTCTCACTCTGGAGCATCACACTGGCTATTTTCTTTTTCCTCTCCTTCCTTCTTCCCTATAACATCGTACCAGCAATACTTGCGTCGACGGGAAAAAGACCCCAGTCCCCCTGCGCCTTCAAAACTGCTCATTGCTTTTTCTGCTCCCTTTGCCCATCCCTTTTTTTTTCTATCTTCCCACTTTTTCTCTCACTTGCTTCCCGCTTCATAGGGATACCGGTACCCAAACCCATAGAAGTCTCTTCTATTCCACTTTTCCTCTGCGCCTTTTTCCCCCCCCCCGCTTCTACATACTTTGCCCGAAAAAAGTTTGACGTTACTGAAGATATACTCGTGAGTGTTTCTCTTCACTGTATCTGTGGCTTATCCTGCATCACCCCCCACTATTCTTTCTTCTGGCCCTCGCCCACCCCTGGATCTGGGAAATACCCTTTCATCCCCAACATAGACGCTGTTCTTGTCCATTCTCGAACCTTCGCCTGGATTTTTCTCCAAAGTTATACCCGACTCTCCTTCCTAGCGCCCCGCTTTCCCTCTCCCCTTCCGAGAGACGAACGTTTCACAACATCACTTTTCCCTTCCTTTACCGAAGTCTTAGCTGTTCTCGTCTGAGTCGAATCCTTCTTTATACGGTCGCCTTAAATCAGTTGCCCTCGAAGACCAGTTAACGCCACCTTGCACTGGGGCCTTGTGACCCTTTCCTGTGCGATCCCCACTTTTTACTTGAAGACTCCTCACGTGTTTCGAGTTTCAAAGAACTGTCGACAAAACCTCTCGTCTCGCTTTTGCCAGCCCCCGTTTTTGATCCTGTGTTGATTAGCCTTCTGCCCTTCTCGCGTCAGTGGTGTCGCTTTCTGCGATAGAAGATTCGGAGTTCTCTGAGAAAACGTAATGCGTTCCCCTTCACCTTTTTTATTTCACTTACCCCCCTATGGTGAGTTAAAGGAGTTTAATCTGCCTTCGTTCCTCTGCTTCCCTCTAACAGTCTTTCTCCTCTGCTAATCGCTGACAGCAGTCTTTTTTTACGAATTGTGCCCGATGAGTTGAAAGATTTTCGTTTCCCCTGTCTTTTTTCTTTTCTCCCTTCCCGGCTTTTCTGAGATCTCGTTATTGTGTACACTTTTTCCTCTCTTACTCCTCTCATGGAGTTCGGTTGAGAATGCACTTTCCCCCCACGCGATGAGACTCTCTTTTCTGTCACGTCTTCGCCATCGGTCCCTTTTGGTCGTGCCCTCCAATAGTCATCGTCCCCACCTTCTTCTTCCGGCTTGATTTCTCTTTAGTTTTAGAGACCTTCTCTCGGAATATTCAGTCTGTTGGTTGGGTTTTTTTACCTTCCACGGGGAAGTCAGCCGTGCCCAGTTCTGATCGTTCTAGGTCCGTTTTGCCATTTCGGTTCTATTTTCTTTTCTGTTTCTCAACTTTCCGTGCAGCAAAATCCCATGGCTATATTGTCTCAATTTCCTTGCGAGCTTCGCAAATGTACCCCGTTTTGTTATTCTTCCGGTCCCTAGATCCCCCTAGTGCTCCGTCTCCGGGATTCTTTCTGCTAGATTTGCTTTCTTTTTATAGATTCTCAAGTCTAATTTGTTTACTCCCCCACCTTCTTTCATTTCTGAACAGTGTGGAAAATCTACTCTGGTTTTTCCCCCTGACACTCCGTTACCTCTTTCCCTAGTATTTAATTCGTGTGCTAGGGGTCGAGAGAATTTACAGGTTCACTTTACCTCTGACCGTTATCTCCCTCCTCGTTCCCCCCCCCCTTCCACTGCGTCCCAATCAGTTGTCCCTTCAGATCCTTTGATCTCTCCCCTCGACGTACCTATACCCCGGCCAAGGTCCAAACCAGGTTTGGGTGGCTTTCTTTGCCGATGAAGGAACTTCGGTTCACCGTTGTCCCCTTTTGTCACATATGCTCTTTCCCCAACGAGACTGTTGTGTTCTTCCTTCTTTCCCCCATTCTGCTCTTCCCTCGTTAGTTCTTTGCCTACTATCCGTTTTTTACTGACGCAGAGTAGCCATTTCCCCCGACCGTTGCTGCTCTCCTTCGTCTGTCGCCTGTCATTTCGTGCCCCCTTTAACGCTTTTTCGTCCCCCTTTTCTCTCCCCTGTGACGGCAATCGGGCTATTCAGGGCGATCAGGTCCAAATTGAGGTGCCCTGTCCTCTTTTTAGTTTGACCCGTTCCGCTCCGCGTGGCTCGCCTCCCCAATTTTCCCTCCCTTTTCGGCCGTTTCCCTCTAAAATTCGTCGCCTAAAGAGGGTGGCCTAGCCCTCTCTTTTCAACTCCCCGTTCTGATCACTGTCGCGCATGGAAGACCGTTCTTTGGTGCCCATTCTGTGAGGTTGAGTTGGCATCTAAATTAACCCCTCCCATGGACCGCCCATCTCCTCTCGAACTCCATATTCGACCCCGCTCCTAAGAATATTCTTCTCCTTGCCTTCCTTCAGGCCCCTTTTTAAATTCAGTTTACCCGACTTTGATTACCGGTTCCCAAACCGGAATTTTCTTTCTGTTTCGCCTATTTCTTAACGTTCCGAACCTCCCACTCTCCTGACCCTTTTTAGAGTCCTTTCTACCCTCCAACTTCAAATATGTCCTTATTCCGTGCCATGCACCGGTTTCGGGATATAAACCCTGCTTTGTTTGACGCATTCCATCTCTCATTTAGCATTTCGCGTTTTGTGAGAGTTTTAAGCGTACTGGCTGCCAAAGTATCGAGACGGGACGGCATCGCCATGTCCTTTCCCTCTGGCAACCGCGTTCTATTCTCATAAATACCTCTTTTTCCTTGCATTCGATTCTTAATTGTCGTTCTTCTTCAGTGTGTATAAGCCCATCTCTCCTCTCGTTTTCTGGCGGTTTCTTTTTTAGATTTGACCTGACTCCCCACCAAGGTTAACCATATTTGTCCCAAGATTTTTGGGTTGACTAATTACATGTGATCGATCGTTTCCTCCTTATTGAACTTAAGTTGCTCCAGGTCCCTCTAACTTGGAATCTTTTTCCGGGACGCTCACGGATATGTTTGTCGGGAGGGCCTAGCCCCTGAATGCCTTTTAACCGCCTTAGTACGAAAACAGGCCTCGACCAAACGTTATTCGATTCATTGATTTAAGAAGTAAGGCGAGGGTCAAGATAACTGGTGTCGCACCCCCCTCACCCACCCCCCGCCCCCCCCCCCTTCTCTTGAACATTTTCGAGACTCTTCTTGCTCTCTTTTCTTTCGTTTCATCGTTCTTGAAGCAATGATGAGATCAAGAAGCCTTATCGGCGGGCCTTTGACCGTTTTCCCTGTTTTCGTTTAGCCGTTTCGGTTAGTCTTCCTAAGGTTCCCAGAAAGACTGGGTGAATTGTTTCCTTTTCCTCTTCGTATCTTTGGAGTTTACCTCCTTCATTGCGCAGCTTCCTTTCTTCGCTGGTCCTTCCATGAATCGTAGATATAATTCTTTTTTGTCGAGTTCGACCACTATGCGAATGGGAAAACTTCCTCTGTCTTTCCTCCCCAGCCAACCGACCACTTGTACCACACTTGGAGATCAGCAAGGACTTCAAGATCTTTTCTGCCCAGCTTGTCTTCCCTGCGCCGGCCAAGAAAGACTGTCCCCCTAAGCGTCGCCAAATCCCCTCCCCCCCCAGGGTAATCCCCTCGGGAGACTTCACTCGTTAATTTTAATTTCATTCCGGCGCCCCTTTCCCAGCTCCCGAGAAAGCTGCCGACAATACCGGAGTCTCACCCCTTTTTCCGCTATTCTGTTCCCAAGGATCTTGCATCCCCCACATTCGTAATCGCCGGCATTTCGGCTTGTGCCCTGATGCGATTTTCCCCCCTTCTTCCGATCGTTTCTGCCCGAGATAATTCTGTTAGCGAGCGTTAAGTCAGGTCTTTTCCAGGTTTTATAACTTTGTTTCTTCCCCCTTCTTTCCCCTTCCTCTTTCCCTAATACCTTATTCTCCATCCGTCAATGGGTCCCCATATTCCCTTTTCTTTTTGCCACTTTGACAACTCAGCCCCAACCCTCCAAATCCCATGCTGACCTCGTTCTCGAGACTTGGCTGAAGACTACTAAAACGTAGGATTCGTTACTGCCCCCCAAAGTTCCCGGAGCCGTTTTCGTCCTATTGGTTCGTGCTGTCCTTATCCTTCCCCTTTCCGCCCGCTTGGCCTACGTGTCAACATTTGAAATCAAAAAGAGCTACCCCCCTTCTTGCTTAGCCTGCGTATCCAGAACTTTGGTGCTCTTTTAAACACCTATTCGTTTACCTGATCCCCCCGTTGTTAACCTTTTGGGTGAGCCCCTTTTGTTCCCCTCCTCCTTCAAAGGCACCGTTAGAATCTGTGTTTTCCTGATTAAAGAGCTACGGCAGAGCCCCCTACTTAATTCCCTTTTTTTTCTCTAGAACGAGGTCAACTCTCGACTCGCGCTCTTCAATGCCGGCCACTTGCGATAGTTTGCTGAACTTCTTATAGACCCGTTCCCCTATGTTTTCCCCAAGCGGATGTTGAATTGGGACTACGTACCTTTTCCCTGTAGCGCGTGAGCTTTTGTTTTCCCCTCCCCCCTTCCCCTGAATTTGGAAAACATCCTGCATAAAGTCGTCCTTTCTGCGCCGCCTTTTTTTCTTTGTGACCTTTTTTTTTTTCTTGCTAGTAGCAAACATTGATAAATGTTTGCCTCCGCTTTCGAGCAACGTTTTTCCTTTTTTTTTGTGTCTTCCTTATCCCTAACTTTCCTATGTCCTTTCCACGATCTTTTGACCCCCTCCCTTTTTGTGAGTAGCATCTTCCAAAATCGTTCAATGATGGAGCCCCTCCCTGGGGCTTGCGATTTTGGTTTGACGTCCTAGTGAACTCTCAGCCTTTCCCTTCCGGCCCATTTCTGCCAGAGGCGGAAAGCAATCGGGTCAGATATTCTTTTGAAAATGAGTTCATAGCGTACTGCGCATTCTGACCAGACATTTCGGCACCCGTGAGACCAGTGCTCCCCCCGGTAGGGTCCCCTTTCCAGGTTCCGGGCAAACCCTTGAGTTTTGCCGTTTTTTCTCTGAGATGATGACGCCAACCCTCCCCCGTTGTTGACCCTTTTCGGTTTTTTCTTAATCTCTCTTGGTCTCCACAATTATGATGTACTACTGTGAATCTTTTTTTGTTTGGTTGTGTTCATCCATTCTGGTCTCCTTTTCATGTTTGTGCCCTTTCTATAAGTAGCCTTTTCCCCCTATGGATAACCGAGCCTTATCAATTTGGGTGAACATTGCGGGCTTTCCTTTGCTGGCCGTCAGATTCATCTTCTTGGCTGAAAATGAACCAACATATCTCACTGTGTCTCTTTCGTGATCTTTTTTTTGCAGCTTTCTCACTTCGCGGGGCTGAAACCTTTATCCTCCTTACTCCCCCTCTGTCGACGTAATACGACCGTCCCCCTTCCCTGGTCGGAACCTCGAATGGATAACTGACTCCTTTTCGCCTGCTAGAGAGAACAAATTCCCTCTTGCTTCTTCGTTTGAATTTGCTGCCTATAATCTTGCGATACCGCAAAAAACCCATCTAAGTCTTTTTCTCTCTCCCAACGTTAATACGCAGACCCTGTGCCTTTTGTACACGACATTTATAATCGGACTTGCCCGGACAACGTGCCTTCTCACCTTGGAAGTTAAGGCTCTCTCCCATATCTTAGTTGGGTATCACTGCATTTTTCGGATACTCTTGACCCATACTCTTTTCGTCTGTCAACCACGTCCCTATTTCCTCCCGAACAGTGAAACCCATGATTGACTGAGGGGTCCTTCTAACCCGTCGCGTCTTCTCTTTTCACCGTTTTGAACTGGGAATCTCTTACGGCTCCCTTTCCTTTGTTGCGACGCTTAACCAGACACCCGTTTTGCAATAATAGTAACCCCCTCCCTTTCCTCCCCCCCACCGTCCTTAAGAAGTATTTTTTTGTTTCTGGCTGTTTATATCTTCGGTTCACTACGTAATCCGGAATTTATCTTGGTGCTTCCCCCTCCCCATTCCCACATACCTCCCTCTTTTTACGACCTTTTTCCCAAACTTTCAATTATCGGCCATGCACGTTGTCGACCATGAGAGGAGCTCAGCCCGTCCGACCCCCCCTTGAGAGAGATTAAACCAGTGTTTTCTTCCTTCTTTCCTCCTTCCCGGTTGGTCTTGCTTTGTGATCTATAAACACTTTCTTCACCATCTCGATAATTTGGGTTGTAGACTTCCGATTAAAATCGGCGTTTTCCCTTCTTCCGGACTCCTTTTCTTAGAAGGCACGGTTGGAAAGGGCAACAATGTACATTGGACCCCATGCCCCCCGCTCGGGAAACGATTACCGGAGATCCCTCTCTCCCTCGGACCAGCTAAGACTTCTTGCGTAAGTTTACATGTTTATTAGTTGGTAACGTAATGTTGATGATTCACCGGCTTAGGATTTCCCTTTTTCACGTGAGTAGTCGTCGAGTACTTGCGGCCCGGTCGAATGGAACCGCGCTGTACTGTTTCCCAGGTGAGATGGAACTACATTTTATCAGAGAAATAGCTTGTTTCTTACCTGATTCTTCCTCGGTGTGCCTGAAAGCTATTATTTTTGTCCGATAGCCCTTCTCCCTTTCCCAACCAGGGAAGTACGTTTTCCGTCTTACCCCTCGAAGCTCCCAGCGTCAGTTCTTTAAACGGTGGCTAGATCCTTCTCCCCATTGCCCCGGTTTTTAAATTAATGTTCGGGTGGCAGCCTCGAAAACCTTACTTCCTTATGGCGGGAATGTGGTGTTACGGGTGAGACCCCTAGGGCTTACCTCCCCTTTCTTGAAGTCATATTTGTGGAGTTCCCCTCACTTGCCTGCGCTCCTGCCACGGCAGTTGCTTCGCCTTCTTCCCCGCTGTGTCGGGAGAAGGATAAGTTCAAGTTTCTTTTCTTCATCTTTTTTCTTTCCGCTTTTCTGCCCCAGACGCTCCTTCACCGAAAAGACCCCCTTGCGTGATCTGCTTCCCCCCCGCTGCAGTCGCTTCTGTCCTTGTGAGCCACATTTCTTCTGATGTCCTTTCTTTATGATCTTGAACCTTTCCCCTCTACAATTCATCTCTTTCTTTACAAGGATCGACATATGGGCGTAACGCAAAGACTCTTCGTCCAAAACCTTCCCATCTTCCCCCCTTCCCTTTCTCCAACACCACTCTCCAACTCTTCCACAAGTATCTGAATACCCTCCGCGCCCTAATCCACCTCCAAAGTAGTGTGCGTGTCTCTCTCCTCTCCCGAACTTCCACGAGGTCAAGATTTCTTAGTTAGCATCTGGAGTTTAACATTTCTCCACTTCTTGTTGGTAGGAGTATTAGCAATTCTCTTATTTCTACTCCTCCTCTTTCCATTTTCTCAGGTAGAAGAAGATAGGACCCTGGACCCTCTTAGAGTTCCCTCTCCCCTTCCTTTCGCTTACTTGTCGCGTCTGTATTTACTCAGAGGTGTACTTTTCCCTTCTTTTTCGATCCCCCCGAAACGAAGGTCCTCGTCTTCCCCCCTTCGCGTTCCTTTTCTTCCTCTTCCCCCCCCCTTCTCAGGCACCTTATTTGAACATCCCCATTTGAGTCCGCACATTTCTCCTTCGATGACGGCTTCTTAACCTCCCTCTTTGGGGTAAAGTCGCCCCTCTTTGTTCTTGGACTGACCTATGGTGTTAACCTCTGTATGTTGACTCCTTTCCACGTAAATCCGTCTCTTGGTAAAAACCTTGCGGGAACCTCCAATCCCCTCTCCTTTTAGCCCCCCCGATGCCGGTCCCATCGTATGTACGATTAATCATGGCTTAAGCTTGGCTTATTCTGAAGTTTTCTCCGGATTTTTCTCCCCCCCCCTCGTTCCGACCCCAGGTCTTTACTGTTCAGCATTCTTTCACTACTTAGTCCCCCTGTTTCCCTTTTCACCCTCTTCTACCTTTGACTGCCCGTTAGTGAAACGTCGACGCCAAACAATTCTATCCTTCTCTCCCCGTCATGTTTTTTTTGAGGGCCCGAACCCACGACTTGACCCTTCTGTCCTCCGATGTCTCCTTCTCTTAGTGCATCGTTGAGTATCTCCTCTTTCCCCCGTTCATCGACGTATTGGATCCTTCTGGCACCCGAGCTAGCCGAATTGACTCTCCCCTTCTCCATTCTCGATTCTGCGCCGCTTCTTCGTTCTTAAGTTCATCCAATATCTTCTATCCCTTGGCCCAGAGTGTTGAGGGTTCCTGGATTTCACACTTTTAACCTTTGCCTTCCCAAGCTTTTTGTTCCCTCCCTGGGAATCGATCAGATAGTAAGAATATTCTGATAGGGGGTGGATTAAACAATTATCCTTTCCCTCTCTTTTGCAGTTAATCTCTTTATCTAAGCTTTTACTCTTCACCGAAGAGTCCCCTCTCCTCTTTCCTCCGTCCACCCCAACTCCCTTCACCTTCGATTTACAGTCGGTCCTGTTTCACGGGTACTTCTATCTCTTTTTTCTTTCACCGTTGAGCCGTTCGTTCTTCTTCTTCTTGCGGCGGGATGCTTGGTATTGCCGAATGATCGTTGCAGCTCCCCGGCGGGAACGCTGAGGTGGGATCATGGAGGTTTTCTTCAGCTTTATTTCAGTTGCAGTTCTCGCCGCCTGGCTCGGAATTAGGCCTGTATCGCCCCCTTTTTTGGCGACTTCTTCGGGCGTTACGTTATGAGTGAGCTCCCTTAACTGATCCTCTCCTTCGCTCGGTGAACATGAATCCTCGACCTCTCCTTTTGTTTTTTTTCTCTATATTGTTCCGACAGCGCCGGAAATGCCGCATGCCTTTAACCATCAACCCTCATCTTCAGAAGTTCTCACCGTACAGATTTACCTTCCAAGAATAACTCCTTCCTGGACGTACCCTTAAATACCCCCTCCTTCCGCTTAAAGCAAATGTCCGACCGACATCGTAAAGAGTGGTGTTGTTCCCCTTGCGTTGAGACTTTTCGGCCCCCCCACATCACAAAGCAATCACAGACCAGACCCCTACGCTGGTCCCACCGGTTGAAGCCGAGTAGAGTGACCTTTCTCTTTCCACGTCCACTGCCATAGTTATGCATTTCCCGTGCGTTCCGTTTGGCCCGTTCGGTCATGACCTTTTCCCCTGATCTTCCCCCTCTCAAACTCCCGAAGAATAGCGAGGATTGAGTCGCGTTTCCAACATTGAGAGGTCTATATGTGAACATAATTCACCCTCCCTTTCAATTAATAAGACTCACCAATGATGGGGTCTTTTCACTTATTTTTTTCGTGGCAATCGGACAAAAATTACCCCATCCCTTTTTCCCCCGAAGATATAATTTGGAATTGTGCCCTTGATAAATTAGACTCATCCCCATTTCAAGACTTCATCGACACGGGACAATGAGCTGCGAATATTCCTCCCGGAGACTCCCTCTGTTTTACTTGTTGCCCCAAATTAATGATCTTCATCCCCTGCTGTATCGATCCTTTCGGTAAGGCTATGCATAACCACGTCTGACCTTTCCCCCCCCCTTCCTCTCTCCGTCCGTTCCATCTTCCCTCCTGTTGGTTTGGCGGGCCAGTTCCCCCCCCCGATTCTTGCGGGTTTTCCCCCACTCCTTTTTTCTTCTTAGACCCTTCCCCCCCCCTCGAATGAAACGTCATCGGGTGCCCCCGTTTCTTTATTTTACCGGCCGGCGCGACCCTCCCCTAAATCTTTTTTTTCGAATTGAACGGGCATCCATAAATTTTTTGTCCTCCCCTCTCCGCATGTCGCCCGAGTAGGGCACCGTTTCTTCTCTCTTTTGTCCTAACGTCCTCTGTTGCGTAAAATTTTGCATGCCCTGGATTTTTTCCGTCCTTTTCGGTCCCAGTGGATGCGGTTCCTTTCCCCCAAACACAACCTTTCCCATCCGGTGCCCCCCCCATACCCCAAGCTTTTCTTCCATCAAAACGTTCCTTGCTCGCTTTTTGACGGCTCCGTGATTTTAAGGAGCTCACGTCTGGCTCCTTTTTTTTCTCTTTCTCTTTCAACTTGACCGGAACATATTGCGATTTTGTGTTAGGGCTCTCTAAGTCTTATGCGTTCCCCCTAGTCGCTTTCCAACACTGCTTGTTCATGTTATTTGGGTAATAATTCCCACCCCTCACGCCCCCTTATTCTCCCGTCCGGCTCAGCTGGTTCGGCTGACTCAAAAGAGACGAAGATTTTCCCTTTTTTTTTCCAATTTCTCGAGTCGACCCCTCGAACGTTAGAGGTGATTCATCTTCTCCCCCGTAGTCCTTCCTCCCTGGTTCGTCCGCACCTCGCAACTTCCCGGATTTCCCTCTCCGTGAGGTGGCACTGCCTCGACAACCTTGAAGTTTTGTTGCAGTCTTCTCCTCTATGTTCATCCCCCCCTCCCCCCCCTGTCAGTGTCTGTCTCTTCCCTTTTCCTGGTCGGCTTCCTGATTTTTCCTTATTTGACGACTTTGAATAGCTTGATTTCCTTTGAGGTTGTGTCCTTCCCTATTGTTGATTCTGTCTCGATGGAGTGACCGATACCCACTTTTGATTCTCCTTCCCCTCGCGAATTTAACTTGTCTCGGACCCCTTTCAGTTGCAGTCGTTGCAGAGACGCAGATGCATTGGAGCCTTCCTTTTCTTCACCACTTTTCCAGTGCGGATCTGCAAGCAGCACCTGCGTCCCCTTTTCTCTTTTTTTTCTGAGTCGATCCCCTCTCCTATTGGTTCACCGAGCCTTTCTCTTTAACAACCTCCCCGTGGCCTCTCTCCCCCATCTCCCCCTCCCAGGTCTGTGGTTGAAGATGAATTGAACGCGCCCCTTTACTCGGCCCCAATACTTAGATGCTCAGTGCTAATTTTGCTGCCCGAGTAAGTAACCCTCTCCCCGCCTCATTAAGTTGATGATTCCCTGCGCTAGCATTTTTGCGTAACACAGACGTATCCTCGCTAAAAGGTGCTTCTTTCCTTTCCTTCTGAGTGGTTCTATCCCCCCTAGTTCGTGGGCTTTATCCTCACTTTGACGCTCGTATGCCCACTACCCTCGGATCCCCCCCCCCACGGTCGCTGGACGCGAAATCGTGCACATACGATGGTTTCGCGTGACTTACCCTCTTTTCCCCTCTGGTTTCTCGTTCTCCCCCTTGCGTCAAGTATATCCGGGATTGGCAGTATCCTTTTTCTGCCCCCTTCCTCTTTTCCCCCCGCAGCGTTATCTCCATCCTCGTTACGAATGTCTTACCGTCCTTTTAGTCAGAGTTCTCCTTTATATCTTCTTCTTCAAGGCAGGCTGACCCGCAGGAGAAGTGCCTCCACCAATGCCACTTTCTTCCTACGCGTTGCGTAACAGACCTTCCCCCGGTTTCCATTTGCGCTACAGAGGTGTTCTTTCCCTGCGTCGATCTCCTCCCTGACCAACTTAGCGCGAGATGAAGCCATTGACCTATCTTATCTCCCCCTTTTTGTGTTTTTTTAGAGAGGTCTAACTTGGCCTTGCACCATCTCGTCCCTGGTTTGAGATATGTCAGCCGTTGCCCCCTCTTCACGCGCTTTCTCTGTGTTGCGGACGTAAGACTAACCTGATTTTTTCCGGGCCCGTTCTTTAGTTTCTTGACTGCTCAACCAGCTCAGTTGCAATGAGTCAGAGAACGTAAACCTCTCTTCCCTCTTCCTCTAGCATCTCTCCCGTCTGGCGTACTTCACCCTTGCTGTAGTGAAGATGTATTTCTGTCAGTTAGTCCTGGGCAACGTGCCCTCTCCCTTTTCCCTTCTATCGTTCTTACGGGACGAAAGACCTGAAGTCTACCTCTCAGTCGTTTCCGTGCGCTTGGACCGCCCCTCGCTCGCTCATTTTTTCTGTCACGTTCGAGATTGCGAAGGCTCAAGAGATCTTTTTAGACTAGAAGTCCTCCTTTTACTAAGGCCATCCAGGACCCCTCCGAGTGCTCTCCTTCCCTGAGATTTGACTTCTTCAGTTCGACTTTCAGTTTGGCCGTTTCGCGATGATACTTCGGTCCCTCAGCCTCTCTCTTCTTTTGGACACATCCAATACTTCACGGGAATATGTTGGTTACTAGTCTCCCCCCCCCCCAATAGTTTCCCCTAAATTCGCTTCTTCTCGTATGGACAGTACATACCCCTTTCCTCCGTTAACGGGTTGTTCCCTTCTCTTCCCCTCGACGAAGTGGGGGGCCGATTTCGAGCGCTTCTTTAGTTTCCCCTTTCCCCCCCATGACCTTTCTTCCTGAAACAGGACAAGAGTGACCCCCATTTTTAAGGGATCTCCGCCCAATTCTCCTTTCGATTTGACCGGAAGCCACGTGTCTTTCTTCCCCTTTACTCCTTTAAATTTGACTACAAGTTCTAGCGCGGAGTGTCTTGACACTTTGGACTGTTCACCCTCCCCTCTGATACAGCAACCCTAAAGTTCCCCCCTTTTTTTCCCAACGCCCCGCTCCCAATTTTCTCAACAGGAGTATCCTTATGAGAAAGCCCTCTCCTCCCCCTTTCCACCCACCCCAGTTGGGGGCTGGATCTCGCTCAGCTCATAAAAATATGGTCAATTGGGTCCTCTTCTTCCCCAATCTGTTCGAGGGGCAACCATCCTCAGCACCGGTTCGCGCGTTGGAGAACTAGGGGATCTGGATAGACTATTCCTCTCTCCTTTTAAGTCCTTTACCGAGGTCAGTTCCAGGTAGTACAGAACCCGGTGATCTTTCATTTTTTCTCACTCTAGTTCCCGTGGATCACACGGCTTTGCCAGCTTTTTCCCTTTGACCTTGTTGTAACACTCTCACCCTACCCCGCGGTCGCCAACCCCTGTCTCGTACGTTTCTGAGCCCCGCAGCTACCCCCCCTCCTTGCAGTAAACTTCTCCCTCTTCAATCTCTTCTTTCTTCCCCCCACTTTCGGCCTGCAGCATAGCGCTATAAAAGCCGCGGTTTTCCCCCCCGGCGCACCCCTTTTGGTTAGAAGCTTTTGGGTCAAGAGCTGTTGAGGGGTACTAAAGAAAGACTCCCTTTTCCTTCCGACCCTGTACTGCTCTCCTCCCTCATTCTTTAGAAACCTTTGCCGTTCTCCCTTCCTCGAGTTTTCTCTGATAATCAGTGTACGCAATGATCCCCCCCCTCTCTTTTCCCTGATTTTTCTCCTTTCTTTTTTTTCGCGAAAACGTTTTGCGTGGGAATAAGCCCCTAGAAAATAGCCCCTCCCCTCTTTCTCACTTGTGCCTTTGTCCTTTTCTGGAAACTTCTATCGCCAATTGGCCCCCTTTCTCTCCCCCCCCCCCTAGCACAGATTCCTGGCCCTGCAACCACGATGTTGCCTCGTTTCGAGCATGGCTCCCAGGAAGTTCGGTTCGCGTGTTGATCCCATGATCTCCCCACCTCAAGACCTCCTACTTTCCTTCACTCGACGATTGGTTTCCTCTTCCCCCTGCGCGACGGGAATGAATCCCCTTCCCGGTCCTTTTCCCTTTCTTACTTTTTTTCACGGTTTCGTCTAATGGTCAGGTCCTCTTTTATTTTTTCCTTTGCGGGTTGTTTGGAGCAGATTTTTGGCCACCCTCCTAAGGTGAACCTATTGGGTCAACAAGGCGAACTCGATCTTTCCGTAATTGTCTTCTAAAGGATCTTGTGACCTCCAACTTTGATCTTTACCTCCTTTTTCCCGCTATTCTTTTTACGGTTTGAGCACGATCGACCCGGTAAATTCTTCTCGGTCCCCTCCTTTCCTCCTGCCCCTATTGAGGGGCGCTTCAATTTTCACTGTCCTTTTAGTCTACAAGATTCTGTCCCCTTTCAGTTTGCTTGTTTTTCTGCTGGAATTTTGGTTATCGCATGATTCTAGCAGGCGCCGCTCTTTTGACTGCCTTTCCTTTTTTTCAAGTGGGAGTCACGTCCTTTCGAGGCCCCATCCGGACATCATTTACCCCTCTTGGTAACCCTTCTCTCTTATGACAGTTTGAGATTCTAGGTGCTTCCGCTACCTTTCCATGCGCTCGCCCCCTTACCCATGAACTTCTCCTCCACTTTTCGTTTGAGATTCCATTTCTCCCGAGTCAGCCTGCCACTCGTTCCCTTCCTAACGCATCACAGAAGCCGAAGTCCCCCCCTGCCCCTTCCTAGCAGACTCCCCCCCCTACGAGTTGCTGTTTTACGGAAATGCAGAACAGGCCTCGTCCCGCCACTCTCCACGCCAGTTCCCGCCGAGCGGGCGCGCCCAGGCGCTGAACTACCACGTTCGCTTCCCTTTGCCCCGCCCGCTCCGAACTGACCAGATTCACCCGCGCTTTCTTGACACCCGGAGAGTGCTGGCCTTACATTGCTTTCTGACTTTTTTTTTTCCCCGTTTCGTCTTCCCTGATTTACGCTTCGAGTGCTTCTTTTTCAAATTCCAGGAAGAATAGCCCCGGGTCTCTCCTTTCCCTTCAGGGCTCTGTTGTGGTTCGATCTCGATGGCTTGAATATTCTTGAATTAACCCCCTTCTTTAGATGCTTGCCGTTTTTTGCCCAAAACGGGTGGAATCTTTTCCCCCCTTAGTTCTCCCCTTTTCCCACAACGCTCCCCCCAACCCTGACCTGAGCTAACTAGGAGTGTTTCCCCTTTTTCCGTCGTTTTTTTTACTCGTTGATCACCCCTCCACAGGCGTTTCTTTCTCGACCGTCGAATCTGGTCTTTTCCATAGTCTCCCCCTTTCTGGAGCGCCCTCGCCTGGCTTCCCTTTCTACGTTTCATTTTCTCACCCCCCCAATCGGTTACACCTGCGGACCCCGCTTTTAGACATCGAAATGAACTGTTTTCCCCCCACGTTTCGCATCTACCGGCGGGGTAGGAACGGTGTCCCCCTCGAATTACTTTCCCCCAATCGTTTTTTATCGTGTCGTTTCAGGTCATCTTATTTACCCCCCTTACTCCTCTCCCCCCCCCCACCTGAATCCCTTTTTTTTTCGTCCTTCGCGAGGGGACAACTCTTTCTTCCCCATTTTCATAAGCGCCCCATTTTAGCACCTATGTAGGGGACCCGCTCTAAACTTCGCAGTTTTTTGAAGCCGATGGATCTTAATTTTTCTTTTTTCTGTCGGTTTTTGAGATCGTTCTTTCGATCAACTCCAAAACCTAGCTTGCACCCGTTTCAAGATTTCTTGCCATACGCTTTTGCGCTTGCCTTGTTTTGCGCCATTCTTGTATTTTAAGCTTTCAGGAGCCCCTCGCGTTATGTTGGCTCAGAATGTCTCAAGTCTCTGTCCCTTCTTTTTTGGGGTTTCTTTGATTCGAGCAAATACGCCTTTCCCTTCACAACCCTCTTCCTGTTCGACCGCGATTCGATGGTCCTTAAGGTCCCCCCCCTCTTGAGTTCGATAGCATGTTCCTCTCCCACGTCAGTTCTTGTGCTTAGAGTTTTCGGACCCGGCTCAGTAGACCAGAGAATGTTCGGTCACCCTTAGAACTTTCTTTGTCATCCCCTCCTCTTGCATATCTCTCTTCCTCCTGCGAGCCCCCCGAGATTCAATCCAGACGTCCTCTTCTCTGTTTCCCCCCTGTTGTGCTTATTTTTCCCTCACAGAGGTAATGCCTCCCCCACTAACTAGGTCATTTCGAAACCTCCCCCCGTTGAGTGTGTTCCCTCCTTGGCGGTGGATAAATAGGCTAGTCTCCCCTGACCCTTTTCTCAGATTATTTTGTGGAACAAGTCTAGGTTGTTCCTCCTCCTTTATGTTTATCCCCTTTATTTCCGGACACCTCTAAAACCCCCCACTCTCTTTCCTTTCCCCGTCTCTAATTTACAATTGTTGACAGAGCGTCACTGACCTCCTCGACTTTTTTGCTGATTTGTTCCATCTTTTCGAACGATCTTTGGCGTACCCCCCCTCCGTGGCCATGGCAGCGATTGTGTAAAAGTCACTCCCCCCTTTTAAATACAAATTCACCTCTGTCGAACGGTTCTCGGATCGCCCTCCTATGGACGTCTCCTCCCTGGAGCCAACTGCCGTTTTCCCTAGCTCATCGCACGAAAACCCTTCATTATCGATTTGCATGAATTAGTTTCCCCCGCAAATACAACCCCTTCGTAAGGTTTGAGGGATATAACGGCGCCTCTCCTCCGCTCTGCCTTTCCCCCCACTCCTTGTCTCCTTTTTCTTTTGCTCTCCAATTGACTCGGCTTCCTTAGAGATTTTTTTCCCTCCCTCTTCCCAATATGAGGTCCTATCTGTCAATCTGGG
>Ga0179593_1311090_pt1 | contig 21032 bp, 18 predicted proteins | sample CZODoug2_1_08_16_FD_185931 | JGI IMG/M metagenome (GOLD analysis project Ga0179593, IMG submission 185931) | Vadose zone soil fungal communities from Angelo Coast Range Reserve, California, USA - CZODoug2_1_08_16fungal (PacBio error correction) | ecosystem: Environmental > Terrestrial > Soil >... | reverse complement strand
CTCATACGCGATTGAGGAGACCCATGATCTCTCCCTCACCTTTCGCTCGTAATACTTTTGCTCTCCAGCCCGTCGATCCTCAGTTCTTGCATATAGCAGTATTCCCTGTAGCCCCGGTAGGTATTCGCAAGGGTCCAGAGCTCCAGTTAGAAGAGGAAAACGCGGCGCCCTATTTATTGTTAAGGTCCCCCTTTTCCATCTGTCGCATAATGTTTTCTCTCGAATTCCAGACTGTCTATTCTGCAGTTTAGTGAAGTCCTCTGGCCTGTGTACCCCCCGTTCTCACTACGGCCCGATGTCTTACATTTTCCGTCGGTCCTGGCCATTTTAATTTTTCTCCCTCCATACAGTCCTTTCTTCTCTGAGCCCCTTCCACTTCTTGAGTCGTATGCTCCTTACCGTATTGGCAGTCACTTTCAGCCCCCGGCCTCGATACTCCTAATTGTCTGGTCCCCCTTCCGTTCTCTCCCCGATGTAACTCGAGGTGAGACCCTCGACAAAGGTTTAACACGTCCCTACCGCCCCAAAGTAATTACAATGACCCCCCCCCCACATCCCGGCCCATCCGGAGGCGAAGTTTTTATGAAGAACTCCCTCCCGGTGTCTTGTTGAGTCCTTCCCCACAGTAAGCTCTAGTGCGCACTATGGAACCCCCATGTCCCCCCCCCCCTGACCTCGGCTTCTATGACTCAGCTACCAGTTCTTTCTCACTAGAAGCAGGAAAGCAGGTGCTCTACCAAGTGGAGTTTTAAGCCCATCTCATTGGCCCATTTTTTTACCTAGTAATGGATTCCCATCCCGACACAGCGGACTCCCCTCCTTGGCACTCTCGTCGGTCCTAATCCCCAGTCTCCCCCTGGTTCCACGTATGCCCCCGGGTACAACACGATTGTGTTACTCCTTCCTCTCCAGGAACCCATTGCCTACCTTGCGAATACCCGCGTCTGACTGATTGTCATAAGTGGTGGAGAACCTTTGCAGACCTCTGTCGGAAGTAACCAGATTTCCTGACCCCAGCTTCCTGACACCGTCTCACCTTCCCCCTAGTCTCGAAATGCTTGCGATGTATCCAAGGACTAGGACAGTCTCAACCCGCTTCCTCCCGTCGGTATCACTTTCAACGGTCCCCCCCTCCCCACGACTTTTCCTCCCGAACCTCGGAAGCGGATACTTTGTGGTTTTTTTCTGCAGTTAGTATTGTTCCGAAAGACGTTACGGTGATCACCTTGATCTTCTGATCCGTCGATGTGAGAAAACCATATAGATATCTTTTCTTGATTCAGCAGACTCAGATTTGTTCCATGTTCTGCCCTGTTCTTTAACTACAGGAGAATGTGATCACAGTACTTGGGTCATTTCACCTCTCTGATTATGCGGGTGGGTTCCATTCCCTATACTCTCCTTTTCTTTGGTGCACGATTCCCTGAGCCTGTCCCCGAAATCCCGGGGAGACCACCGTGAACTTCCGGCCCCTCACCGAAAAACGGCGTGACTTCGATGATTTCGATATTACTATCGTTTGTCTGTCGCATGCCCCTTCATCCCTCTCACCAACAACTGCTCGCGCCCTCCCTTCTCTCCCGCGTTTCTCCCCCCCTCCCGTTTATCGCCCAAGGACCGTGCTTCCGCAACCGTTATGTGAGTCGCACCCCCCCCTCCTTTCGGCTCTTTTGTCGTTGGAACTTCTGCGGCCTCAACGCTTTGAGCCTTTTCTCATGGCGAAGTTCTGTAGATAGAGTCGCGCTCTTACGGATTCCTGGTGGCGGAGGTAGCCACCAAGTTCCACGCCTTCTCCCCCCCCCCTTTTGTTTGCCCCTGTATTCCTTTCCTTCTATGCAGGCTTCCTCGGGGTCTTCATGATTGCACACGGTCTTCCCATAAGGTTTGGTGCACTGCGGTACGCAGATCTTGGAACCGTTGAGCCCGGTCGCCTCGGTCGGCTTATTATACAAAGCGCGAGCAAATCTTCCCAGGACTACTGGAGGCTCTTGACCAGGGCCCCTGCCTGTTTCTCTCGCTCACTCCCGTTTACCGGACCTGTCAGACATTTTCCGTCTTAACCTCTTAAGGCCCCCTCCCGACTCCGGGAAACTCGTCTGCCTGCTGCTCTCTTCTTTTTCAAGTGACCAATATGTTTTCTCTCTCGCCGTCCAATTCTGGATAATCCTACTCCCGAGTTCTTTCTTTTCTATGTACTACGACGCGTACTCTTCTCCTGGTCAGCAAGAACGCTTTCAGCCAATTAAACTCACTTCCCTTTTTTTGGTGCTTTTTTGGATTTAATGCATAGTTTGCTGATTCGGCATTTCTTTTTTTTCTTAATTCCTCCCTCCTAATCGAGACCCCCCCCACCACGAAAAAGACATCTAGTTTTTTTCTCTCTGCTTCGCATGACCTTGATTCGCGGGCCGGATATCCCCTCGAGGCCGCTGCCTTTCGTAATGGAACTTTCTGCTGGGAGGAGCGAGGCAAGGACCCGAATTTCTCTTTTCCGTGAGGATATAACTCTGCCTGCCTCTTTTTTCCCTGGGTTTCTCCAGGGGATTCCCCTCCGATCTCGCGCGTCTACTGCAAGATCGCGTCGACGTGGCGACGCTGCCTCCTCGATGTCCTGCTTTTCCCTCCCGCTGCGGCCTAGAAATAACCAGTCTTTTTCCTCTCGAGTGATCTTACGCCTCCTTTTCAAAATCTCTGCCCGCTTTTTTTTTTTTAGGATCCCTAGTGGCTCATCCGTTTATGTCTCTTTCGAAGTGCAACATCTGTCGATAGATGAATCGTCTTTAACACCAACCTATCAGTCCCCAGGTTATGGAGTCCATATAAAATCTCCCATCCCCTCTTAGATGAGGCGTTATATTCTGACTCTTTCGCATGTTCCGGATAATTCGACCTGACGGGGCGGGTCTTCCCTGGTGTCTCTTGCCTACAAGCTTACAGGAGAGGGGTCGAATCTTGTTTTCTCCCCTGACATCACCAAGAGTCGGTTCTCGGTTGGTTTTTCGTCTGATGGTTGCCTCTTCGGAACTTCGTCTCTTTTCTTTGGTTCTCGACGGGTCTCACCTCCCCCTCTATTGGAGACGGACGGCTATCCCACGCCCCGTCCAGTCGCCCCCATGGTCTTTCTGTTAGACTGGTATAGAAGGGATGCTTTCCAAACTTGAAGTGTCCGATTACCCGGACCCATAAATTAGACCGTCCGGTTTCTTTTAATGGGTTCTTCACGGAAGCTGAGCGGGAATCCCCCCGATTCGTTCCGACATACCTAGCCCCCATATATCCGCGATGGTTCTGCCTCTCACCCTGGGCCACAAACCTTCTCCTAATATTGCTTCGAAGGTTCCCAGACAGCCGGGAGAGCCCTCCCAAGGCCAAAGGAAATTCCCAATCCCCTCCGGGCTACGCCTGAAAGCTTCCTCAACGATCGCGACTACCTGAGCTGCCTGTGAGCAGCTTTTGTGTTCTCCTCCAGGAGCCAGAACCCCGGTGCCTTCCTTTGCTTTACCCACATGTCTACGGAGTCGCAGTAGGTTTTGACCTGATAGCGAACAATCTACGACCTGCTGCGCCCAGTCGGCCGACTCACGTTTATTTTTCCCTACAACGGTCGGTCTATCGCTCAGCGGTTGAAAGCGTCCTCTACGTGGACTCTTGGCTTCTTTTTCTGGGTGTGTTTTTTCTTACCACCAGTTTACGTGTGCGCTGGTGCTCTGATTTCTCTATGGCTTTCATGAGGTCCCCACTTCATCCCTGCTCTTATCTTTTTCGAAGTTTTTGCTATATTCCTTGATTCGGGTATTAGAGCTCCCCCTTCTTAACGCTAAGGATCCCCGTTTCTGGATGTTTTTCTTGTCGAGTGGGTGGGTGCGATGAGGGGGTGGTCGACTACTTTATGATCTCAGAAGTGTTTGCCGACTTAGTCCGCTTTTTGACGAGCAGTCTCATCGTTGGTCGTTTTGAGCTCTTGACCACGGGGACGCCTTAGTCAATCCAGTTTTTCTTGTAGGAGGGCAGCTTTCTCCTCTAGATAATATGAACACGTCCTACCCCTGCGGATTTCTTCTCCCCGTGGTCCTACTCCCCGATCTTCCTTCTTTTACCTCTTTGTGGTCTAGAGAGACTAGCCCCGTTGCACACCTTTACCGCCCCTCAGAAGCTCTGGTACCCCGACCCTATACCGCCTTTTCCAGCCTCTTTTTCACGCGCATGCCTACCCACCGGAAAGTTTCTCGATCCTCCCGTTTTCCCCCCATCTCCTAAGTCCGCACACCAGGTGTGAATGATGACTCCGACCACGCCTGCGTATTTTTCCCCCAGGAGATAATCCCCTGGAAACCCTCCTCAGGACCCTCCTACTAAGACCAAGTTCACCTCTTTTGCCGAGGTGCTTATCTCCCGCCCCCCCAGAAATCTGACACCTCGGCTTCATCACTTCACCCCCCCGCTTCCGGGATGTGCCCTCGATGCACCGTGAAACTAATATTCCTTTCCCCTTTTGAAAAGAGTCGGACCCTGTACATCAACAAAAAACGACTCGACCACGTTTTACAGGACACTTCTGACCCCTTTAACAGCCTCTAGCTGACCCCCGAACATCGGCTTGACAGGCTCGATTGGCTACTTTACTACTTCCGTTACCATATTTCGTGATTGCTTTCCCCTCATCACGCGAGACCCACTGGCATTTCCTCATCCCTGTCAGACTTCTTCCATGCATCACCCAACGATTCCGGGAGAGTGTTGACCCTACTCTCGCATGCCGCTGAAGTTGGCTTTTAGTTCCGTTACGCGCATTCTTGAGAGTTAATATATCTTTCAGTCAGTAAGGTATCCTTCCCTTTTTTACCTTCTCTATGATCTCGTTCCCGACCTTTCTCTCTCAGTAGTTGCAGAAACCCTTTTTTCCAAACTGACCCCGCGCTTCTCTTTTAGAGTAAAGTTTCGTGCCGCTGAGCCGACCCCATTCACGTCCCTTGCAGGAACCCAGTACCTTTCTGAACGCTTTTTCATAGCTGTATTTGATCATCGCCCGACCGAGGTTACAGAAAGCCTCGGAGGATCAGCGACCAGCAGACTTCTTCTTTGAGCCTTTTCCCCCCCTCTATAAAAGTCTGCTTCCTCCGTGGATGATTGGAAATTTCGTCGATCCAACCCCTTAACCCACGCTGGGTTGACGCCTGCCGTCAACCTACCCGTCCCCAAACAGCTACCCGACTTTCGTTTGTAACGACAGACGACGGGACCTCGATTAACGCTAGGTTTCCCTATTAAAGAAACACTTATCCCCCCTTCGACCTCTCAGGGAAGCGCGAGAATTTTTGTTCACTTCAGACCTATGCGGCCGAAGCCTTCCTGGAAATATGATCGTCCGTTGATCGTTTTCTATTTTATCCTTCCATTCCTTCATTGTTCTATATGGTTTCTGCTGTTCCCTATCTTTTGATCGCCCCCCCACTTTTCTTTTCCCCCAGTGGACTCTTCTGTACAGGGATTTGCTCCCTCCGCCTATAGAAAAGTCTGACTTTTTCAGAGATATCACTCCCCCTTGCATCGCCACCCTCTTTCCTGAACCCCGACGCTCCTCTCCCGCTATTTGAAGAAAGTTTGAACACCTATATTGTCTGAGCCCCGCTCGATACTTCCATACTTCTTTCTAACCGGTGATAGTAGCTCGTAAACGCGCCCCTAAGATCCTATCCGGATTCCTTCACTCAACAAATCTATGTTCATTTCCCATCCAGCTGACGAGAGTTCTCGCTGATAGGGTCCGAACCAGCCACTTTCCTCCCCCCCCCTTCTCCGCACGGTTTCTTCTCCTCCTTCAGGTCGCCGAGTTCTCCTTTCTGCCTGGATCATTCTTCAACGTTCCAGTCAGCATCCTCACCCCCTCTTTATTTTTAATCCGAACTCGCAATCCTGCGTTCCACCCTTTTCCATTAACGCCGATGTGATTCAAGGATTCCTCAAGAGTATTCGTCCAGAAAGCCTCCTCCTTACACTTTCCTCCCGCCGTTTATTTTTCGGTAATTAGCTAGCCCCTCATTCCTTTTCCGGTCCTCCCCAAAGTCCACAAGCATTCGATTTTTTCACAAGCCGGACCGCTTTTTTGAAGGTGACTCCTCCCCCCCCCCTTCCGCTTCTGTCGCCCCTGAACGTCTTCCATTAGCCTTTTTTCAATTGTGAGAAACCCTATTCCGCTTCGTCCTCCAGTTCATCTTTTTCCCCCGTACTTCCTTTTTCAATCACGCCTGAGCAGCTTAGAAACACAAATATCGAACCGAATCTCGAGAACAAGTAGTTTTCAATCGCTCCCCTCCGATCATAAGCGTCCCAAAGGCTTCCTGCCGGAAAGGGAGCTCTGATAGCCCATCCTGTTTACCCCTTAAGAACTGCCAGAGATTAGTCCAATCTAACCGTAGATGGCCTCCACGTCCTTGAAAGTGTTTTCCCAAAACCCATTCGTCCCAGAGGTCTAGTCGCCCCGATCTTGTCGTTTCCCCCGAACTCGCCACCCCAGACTGCTCTCTAGCCCCGCTTCGAAGGAGTTACGCCACGACAAGTAAACATCACCCCTCTTGCACCGCGTTGTCTTGCCCTGTCCCCCTCCCCCCGTCACTCCCCTTGGAAGAACTCTCAGGGTCCCTCTCTCTCGACACTAAGGAGTATGTCGCCCTGTTATGCTCCTGGATTAGGGCCCGACCTTCCGAAGATTTAGATAACGTAAGCTACTCCGTTTTTCCACCCCCCAGCCCCTTCGGTCTCCTTTACCTGTATTCCCCGATTGCTGGTACGCCGGAAAGGATTCTGATAGTAACCCCCCCATTCCCCTTAGCTCCCCTTGACACCCACTCCTAATCCTCTACTTTCTATGACCCTTAAAAGTGGCAAGTTATCCTTTACCCCCTTTGGTCTTACCACCAAGACATTACCGAATTCGCGTTTCCTGTCGCACTACCCCACACCAGACTGTCCCCCCTGCAGTTCGCCCAGAAGGACGAGAAGTGCCTTTATCCGTCATGACATATCCCCAGCTCAGTAAAGCACGCCACCCACTTTCGGGTGCCGAATGCGTGTGATCCGTCTTTTCGTTTCTCTTACTCCCCTTGAACTTTCCAGGTCACCAATTCTTGGGCGTCTAACGGCCTAGTACCGGGGTGCTCAGACACTGGCCTCGTGTTTCATTCTGCCTTTGATCCCCCCCTCTTTTCCATTTCCTACGCGGTATGTCCGTCCTCGCGGCTCCCTCAGGAGCAATTCTCCCACCCTTGTTCCCCCTTCCGATTGATCTTCAGCCCTTCGACGGTCATTTCAGGTCACCCTGAGTGAAACACAAAGTGTCTTTCCCCCGCTGGGACCCCCTTTTTTTACAGGATCAATCCTCCACCCTCTCCGGACATTTTGTCTCCATTGACCCGAATACCTCCCTCGGTGCTCCACCTAAAGTGCTTTTTGGGGTTCTCCATTTTCGCTGCTTGCCTTCCCTCGAGGCCTCCGTTTCCGTGTGGAGAGGATTTTCCACCACTTCCCTCGTAAGTACCTACCGGTAATGGCCCACTTCTACCGCAGAGCCGCGCGAGCTCTGCCCTCCGAACTCCCATTTCCGACTTCACGCCTAATCCGCTGGTGCTGAGTGGCGGTCCGGTCTTCTGGCGCTGGATTTAGTTGTCCACAACTCGGGCGCACCCTCATGGGTTCCCCCTTTCGCCCCCTTTTCAACTTAGTATGTAGTTTCACCTTTCTGAGTTACTCGGCCTTTCTATGAGGCTTTCCCCCCTCTCCATTCAGGTCGTCTTCCCTTTCCCCCCCGACCTACCCCTCCTGTGTGGTGTTAATCTGACTCAATCTTGACTTATATCTAGACGGACGAGCGTTCGGCCGCTAAAGATGGTTCTCCCTTTCTCCATCTCTTGTTTCCAAGAGTCCCCTATTCCATTATCTCACAGACCCTGGACCCAGACGACGTACACTTACCGATACAGTATGAATGAAGTGCGTGGTCTCTTTTCCCCGGCTCTTAGAATCGGTCATTTTCCCTTCAGTACCTCTCCCTTTCGTCTAATCTGGAAACGTCCCGCACTACCCGACTTGGACGACTCCTCTTCCCTGACGATTCCTTCTCCGGATACCCTGTCTAAAGTCTCTTACGCAGCTATACATTCTGACCTCCCGTTGAGAGGACAATAGATGACGGGTTCTCTCCTCCTTCTAATAACCGGTTGTTTGTCTCTCTAGCCACGAGAATTCGCGCCCCCTAATGCTCCTCCGTGTAAGGGCTCGGTTCTACTATATTTTTAGCCCCTTCTGATCGAATTTCTAGAGGTGAACCCAATAAAGTCCAGTTTCCCGGTAGGGTTCGAAAGAGGCCCCTGACCTTCTCCGAGCCACCGAGGCAGAACTATCCTCAGAAGCCCTTTACGGACTTCTCCAACCCAGATTACTGAATTTCGTATTTGTTCCTGATCCTTCTCTGTAGTACTTCTTCGGGGGAGCTAGTCTTGAATATTCAGATGTTTCCCCTGGTCGTGTACAAGGTACTGAAAATGCAACAGCAGCTACCCCTATTTCTCCTCATCTTGTCCCAAGATCACGTATAGATTAGTAGTTCGGAGACCGAAGTAAATGTGCTTTTTCTTGCTGTTTCAAACCAAGTTAAGAAAGACGGTTTTTCCCTTAAGACTGTGCCCTTGCATGAGATTTCTTGCAGGTCAGACAACCCCCCCTCGTTTCCCGCCCCCTCCCCTTTGGTGCATCCCCCTTCCCTACAGAGTTTTCCAAGCACCTACTACACCCCTTCCTTTCACCAGTATCCTCGGAGGAGAAGGGGACATTATATTAGTAATGATGACGACAAGTAATCTTCTTTACTATTCTTTTTGAGCCCCAAATCCCTTCTTACTGTAATGAACGTTTTTATGCACAGCATCTCCCCTCGCTTCATCCCTAAAGGGTCCCTCCAGACTGTAGCCTCCCCACTTGCCGATTTCCTAGGTAGACAAGTCCTGCCACCCGTAAAACTATCCCCCGTGATCCCCGCCGTTCCTTTTTCGGTGCCCGAATGTGGATTCCCTTTCACCGGGAACCCCCTCTCCTTCCACCCTGTGGGCAGCTCCTTATTCCGATGCCTCTTTCCGTCGCACCCTTTCGCTTTCTACTAGAATCATCCCTTTTTGTGGCCCCTAAGCTGCTTGACCTGTCCAAGTTTACCGTTCGGCGATCCCCTCTTCAGGGACAAATTTCTTCACCGAACCCGTCCCCCTCATGCCCTTTCTATGTTTAAACGACGATTTGAATTCGACCCCATAGGAACTTGTTTTGACCTCTTCACCCCCCCCGACTGCGCCCCCCCCTCCTTACATGTCCCTGCCTCCCGTATTTTGTTTTTCGCTGACTTCTAGGAAGACATTCCTTGGTGATTGGAACTTTGAGTAGGACCTGATTCGCTTGCAATTATCAATTTTCCTTACAGGAATTTAAAACTCTCCTCTGTGTCTGCCTTTGAACAGTATCTAACAACGTGTCTCTCCGCCTTTCTATGGGTGTTCTGCTTTACGAGATTTCGCTTTTTGGGCATCCCCCGAGTACAGGACGTTGTCCTCGTACCAAGTGCAAAGCAGTGAGTCTGACCCGTACCAGAGCACCCACTCGTCTGCCCCCCCAGCTGGTCTTTTCATCCTAGTTCATCTCGTATCTCGAGCTAAGACACTTCCCCCTCAATGAGTATTAAACACTTCTCCCTGCGACGTAATGAGAGGCCGAAAGATGGTTTTCCCCAGCATTTTCCTGTGCAGGAGTCAAAAGTTACTCCCTTTTTCTTATCCCTTCGCAACCAAACCCACGAGTTGACCGTGTGCTGAGTAGTCTTTTCAATTCAGCTATGAGTCATTCTTGCGTGCGTATTTTCGTGAGGACACGTTCGTCATAAGACCCCTATTACCGCTAAGATCCGGGTCGTTAAGCTTCCCACAGGATGAGCCATGTCGACCCCCAACGCCCCAAACCAACCCTAGAAGATGCCAGTCCCTTTACCTCCTCCAACATTTCCTTCAATGTCAGTATCCACTATGAGGAGGATTCTGTCCTGAAGGATCGGATGCTACTAGGCCCCCAAACTTCTTACGCCAGGAAGTGAGCCTGAATGATATTTACCCTGCCCCAGATTTTATCACCTCGCCCCGAAGGGGCACGCAGCTCCACCCCGCTCTCACGCTTAGGACCCAGACGGAGAGAGAAAAAGCGCAACAGGACCCCAAGCGACTTGGGCCAGCTTCAGCGGAAACCGACCCCCACCCCGGGAGCCCGTGCCCGTTCCCCGTTCTATAGACTTGTCCCGGGACCGACTATAATCAAGGGACAGGACCCTTCGGTAATGACTTTCCGTAGACTCATGCTGGTAACCTCCGCCCAGCTTGACAAAGACCCACTTCTTGAAATTTAGTTGTTGGCCCCTCTCCTTTTGGTTTTTGATTTCCCGAATCCTTTTTTTTCGATCAAATGATCCACCAGGCTTTATCGAATCTGTGGATTTTCTTATTTCCTGTACCCTTAAGGCTCGCTGATTATCCTCCCCACGAGACTGTTATTCCCCCCATTCGTATTTCTTTGTTGGAGAGGGCGGGACTCTGTGAAGGCTAATCTGCGGTTATCGGAAGGGCTTTTTGCACATCACTCTTCCGATCGTTGATTGAAGAGCCGTCTATAGGCAACATCCGTACGTTTGTTCTCGGTCTTTGAAATCATTGAGTCGACCGCCGATCTCAAATCCCTCCCTGCCCCTGCCGAATTTCTTTCCTTAACGTTTTTTAGCTGGAGGCTCAGACCGTCCCCCTCGACCTGGAACCGTTTGTATGAATCTCCCTCCGATCTTCGAATGGAAGTGGCTATTTTACTTTTGGCTCCTCCCCACGATTAAGTCCTCCTTTTCTGGCTCTTAGCTTCCCCTATTTTTCCCCTTCTGCTGGAGACTTCCTTCGGACGTCTTCAGACTCCTGGCCCCCTCAAGTCTTCCTCCCCCTCCCATTTATTTTTCGGATCGTTCCTATTTTTCCCCCCCCGAAACCACTATTACCCTCTTTGACGGCGTCCTTCTCTTGTTTTTCATCTCCCGGTGGCCTTTCTCCCGGCTCTCGCTTCAAGCCGTCCCCAGAGCGGCCCCCCCTCCGGAATCCGGATCCATCGAACTCGACTCCCGTTCCGGATTCTTCCCCGCTTTCGGTGTCCTCCTCATGCCCGAGTCCCCCCTCACTGTATGCGCTCGCTATCCTTTCATAACTATCCCTGGAGATGGGCCCTCATAGCACGCCTTACCTCGTAGTTTCGGTCGGCTTGCTATTTTTAATTCGAACTCCCATGAATTGGCTGTCTTCCGTCGTAATCCTTCCCAGAGGAAGTTTGCTTGTTCTGAGAATCCACTAGAATGTATTTTTTCGCTTTATCGCCGGGCTCAGATGCCTTTTCGATGCGGGGACAAACGTCATCCTCAATCTTTTGCTCAGGCGGAAAGTTCTTTGAGCTCTGTCCCGAGGGCAAGAATACTGCTCCCATATACGACGTGGCTCCCTCGTGCCTTTGGCGGCCCCCTACTACCTAGCTGCTCGCTTGGAACGCCTCTCACTAACTTCCCGTATAACCTCCATGTGCCGATCCGATAATCTGACACCATTACGCCTTCACCCTTCTACTTCCCCCCCTAGTCCTTCTGGCAGTTATTATGGCGCCCCCACCAACGTCCCCTTCTCCGATCGCGCCTTTTGAAGGAGAAACAGGTGTTACAACCCTCTTCTTAAGTCCAGCCTGTAATACTAAAACCATTCCCCCGCCCTAAGAAATTCATTGGCCCCCGGGACTAACGGCAGAAGCGATTTGACCCATACCTTGCGTACCTACCCGTACCATGTCGTTAAAATGTTCAGACGGCGCTTCCCGCCGGATCTTTGTTCCTTTTGGTTTTCGTTTTGAGTTTTACGTAAAAATTCGAGTCGTAGTCTCTGCTAGTTTTTTTTTTATGTTCTTGTCATAGATTGTCCCCAATTTCATCCCTTAGCCTTGCCCCCCCCCCCGTGGGTTGACCAGTACGCATATGTTCTGTTCGCGAAAGACGAAAGTTCAATTGCCGTTCTGTTCAGTCCTGCTGGTTTGCCCTTCACCCCTTGATCAGCCCAGTTTTACTGCGACACCATGCGTTTTTTGAGATGTTTCGTTCTCCCCTCGGTTTTCCTTCTGATGATTGCTATTTTTATTCGCTGGCTCTCCGGCGATCCCTTGTTTGCGTTTGTCCGTGATCTTCTACTTAGGACTTTCCCCGTCTATAGATCTGTGGTCTCCGCCGGTGTGTTTTGTGAGGGAACCCCTATATTTTAAGCCATAACCTTGTCTTGTTTGTGGAGCTGCCCCCCCTACGCCACCCTGGTTCCTCCTTTCCTCTGCAACGTGCCGACCCTGATCTCTCCCGTCATGTCCCCCTTCCAGGCACGGCCAACGGTATCCGATTCCTGCGTCCCCCCCCCGTGCCTTCCCGATCCCCTCCTCCCCAAAAAGCAGCCTCGACCCTCACCCCCCCCACCCCGCTGAACGACCCCATCATAAACTCTTCCCAGAGGACCATGTAAGACCAGGTCCCCCTCCCCTGTCGCGTGAATCTCGTACCGACAGCCACTTGAAGATCCACCTCCCCCTAACGCCTAGCCGTAGGAGGACTGTAAACACGTAGAACAGACATATTTCCTACGACATCACCGCGCCCCGTTTTGATTTTCCGAAACCCCCAAGAACTTATTAGAAAGTCTCCAGCAAAGTTTTCACCTGAGCCAAGTTCCGGCCACGAGAGAGCCCACCGGCGCGCCCCCCCCTATGCTCCCGCAGGATCCTGAAGCCTAGATCCGCCCCTCTTCACTTTTTCCCCGTCTCTACGGTATATTACATGTCAGCTTGTTTCCGCCCTCCTTTGGCTTTTCCACCGCTTTATAGGCCCTCCGCTTTGTTGCACCCCGCTCTCCGCCAGGCTTGCCAGGTAGGCGTCGCTCGTCCCTGCCCCTTCTCGTGGTTATCTCTCTGCAAGAAGCTTTCCATCCCCGGAGATTCTATTTCCCCCCCCCTTTTCCGCCGAAGATGCCGATCCGTGATCCCAAAATTTTCAGAACCGTAGCATCCTCGGAGATGGTAGTTCCACCGGTGTAATGCCCCCCTGGTTTTCCCTTCCCGCTCCGGAAGGGTCCTACCCAGTTTTTCGAAAAAGAACGTTTAATGTATGGTCAAGGTCGCGGAGACAGCTAGAGTTGCACTAAACCTCAGGTCCAATAATCTACCAATCTGCGTACCTTTTATAGACTGGTTCCGGCCTATCAACCCCCCCCAGGGTGGCTCTCCCTGATTTCCTTTCCGTCCCAAACCCCTCCCCCACCCCGCGATCCATTTAGCCTTGGCTCCCACCATTCCCAACCACAGTCCCTCACGACGATTTCTGTCACGCGATCTCTGACCGATTACCGCCTTAAAGTTTCCTCTTCTTCTTTCCAATTGCCCCCTTAGAAAGTCCTCCTCCCGCGCTTCTCTTCTGAGAGATCAGTATCCTTCCCATTTCATCCCCCCGCCCCGTTAAGGCTCGTGGACAGCTATAGTCCGTTGATCTTTCTCTGTTTTGTGACCTGTATTCCAAAATTCAATGCCTTATCTAGGCTCCTTTCATCCGTAGTTTTCATATGGTCATTTCCTTTTCGGACCGGGTTTCTTCTTAGTAGTGCAGCTCTTCTTTTTCGTCCCCAGAGGGCAATAGAGCTCATTTACTACGACATATGAGTATTTTCTTCGCCCCCAGGCCCTTTCTAGCGGGCTTTTCACACTCGGAAATTTTTTTTTTCACTGCAACCCTGAGAAATCTTTAGAATTGCCTGTTCTTTAGCCATCTCTCCCTCTAATTCATGAGGACGTGCTCCCCACCCCCTATAGTCTCCAGAGGAAATTTTTTTTTCATGATCTCCTTTTCCCCCCTTCCCGCTACTTATTCTTTCCGTCTTCATAAAGCCCCTTCGCCGGAGCTTTATAGTCTCCCCCCTGATTGGTCCGCACTCCAATAATCGCTCTAGGACCCCGACGCAGATAGAACGGAATTTGAGGCTTCCCCCCCAGGCTACCTAACCCCCCGGTGACAACCCCCCCCCACCCGGGACCCCGTCCGTCTCCGTCTAGAATTCCGTTGAAGCTGATGAACAGACCAGTGCCCCTGAATAACCCTTTGATAACCCCTCTTAACTCGACCCACGTGCCCCACAAGACGACCGGAAAAAGGGTCCACTGAAAGCTCCCTTTCCGTTTGCGTGCTCAGCTTGTATTTTGTCTTTTCGGACTCGACGCCCCCAGTCCAGCGCGTCTGTATACCAGTCATTGGCGTTTCCTTTTCCCAAGTTTCCTTTTTTCTCCCGAACTGTCTTCTTTTGCCCCCCCTCAGAAGAAGATTCGTTCCACCTCCAGGCCTCAAACTGGGGCCTTAGAAAGCTTACAGCCAACCCCGCTTCATGGTGCATTAGACGTTGTCAGCAACAGTCTCCTGACAAATGGTAGTGATACCCTTTCTGCATTATTTCTTTAGCTCAGGTTAGCTATTTCTTTTCTTCTAACTTTGCCAAACTATTTCCTCAAGCCTCCCTTATTTCCCAGTGTTCCCCAGGTTGAACATTTTGATACTGGTTGTTCCCGCAATAGGCTGCATTATTATAAGTTATGGTCCTATGCGCCAACTCCCGGTTTTTCGAAACCACTTTTTTCTTTTGATTCTCCTTTTCCCTTTTTTTTGCCTCACGCCTTCCGTTGCCAACCATCCCCAAACTCTACCCGGCATTGCCCATCGATCTGTTTAGCTTTCCCGTCCCTCCGAGCGTTCCGTCATCGACTCCCTAATTTCCTGTTCCCTCGCAACGCGGGCTCTTGCTTTTTTTCAGACCCGACCTTGTTTCACTTCCCTCCTAAGAAACATTTCCCCCGGCCGTCGCTAAAGAGCCTTGTCCGGTGGGTCCACCCAGATCTCCGTATGCTCCTGTCGAGAGACGATAACTTTTTTTGAACCGGCTTTACCATCGGTTCTACTTTGAAGAAGAGTTTCGTGGAGTCAGTCAGAGAACCCTTTGGCCTTGGTCGACGTTTGCGTCCGTTAGGGACTTCCCCCCCCATGACGTACTGCCGCTTCTTTAGCTGTCACGCCCTCAATCTACCGCATTCCCCGTTGATTGACCCAAAGGTACGTACACCAGCTTGGGATCCCCTTCTCCAGGTTCCTAAGTGAGCTAAGTTTTTTTTCCACTTCTACTCTCGAAGTGGCCATTCTATCGACCCTGGCAGTGCCCCATTTCCTTATCCATCCGCTCCCGCAGACGACTCACAATTGTGAGTAAGGAGTACCTCTTGTTTAGGTTGACCTCCCCTTAGTTGTTGTACGTCCCAGTTCTTACCAACTGTAACATGGTCTTCTTTTTCTTTCCCAATACCTTTTTCTTTCTTCTGGATTTTCGGACCTATCTGACTCTTTGAGAAACGCCCGTCCTTCCTCACCCGCCCTCCTCGTCTTCCTGTTCCTCCTCCCTCCGTTAAGTTTCTACCGTTTCGACGCCCCGGCAATATCATTGTGACGACCCTTCCATTCCGGCCCCTTTTTTGTTTCTTTTCACCAGGCGATGTTCTTCCTTGGCGGACTCTTAAAGTTTTCCCGGTTTGTCTTTCCCCCCCTTTTGGGCAGTTCTCGTTTTTTCCAGGTGACATCATCCCTTTCTCCAATTCTGGCCCTTCGTTTGTTATAGGGGGGGTCCATTACCCTAGGGAGAATCCCTTTTTTTTTTTTTGGTTCTTTTAACATCTTGTGCCTTAGTTTCAGGCTTCTGGATCGAACCTTTTGCGTGATGTTTGCATTCCCGTCAACGGGTTCCCCGTCCAGCCCTAGCGGTCTTTATCTTCCCTCCCTTACCTATAATAAGTACCCCGCCGCCCCCTACCCCTCCTCGAAGCTTGTTGGACGGATTTTTTTAGTTTCCCTAAGTTTTCTTCTGGGATTTCTTTTCTTCCCACTTTTTGCGGGATGGCAAACTAGCGGTTTTCCCTTCCCGTTTGGAAAACGGTGCACCGCCTTGAAAAGTCGTCCTACACTGTCTTTAATTGAATCATGCAGTTCTCTTCTCCCCGACAAGAGGGAGGTCCTCGTTGAGAAAATTACTTCACAGAAGTTGCCTTTTCCCTTCAAGTACTTATTCATGATACTCTCGGCGCCCGCGTTGAAGGACACGGTAAGGGTTAGACAAGGTCTCCATCGGAAGATTGCCCCCTTCGCTTCTCGGGTATACTACTACTGGTCTTTTCGACTTGAGTCCCCCTCGTTATTTTTCCTGATTTAGAGAAGATGACCCCCTCTTGTCGGGCCCCCTCCTCTCCCCGCTGACTTGGCTCGTGGACCACTTTTCCTCCCCTGGGTCACCCCCTTTACGACGCCTTTACTTTGTGACGAGCGAAATTCGACCCTCTTTTGGGGCCCCTCCCAACCCCGACCTGCCCCCCCACCCGGGCTCCTTGCGCCATTTTCCCAGACACCCAGACCCACCACCCCTCCTCTGTCAGAGCCTGATCATAGTCACCTTTACACAGACCCGACCACCCACCACAGCTGTCCTGTTCTATGAAAGACCGCGCACGCACCCCCCCCCCCCCCCCAACCTGCATCTCTATCTTTTCCCCCGTGTGTAGTCTCCTTTCTTCCTCGCCTAGTCGACTGAGCCACGAGAGCATTCGATTCCTCCGGCGAGACGAGCCGTCTCCGTGCCCTCTTCGGGATAGCTTCTGTCATTACAGTCCCCGGTGTGCCTTTGTAAAGGCGCTCCTCCCACGGTTCCTTAGTCTCTGAAACCCCTGAGGTTTCCGATCTCGTTTCTGCTTCTTACCCCGATGTCTTCTCCTGACCACGTGCGAAGCCGCTCTTGACAAGGTCTCCCGCAGCCCCTCGGTAGAGATTTTTTCGTCTTCCCGCACTCGGTCAAAGTCTAAACCTTCCCTGACCCGTTCCCCCGGCAACTATGACCGTGAAGAGATATAAATTTTCCCCTCTACTCGAGAAACCTGGCATTTTTTTTATGTATGGTCGCGCTCATTGACGTCTGGACGTCTGGCATTCTATCTTCCTACCCCCATAGTTTTTGATGGTCCCCCTCATTTGCCCTTTTGTCTTTTCTGTTCTTTCCCCCCCCTATGCAAACAAGCGGGTGCTCCCTGACTCCCCACCCCTAGAAATTCCTACAGAGGAAAACCCTGTCTTCCCTTTCCCCTCCACACCAACGTCCCCGCTTTCTCGTCTTTCTTCGCTTCCTTAATGGACTAGTTCGCGGTCCTTTCGCACCTAGGTCCCGTACTCTTTATGCCTTGCGCCGCCTTTACATCCTTGGTCTTCCTTTTACGGCCGTTGCTTTCCCCAGCAGTACCCCCCGGGTACTGACAGCCCAGAAGTCCCCCCAGAATGCTTGGAGGCGCAAGACCCCAGTTTGCCCTTGTTCGAAGACCACAGACATTTACTCGACCGTACCCCCCCTCTCCAATTGCCACCGCCTGTATTAGGATCGGCCTCGGATCAATGATCTAGGTTTCATGGGGAAACCAACTATGAATGCACACATTTTTTTTTTCCCGTATCAGAGAACTTTTAGATCGAAATTAGAACACTGCCTCATCACTCTCCTCTGAGTCTACTCAAGTTCTTGCTCCCTTTGACTACCCCGATTGACCGTACTCGATAGACCGATGCGTTCTATACGCCTGAATTGACACAAGTATACCCGAACTGCAAGCGCATGCACCGCCGTCCCCCCCTGAAGTTGACTTCGAAACCCCCGGCCATAACCTGGTTCGGCCCTTTTTTTGCCCTAGTCGTTTACAAGACCCAACCTCCCCCTTCCCCACTGCTCCTCGGGCCGTGAATACTTGTTTTTGCGCTTTACTTGGCTCCTTTTGCGGTGATGGACCCTTAGTAGGACCATGCGATGCAATCCGATTGTGACTCCTCAGCCCCCCCTGCCATGTACGTCCAGGTGACCTGGACCCTTAGCAGGTGTATTTCCCAGGTGCCTTTTTCAAACATTCACTTGGGTATTGCGTTGTGGTCCGCTAGAAGCGATGTAGCAGGGTTTTTACCCCTATTCTGTAACTCCCCTCAGGGTCGAAACCCCCCTCGCCGGAGATTATTAACCTAAACGCCACCCCCTCGTACTGTATAATATTGTCAAAATCCCCCCCGGAACGATTTCTTGCATAGGGCTTCTCCCATGCCCGATACTAGAGCTTACCGTCTCCCCTCACATGTCTTGCAGAGATCGGATGTGGAATTCGACTGTTTAGGAACCTGGATTACCACGGTTGTCCCTTGCCCCCCTTTTGTTTTGATTCTCGTCGTAAGCAAAGCCCCTTTCCCGAGTTTGTTGCTTCTGGAAAGGTTTGCTTCCTTTCTCCGCTTCTAGAGGTGTGTCTCCGTTACTGGTTTCATATTCTTTCATGAGCTAGTATGTTCCCTAGTTTTTCGGATTTTATCGAAAATCCCAACTCTCGGCAAGGAAAATCTAAAGTTCTATTCCCCATCTGGCTGAGCTTGTTCAGTTTTGGGTTTCTGTCGGGTCCCAGGTTCCTCCCAAGATTTCTGACGCTGGGGGAGACTTCTCCTTTTCCTCTGACATCCTAGCGCGGCCAATCTTTCATGTCCCTACTTTCATTCTGTTTCTAGTTCGCGATCCCCTCGACCAGTCGGTCCCTCGGGCTGAACACTCTTGCACCGGTCTTCAGGGTCTTGCAGGAAAGGTACAGCGTTTTGCCCCCCGAAGTTGACCTGGTAAGGCCTTTCTTTTTTGCTTTGCCTGCCCGCCCCCCGTGTACTTACGATGTCCGGTTTACCAGACCCTTGTTCATCTGCGGTCCTTTAGCCTTTTTCTTTACCTCTACCGCACATTTCTTTTGATAGATTTTTTTGAAGCCGATGGCTCCCCCCTCCTTGATGTTTCCTTTGGATGGCGTTTCTCTTGCCTCTCCAGCCGGGTTATTTCCGGTCACTCAAGCCTGATCTTTCATTTCACCAAAGGTTCACGACGTACCGATGGTGGCCCTAGTTCGAGGTGATGCCATTTCCCTGGGCTTCTATTTGTACCTTTTTTGTCAGGCTTTATTCCATTATGATCCATTGAACGCTTTCCTCTCCCCGGCAGCAGCCTTCTTGACCAGCCCTCCTTCCGCGTTTTTCTTCAGCGGATTCAGGGCCTTTCCCCAGAAGAGGTTCGCAGGTCCCGAGACTCCCTACAAGTACCCCGCGCGTCCTGCTCCCTTTTCTTCAATGGAAACTGCTCATTGAGAGGAATCTGGTCGGCGTTTCCGGCCGGAAGACTATCTTGAAAAGGTGACTTGGTGAAGAGTTGCCTTCATCTTTCGATCTATTTTTTGGTGCAGCGCCTCTTCCTCTTCCTTAGGCGCGGGACGAGCAGCGTCTTGCCGCTGGCCTCAGTGCTGAGTGTGCTTCCGAGAGCATCGCTCTAGAGGCTTAGCCAACCAGAGTTTCTATCTTTCTAATTTTGCACTCGAAACTCGATTGCCCCCCGTTTGCTCACTCGGTGCTCCTCTGCACCCAGACTCGCTTTCCTCTGCGTAACTTCTGACCCCCTTGCGATAGACGTTGAACAAGCTTCTGACACCCACCTAGCTTTCCTTACTTTCCTTTTATGGAATTATTCCCTTAGTCCAATATCCCCACGTTGACCTATGATGACGGTTCTTCGTCTTCCTTCTTTCCCTGCTCTAGCTTGACCCACTTTGAGCGGTTTTGGGTCTGAGACGTGTGGCGCGTGGACCCAGCCCAAAGAGAAACATGCGAGGTTTTTTTTTATCATCTTCTTTTTCTGCCTCGTGCTTTAAATCGTCTTTTCCCCTTCCGGCATGGGTTGGCTTGATGGTTCCTACAGGATTCACCTTCTAGTCATTGGACGTGTTTTCTCTACCTTGGAAGACAATCCGGCAACCGCTTACTTCTTTTTCGAGGCAGGAGAAATGCCAGGCGCACTTGCATCATGAGGTCGTTTTTTTCGATGATACGCGTGTAGGGTGAAACCTCGATTTTTCTTGTTTGATGACACTTTTGTTACTCTAACCTTTTTTTATTGTGGCGTCTGGTCGTGCCGGAGCTATTTAAAAAGCGCGTTCCCCTTACATCTTTAGCTCTCCCCATCGACTGATGGAGACGCTACACATGGGGGCTTGAACACTAACTCTTCTCTCTCTTAGAGCCCCGGGTCCCGCAGAAGGTAGGTCCGGCCTGTCTCCCTTCCCCTTCTGACCGAACGCTCGGGGCGATCGATACGCTGCACTGTTACGTCAACCGCCGCCCCGCACTACAGGCGCCGTCCTTGCTCAGCTGATTGGCGGCCCAAGTTTCTTTCTTCGTGGTGCGGCATGAGCACTCATGCGGCCCATTCAGGTCCGCCTTAAGGAAGGGGTTTCCCTCGCACCCTGATCGCGACCGTCATGACCGCTTCGTCAGTCCGACCGGTCCCAGATCGCCTCTGGGTCTGCAAAAGGTGAGGCTAGCGTCCGGGCGAACAGGTTTATTCTCTTCCTTCCTTTCTCAGGGAGTGTGCTTGTTTTTCTTCCCCAATTCGACCTTTTCTCTGGTGGCTTGATGCTTTTTTTTATTGGATGTTACATAGGGTAATTCATCCCTTCGGGCTGTTTTTTGAGGCTACGCAGTTGGGTATATGCTTCTGTGGGGCTGTCCGCGTTCCCCCAATGTGCCCGTGAACCTTGGCGGTTAGTAGGAAGGTACTTTGTGGTCGGGAAGATGCTCGATTCTCCTACGATTTTCAGAGACTCGGCTTTTTGTGGGCCCTTTTACTCGTCGAGGGTGGTCGGCGGGATGATCTAAAAATTTCGCCTGCGCACGGGCTATTCCCGTTCCTTCTCGGTAGGAGTGTTCCATTTTGGGAGCCTCTTAATCTTAGAAGCCTTTCTCTATGCGATTTGCGGCGCCGCCCCCCTTTGTTCTGGAT
>Ga0179593_1695579_pt1 | contig 21033 bp, 26 predicted proteins | sample CZODoug2_1_08_16_FD_185931 | JGI IMG/M metagenome (GOLD analysis project Ga0179593, IMG submission 185931) | Vadose zone soil fungal communities from Angelo Coast Range Reserve, California, USA - CZODoug2_1_08_16fungal (PacBio error correction) | ecosystem: Environmental > Terrestrial > Soil >... | reverse complement strand
TTCTTTCTCCCGTATCCCCCAGTCGAGAACATCGTTTTTTTTTCCCCCCCCCCCTGAACCGTTCCAGAGAAAATTCATGACGCTTTCGCGGTACTGTCGACTTTCTCCCTTTCTTGGAAAGGCTTTTTCCGTTCTCTGACCCCTTCCGAAGATAGCAGTGTTGCTTTTTCTTCGGAAACCTTCTCCCCGTTGATGATAGCTTATGAAGCGGTTTTAAAACTTCATTTTCTAGGTAGTCCTTTTTTCTCCGCCTCCTTCAACTTCTTAGTGCTCCGAGGCATTTTTTTTCTCTCTCGGATCGAATGTTCCCGGCGCGTCAGCAAGAAGACTGACCTCTTTCTGCGATTTTTTCCTTTGGATTCCGTTCCGGCCTGCCGAAGACAAGGCCCCTTCCCCCCTTTCTGAAGGTTTTCTCATTAAACCTTTCCGTTTGTTAGCAGCCGATGCAAATGAATCAGGTTCTTCACGCGTTTTCCCCTTCGGTTCTTTTTCCTGTGAGGTGAGTTTTTTTCTCATAATGTTAAACCCCGGGTCCCCCAAGTTTCAGCGCTCGCCCCGTTTTGAAATATAGTCCCCCCTCTCGTGTGTTTAACCTCGATCCTGGTAAAAAAATCCTCCACGGTTTTAACCGCCCCGGAAAACATTTGTCGGGGCCCCCGCGGGAGAGACTCAATCCTTTTTTCAGACCGGATTCGTCAAACCCCCAAGTCCTCCCTCTCTTCCCCACCCGCCAACTTTCGTCAGATCCCGCTGTTGTTATGCGCCCGCATCCGGATTTTTTCCTTGTCAGCCCCCCTGATGGCGAGAACGGAGGGTCCCCCCCCCCCCCGATTTTTTTTCAGCCTTCCTCGCAGGTAGTATTTCTCTTCCTTAATCCTCCCTTTAAAAAGGCCCCTTTTCATCCCGTGCTTTTTCATTTCAATGAGTCACCACTCTTTTTCCTGCTCGACCGTCGGTATGAGAGTACCCCCCCCCCCGCTAAGCCCATAATTAGACCCCTTACTGCACCCTTCCTCCCAAATCCTGCCCCTGTCGTAGAACGTTTTCCTCCTCGATGGGTGTCCTTTTCCCCCGATAAGGTAGTAGTTGGTTTTTTCTTCCGATAGAGTTTCTGGGGGCCCGCTTCTTCCGCAAACAAACTTGTCGATTTTTCTTCCCCCGAACAGTTTATAATCACCACCGTTTTGTTGGACCAAGATCGCCGACGAGTAACCACCCCTTTTTCGGTCAACCCTTTTCTTCGGGATTTTTTTTCTCGCAAGACTGGCGAAATTTCCCCTTTCCCTTTATTTTCCAGCTAGGCCCGATTTATCCGTCGCCGAGCGTACTTGGTAGACAACACCTTTTTCCCCGAGTTCTTCGTTTTCGCCCTCCGGCGGGGCATCATTACCGCTTTGTTTTGCAATGTCCGAGGCCAGCTCCTTCCGGACCCCCCCCCTCTTCTCTCCTCCTCGTTACCCACCTCGGAGGCGTCTCCCCCCCCCTACACCCTTTTTCGTGAGGCCTTCAATCCGTGCACAAACCACTTCCATTCTTCCCTTTAACTACCGCAATTCGGGATCCACTCCAAGCTCAAATGCCCTTTCAGAGTGGGAGTCCTGCGCGAACGCTCGTGGCCCCCCCCTTTGCATCCCTTTTCCCTCAGAATTCGTTGTCTCTTTGTCTCAAGTCAGCTCCCCTTTTTCGGTCAGTTCGGGCCCCTTTCCTGACTGCCTTTTTTCGACTCTCCCCCCCTCATTTTCTTTCCCACGACGGCCTGACAGTCTCCCCAACGATAAACGGACCCCTTTCCTCCCCCTTCAAACGTATTCATTGAGATGTCTTTTATTTGATCCTCTCCCTTTTCACGGCCCCCCGGACCTGCTTCCCCCACGGCACGCACAACTTTTCCTTCCGAACAGTCTTTTCCCGTACCCCCATCACAACCTTTTCCTTGCCCCCCCACTTGAACCGAGCAAGGTTGACCCTTTTTGTTAGAGACCTCCCCCCTTCTTCGGTCCAAATCTCTTCTTTTGGTTTCATGCGAAACAAGCGTGTTTCTTCCTCAGGCTGGTTTTTTCCCTCACTGCCTGCTCCAGCTTCCCCCCTGCGATGCCTTTAGATGTTCTCTTTTCCTTCCAGAGCCTTTTTCCAAACCTCCTTTCTTTTTGTGTATTCAGCGAGCCTCCCCTTTTCACGGCCTCTTGCTTTTCCTCTCCAACCTTCGATAAGCTCCCTTTCGACCTTGGCAACCTTTCCTGTCTTGATCGCCACCACTTTCTCTCCCGTCAAGCCTCATGCGAAGATCTTTCTAATGGAGGATTCGTTTCCCCCCCTTTTTTTCAGTCACAATCTCTGGTGTTTTTTCATCCCCTTCTCCCAATGACCTTTCCCTCCCCCCTCCTCGATCGTGTCAGGTTTTTATAGGATGAAGAATCCCCTTTTCCCCTTCCGCCCAAGCTTTTCATAGAATGATGTCCCGGTCCGATTGCATACACAACTTAACATTTCTTAACCAGGAGCATATAAGGAGTCAATTTCTTGTTCGACAAAATCCCCCCCATACCTATAGTAAAGGTATTTTCCCCCCTCCCCCAGTGACCGTGCCAGCAATGTTCCCCCGCTTCTCCCCTCCTGGCCTCTTCGACTTTTTTTTCAAGCTTTGAATTGACGCCCGGCCGCTCGCGATGCACCTGAACTCCCCCTGAATCGTTTTGGCCGGCAATTTTTTTTTTTCCAGAACTCTATCCCTTCTTGCTTGAAAGGCTTCCCTCGCGATTTTTCTGCGCGGTCTTTCTGTCATGATCGATTTCCTTTTCTCCGGCTTTCCCTAGTCCCATACTAGCCCCAAGGACGTTCCCTCACCCCCCCTTCGCCAATTTGACGAAGCAGTTTTTCCTCGTCCCCCTCTTTTTCTGTTCTCGGGGCGATTTCCTTCGTAGGCTTTCCCCAGTCCTCTTCTTTTATTGAACCTTCGCACGTAAACAGAGAGACTTCTCCTCTTTCTATTCTATTCCGTTGTTTTTTGTTTCATTGAGATCTCTCCAGTAGAGCGCCCCCTCCTCCGTTCACTCATCACCTGAGATTTTGACTGCTGAGCTATTCCGACGAAGGAATTTTCTCTCCCTTCACAGCCAACTTTAATCGGAGGCCTAGGATTCTCCCCCCTTGGCGCTGTCTGGCTCGCTTAGAGGCTCGTTGCCTTGGCCTGCCCTATCTTTTCATGCTCACTAGAATATCGCCCGTCCGGGGGTTTTTTCCCTTTTTTTTCCCCGGCTAACCCTTCGTCGGGCACTACCACGGCATGCGGACACACCGGATTCTTCGCTTTCCTGCAGAGCAGCTTCATACACCAGATTGTAAACCCAGTTAGCCCCTTTTGCACTCGTCAACTTCGTCAGGCTTGTTCCACGAATCCCAACGCACTGTCGTCTTGGCTAATCCCTGTTTCCTTCTCGGTTCCTTTGTCCCGACGGTATTGAGACTGGGCTCTGCCCCAAAGGTTTCTTCCCAAAATCGTGAATCATTTCTTCCCCAAGCCTGTCCCAGCGGGTTACCTGGATTGAAGCTTTCTTCTATATCAACCCCTCCCTTAGAGATTTTTTCTTTCTCCAGTCGAGTAAGTTTTCTAACACTCACTTTCAGTGTAGCTGTTCCAAAAACGGTAAGGGGACCCCTTTCTATGCGGGGGTGCATTCTGGTTAATTAGTGTTGTTCCCAAGACGGTTTGTCACACCCCCGCTTCGGTCTTTAATAGCTCCACTATATAGAAGGTGGCGTACTCTTTCCCCTCCCCCCCCAATCGCCCCTTACGGTTCCAAGTTTCGGCGCCGATGCCCCCCAAGTGCCTCCTTTTTTCTGACGCGGCTTTATGTCGGTAGGATGCCCCCTCCTTCCCGATATTTCTTTTCCCGGACTTGCCCAGTTGAACCTGCCATCTGACTTCCCCCCTCCTTTTTCGATTCCCCAATAATTTCGGCAGGGAAAAGAGGGATATACCCCCTTTTCTCTTTTATAAGAAACTTTTTTTTCAGATTCCCCCCTTCCTCCCACGATTGTGTGGATGATGTCACCTAGAGAAGTTTAATTCTCCTTCTCGGTCCTTGGGCCCTGTCCTACATCTTAGGCCCGTTTTAGAGAGAGTTCCAACCCCTGAAATTCGCATACCCCCACCTTCCGGCATTCCTGCTCTTTTTTCTTTGGGTACCAGAAGCGACGTAGCCGAATTTTTCGCAGGCCCTTTTGAGATCCCGGAATCGAAAACCCTTCCCCCCCCCGGTGGTACCCGACTTCCGAAAACTTTTTTCCGTGATCCCCCCCCTTCTCCCCTGGCAAGGAACCTCGCGATCTCCCCCTTCCTTTGACCTTCGCGCCGTTTTTTCCCCAGCTTGACCTGGTCCGAGACCCCCCCTTTGTGAGTTGCTCTCATTAGTAACCAAATTTCTGGGGGATCCCTGAGTTCGTTCCTTACCAGGTTGCCGCTGGACCGAAGCTGTAGTTTTCTTTGCATCCTCTGTTTTTCCCTGAGGATGCTCTTTTGTGTTTTTGCAAGGCGAGAGAGATGTTCCTTTTTTTCCCCCCTGCCCCCCCCTTATCGCGGCTTGACCCCATACTTCGTCCGTGCCGAGTAGTATCTCAAACTCTCTCCTCAGACCACCGAACGGCCCAAGCTCGGCGAAGGATTCCCTTCCTTTTCCCCCTCGTTGGAAACCCTTTGGAAAGCGGCAATTTGCATCTTTGCTGATTGCATTTTCACCCCGAAGATCTGCAACCCTTTGTGCTGACCCTGAAAAGCTGCGCGAGTTTTTCCCCTCAAAAACTCCCCGTCCGTCAAGTTTTTTTCCTCCCCCTCCCTCGACAGTTGGTTGCCGTGTTAATCGGGCAAAATCTCTTGTAGAGATTTTCCACTCTACCCAATTACGGCCCCAATCGTGCGTCGATCATATCGACGATACACGATGGTTTTTCCCTCCCCCCGCGTTCTGACTCCCTTTGTCGTCGTAAGTGACGTTTCGAAGGTTTCCCCCCTTATCTCGTTAAGCGGCTTTACCGGCGTCTTTCTTCCACTCCCCCCCACGGCGCCGGGGTTTCCCTTTCACAGATACCTCAACGCTGAGTGGACCCTTTTGGCCGAGGTGACTTGTTCGAGCCTTACTCTCCGGTGCGATCCGCAGTCGATGTTGGCTCCCCCCCCCATCTTCCTCCCTCCCCTCTTTTTCCCTCGCAACAATTCTTCGCGCCTGCCCCCCGATGACTTGGCTTTCTACAAGCCGGATGCTTTGTTGAGACCTTTCTTTTTTGTTGAAGTATACTGGCTTATGGTTTGACAGGAGTTACCCCGTAGGCTCTAAGAACTGTTCCTGCTCTCATGGTGTTGGGGAGTTTTGCCTTCTCTCTGGTCTGTTTTTTGGGCACGGCGGAGGGATTTCGGTCTTGTTGGTGAGTTGTGAGGGCGTGGCTCTTCTGATCCCTGCCCGGTTTACCTTGGGGGCTTTCGTGTCTGCGCAGCCTCGGAGACGACCGCCGTTTTTCCCCCTCTCAGTCAGTTCCCAAAGGCATCCTGCCCCGTTGGTTTAAAGGAGCCGCCCTCCTTTCCGGCCGGGGTTCTTGGCAGGAACGAATTTCCTTTCCTCCCCAGCATTCTCCCCCTCGCGTAAGTTTTTTTGGAATTCTGTGAACGTTTCCGATCGGACCCCACTTCCTTTTTTTTTCTGATCACGATGACTCTTCTCCAGATGTCTTGCGGTAAGTAAATACCCCTGAGTCGCCTCCACGGGAAACAAGCCTATAATTAGAATACGCAGCGCACCCCTTCTGCTATTCTGTTGTGACGAAAGAATCGTCCTACGAGAAAGTGAGATTTCTCCTGGAGCGTCCCCCCCCCCGGTGGCGCCAAAAGTTTTTCTCTCCCCCAGATTTTCCTTCCTACCCTCGTAGAAGGAGAGATTGTCCTATTCGTTTTCTTGTTCCTCCTTACTTCTTTTTTCAGCTTTTCTCGGGTGGAAGAGTGTTAGGCTCCTCCCGATTGGTATCCCTGACGTGCTACAGAAGCCTTCAGAAAAAAGACCTCTCCGCTGTCTTCCTTACCTTCTGTACCATTCTCTCCGTAAACCTTTTCCTTCCCCTTTTGAGATCCATTTTGACGGACCGAGAATTTTCCTGAGACTTCAAACCCCTCCCTCTCCCCTTTGAATTACAGTTGGCGTTTGCAATCTCTTTCCACGTCGAATTTTCCGGATACCAATCGTTTTCCTTCCACCGCCCACCTCGAGCCTCTACTTCAGGGTTTCCTTCACCAGCTTTTTCAAGGGGGGACCCGCGCTTTTTTTTCCCCCCGGCAGGTCATAGTTTCCTTGACGGTCCTTTCAAAGCGTTTTGGGGTAATTTTCTCATTCGCTGCAGAGGTTTTCACGATACCATGTGATCGTTTTCCTGACGTGAATCCTAAGACTTTTTCTTTAACCTGAAAGTCCTTTTTCCGAGTTCATTCATGGTTCTTCACGTTTTACGAATCTATTTGTTCCCCCCCATAGCCTCTCGGACAGCCGTTTCTGAAACGGTCTCTATTTTCCGGTGGTATCCTGGGGATGCAGTCCTTGAGTGAATTCTCCCCCTTCTTAACCCTTCTGAACGGGGATGCTTTCCCTTTACCCCTCTGCTTCTTCGAAGCCGCTGTAAATTCGCATTCCTTTTCCTTTCTTTTCTCAGCCGGCTCCCCTATTTTTACCGCGAATGGAGCCCTGTGGAAATCCCCCCTTCTCAATTCATGATAATTTCTTCGAAACAGGCCCCCTACTAGAACCCCACTTCCGTGCCGTTCCTCTGCTAAGGATTGCACTACCGTCTCCCAAAAACACCAACGATACCCTAAGCGTTCCCCACACATGATACCATTACCCGAACCTCAAGGCTGGAGCGGCAACCGTCGAGATCTGACCAGATCGAGACCCCAGAGGTCCCTCAGAGTAGTACACAAAGATGACTCACAAGGATGGCTAAAGAACTCGACCCTCCCCCTTTGTATTTTCTCAGAAGAACCTCGGGTGGCTTTCGTCCCCCCCCCATCCAAGATTCGATCCGTTTTTGGCTTTTCTTGCAGCCATGATCTGCAGGAGGGCGCCTTCAGGGTTGTCTCACGTTTCGCGATTAGTTACTTCCCGTTTTTATCTCCCTCACTTGACTCCCTCGTGCGTTCGTTCCAATGAGTCACCCGCGGTGGATGTTTTAGGATCGCCCCTCTTGAGCTCCCGCTCAGGAACTTTTATCCACCCCCCTCAACGTCCCCCTAATGACAGTCTGAAAAAAGCCTTTAAGTCTCTTTTCCATCCCCCGAGCACATCCGGTATCGGGGGAACCGCTCAATCGTAGTTGGAGAGAATCTTTTTTTTCGAGTCTTTTCCTGTATAACGACGACGGTTTCCCCCCAGCACCCACAAATTGGAGAGGATCGAGGCCTCACCCTCTTCTCAGGTATTTCTTTTCCTTCACCGTTTTCGACCCACTCGCGAGACCCCCCGAGTTCCCACCCGGTTTATTCTTCAGATCTTCTCGGGTTTCACGACGCGCAATTGCCGCGTTTTGATCTTTCCTTTTTCCGTGGCAGGTTTCGAGCCTTCCGTTCTTCTGTCCGACAAACTTTGCAACGGTCGGGATTCCTTTTTGTCTCCTCCGCTGTCTTTGTTCCAGCTCGCATTTCCGGACACCCACTAATCCTCCTGCGTGATTCCCAACCCTTTCTTCTTTTGCATTCTTAAACCCCCCCCCTCACAGATTCGGTTTTGCCGTTCTAACTCCTGCCCACACACGCTTAACTCCCCCCTCACTTTCCTCCAATCCCCCTACTGTTCCCAATGCTTCCCGAGTACCCCGGGTTCCTGGAGCCCTCTTGTACACCATTCCCCTCCGCAGTCGAGTTTCCTTTGCGATGGCCCTATTTTTCTTACGGATTCGGCACTCCCCATGTGCCATGCTTTTTTCATTTCCGGAGCTCTCCCTGGCAGATTTTTTTTCCGCTTCTGAATCTCTCTTTTGTACCCCACGAAAACTGCCCCGTTAGACCTGGTAGAATTGCGAAGTCAGCTTCTTTGGTTGAGCAGATAGTCTTTATAAGTTCGTCCTTTGCACTTCCCCATAATGCAAGGGCTATCGAAGTAAATTTCCCTTTCCTCCCAGCCCCTCTGTTGCTACCATGGCAAGTATGAATCTCCCCCCATTCGCCCTTCTTCTAGATCACCAGGTGAATGCAAATAGTCTCAGACTTGGGGTCCTTTTTTAAACCTTTTTTTCCACTTACTTTCGATTTCCCGTAACACTTTTCCTTCCGTCCGCACCCGCAAGCCTTTAAGGCTCTCAGATCCCTTTCCCCAAGACTCTTACACATATCCTTAGCCCGCGGATCCTACCTTTCCACCGTCAAGGTACTTTCCGATGGATGTAACCCCTTTCGAGATTTTTTCCTAACGTCCTGGACAAATTTTCCCACCCACTACTTCCTGCTGGCAAAGCCGCCCCCCCTCATGAGAAGATTTTTTTTTACTGTCCCCCCTTCACGGTTTGAATCCCTCGACCTTCCTTTTCGGGTTTCAGCCCTTTTGCTGCAATAAGAAAGTTTTCCGGCCCCCCTCCTCCTCTGCATGGTCTTGATATGCGCCTCCCCTCCTTGTAACCCCCTTTTCTGACGGTTTTCTGATTCACCTCCCCCACCAAAGTCTTTTCTTTTCCCCCCGGCGGATAAGTCTCACCCCCTTTTCTCAATCAATCTAACCGGAGAGTTACTCCCTGCCCCGTTACCTTTTTTTGTTTCTCCATGCTTTTGGCCCACTTGACCGCGTTCTCCCAGACTTGAGATTACCCTTGTGCTCGTGAATCTCAGGCTTCTGCAATCTGTCTAATTCCCCCAACATTTTTCTCTGTGTTCTTGTCCCCTTTGGGTAGCCAGAGCCCGAGAATCCTGGGGTCCCCCCCCTGTCCCCCTCGCGATCCTTTTAGCTCGGTATTCCGCCGTCATGATCGGGTACTCCCGTTGAAGCTTTCATGCTAATAGACCCCCGTAGTCATCCCGGTTTTTCCTCGGAAACCCTAGCACGACATAGTTTTCTATTAGATAGTTTTATCTCGACCCCCATTGAGCACATTAGAACTTTCTTTTAAACCAGCATCTCCTTTTTATACTTTTGGGGTCTCTCTCTTCACTCTAGCACATTTTTCGCAGTTCCTGCGCAAGAGATCTTGGTCTTCCTCTAGCTATAAGCCCTGGACCTTTTTTTTGAACCGCACTGAAAAATCTTCCTTCCATTCGAAATTTTGCGGACCTCCTAATCCTGTGCCTTGGCCTTCTCCCTTCCCCTGTACCTCCGAAAATCCTCGCGCCAGGATCGCGCGGGGTTCTGGCAGTTTCCCCTTTGTCGTTCTCCCTTTTCCCCCCCCCCTTCATTGCCGGACCTCGATTTGGACCCCCATCGAGCTTTCGATCCCGATTCCTTTCACTTTTTTCCCCCTTCGGAATGCCTTTTTTCTTTTCCTATTGGGACAAAGCCTTCCGACCTCCCTCCCCGTTTCTTACTGCTATCCCTTTTCTGTAGGTATTTTCCTGCTATTGCTCTCATTTTTGGTTGTGAAATACCTCTGTTAGCCGGTGGTGTTCAAAATCTGTTTTTCACGGCTGGTCAACGCTGTTGTCCTTCAAGCAACACGATTATGTCCTATATACCCTCTCCGATGTTTCTTTGACGAGACCCCCCCTCGAGCTTTCTTTCCAATATGTAAGTGTTCCCTTTTGATTCAACGGAAAGTTCTTTTAACAGACCTTCTTGTGCCTTCCCTTTCTCATGATGTTCCTCTCGTGCCACCTTAGTGGTTGCGATCTCCCAGCTTTGAATTTTTCTAAGAGATCATTCCCCCCTATTTTTTGTTCTTTTTGGACTACCATCCTCTGCAATTTACCTCAGAACGTTTCTTTTCTGCTGAATACCCCCCCCCCCAACCGAAGGATCTGGTTTCCTTCTTTCCCTGGCACGAACGGTAAGCTAACTGTCTCTTTTCTGCTTGAGCAGGCAGTGTTGACCCCCCCTTTTTCACGAGACATGCCAGATTTTTATGCTTCCTAAGTTCGAGATTTGCCCCGCGGGATATCTCTTTTTCCGACTTTTTCCCCCCTTTTGATTTCATTCATCTTTCCAAGCTTATTGGTTTCTTTCTACAGTCGCTCCGTAACCCCTTTCTGCCTGGCTCTCCTAAGATTTTCTTTTTTATGGCCCCTCCCATCGGCCCACACCCCATCCTCCGGAAATTCTTTTTCCCTCTGACTCTTTTTTGTGCTCGGTTGGTCAGGTTTCCCCAGTTCGCCTAAGAGTTCTATATCTGAAAATTGGGAGCCCTTTTATACCCCCCAAGGCATTCCCTGAACAGGTCCTTGCGAAACGGCCCCTGTTCCTCTATCGAAACTCAAGTTTCCTCCTTCAGGACCCCCTCGATTTTCTCGGGAATGGTGGCCTCGAAGACCCCCTTTTCGGGTACGCGAGCCTTTTGAAACATTATTTCGATTGTCACCCCCCTTTCAGGGATTTTTTTATTGTTGTTTTTATTGCAGTCACTAAAAAGCTTTTTACGGCCTAGACTTTTTCAGTTGTTAGTTAGTTTAGCCCAATAATTTGTGAAGTATCCGAGGGATCTTTTTTTAAAGAATCCCGATGGAGATTTTTTCTTCCCTGAAAAACTCAGGGTACCATTTTTTCATCCCCGAGTAGTATGTAGCACTCTTGTGTGTCGTCTACACCGTTTTTCACGTTCCTGCTCTTTTTTGCCCTCTTAGCTGGAAATATTCAATTCGTTGGCAATTGCTTTCAGTCGTGGTCCTTAGCCCCCAAAAATCCACGATCACGTTTTCCTTACACACTCGTGTTTTTATTCGGAGTTTTTTCGGGTTTTTTTCCACCGCTTCAGCCTTTTCCCGACAGTCCCTTTTTTTGCGTTTCTCCTTTTTTCTTTGTATCGATTGTCCCTATCGGAACCCCTGTATCTTGTTTGCCCCTCAGGCTACGATCCTATGTGATAGAGGCTGTCCCTCCAGCGTTCTGTCTTATTTTTTTCCTCGGGGTCCTGTGGACGTTTAGAATTCTCAACTTTTTTATTAGGTGTATCTCCCGTTCCCACATTTTACCTGTGCATCCGCAACAGCACCGTGGTGTCCCTCATGGAATTCTTTTGCGTGACCCCGTTAGTTTCCTTTGATTACCAGTTTTCTTTTATAATTTTAAGGAAGGATGCGAAGTAAGCCGCTTTTCCTCCAGCCAGGCCCTCGCCTCCTTCTGAACCCCAATTTCTTCAACTTCCCGTTTTTTAGCAACAATTTAATGGGAGGGATTTGGCCTTCTTTGTTGAGCGGATATGGGCGGCTTGATAGTCACTTTTTTCCTCGTCCCATATGAGGGGTCGAAAAGAGGCATCTCAATGCCTAGAATTTTTTGCTTTCGGGATGGTCAGGGGCCTTTTTTCCGTGATTTTTTTTCTGAGTCCGGGATACTTCCCTGTTGCCTGAGGGAAGGCGAGAGTCCCCTTGTTTATGACCTTTGTGGCTTTTAAGGATCCATGCGCAGCCTGCCCCCGCGAAGCCACGCTCAGCATTCCGTCCCTTTAGTCCACTTTGTCTTTCGAAGCCTTAGGTTCAACCGGGAACGCATCCGGTTTTGGCACCCTCTAGTAGTCACCTTCCGAATACTATCTGGCCTAGAAGTCTCCTGTTCCGGGGCCCCCTTTCAGATCTCCCCCCCATTGCGGTAGATCAACCCCCCTTCTCGAGGAGAATCTGTTGTCTCTCTACGTCCTCCGACGTTCTACCAGGTTCCGTCTCGATTAAAGCTCTTGAAGACCTTACTGCCCTCCTTTCCTCTTGATTTTTTCTTGTAATACCGCTGGTGTAAACATCGGTTGCCCAGTAGACGGAATTACTATCTCCAGGCCGTTCTCGGCGGTGTTGTTCGGTTCTGTTCTTTTTTCCCCCCTCTTCCGTTTCTTCGTTTCTTTCTCCCCGAGCTCTCCCAAGGCTCAGTGAGACCCTTTCATTTGTGAGAAAAGGACGTACTTTATGGTCTTCCCCTTTCGTAAGTCACCTTTTTCTCCTCCTTTTTCAGGACCCGAGCCTGGGAACGTCGTACCCCGGATGCTCCCCCCCAGTGGACAGCGTCTACACGCTGTTGGTGTTTCGGAAACCTGTCAACGTCGCCTTTCCCCCCCAATTTTTTTTGATCCGAACGGTCCCTCAGAATCCTCTCATCCTTCCTTAGAGTTGGTCCTTTCGAATTAAGAACTTGGACCCTCCTTGGTCGCGTTTTTTTGACCCGTACAAAAGAGATCTCCTTTGACGTGCCCCCTTGAAAAAAGTCTCTTTTTTTCCCCCGCGTTACGCCTCTTTTCTTGACCCCCTCCTGGTAGTATTTATCAATGACTTTCTTTTCTTTCCGTAAACGTATCGGATAAGCACCAAAAAATTGTTAGCGCCTTAGTCTTTACGGTCCTGGTTACAGCTTCCCAGAAAGACCGATCTGAGGGGATTTCCTTTTCTTGTATGAGTCCCCCGGAACGGTTCACAAAGTATGACCTATGAGAGGACGGCTCCTTTAAAACTTTTCCTTACATCCTGCTCTCTTCATTAATGTTTATTCGTCCGAGGAGGTAAGTTCCTGGTCAGGATGCTAGACTCCTCTTGTACCAGCCCCCCCCCCCTTACACATAAGCGCACCCTCTCGGCCCTATATTTTTTCCGTTTCAGCCTAGTGCCCAAAACACCGGAAATTTTCCCCAAGAAAAGAAACCCTTAGTACTGTAGTCTTCTGCGTTCTCGAGAGACTCCCCCCCCAGATGGCTTAGCCGTCAAGAGAAGCCCGCCCAGAGTCCTCCCCGCCCACTTTGCTTTTGCTCATTCATTGCGACATTAGTAATACGTATTGTCCTCCCCTTCTGTTTCCTACGGATCTTCCAACAGCGTTTTCTGCCTGCTCCAAGTCAAGGCCCTTTTTTCCCCCTTTGAACCTTTTTCCGCCGCGTGCGTGTAATATGTCCCCCACACGCGCTTTTGTTTGGATAGACGGACGCCGGTTCGTTACCTTCCCGCTGAGAATACGGTTCCTACCCTTTCAGTAACCCCTTTCTAACAGACACCCCCTCCGCCCAGGCGACCTAAACCTCCACAGATTCAGACCGATTGCCTGAGGAAACTCGTTCTGAGGAGAGGTGGACCTCCGACTTGAACTGCTTTTGCCGAGAGGTTGGAAGCATCAGAGGAGAGACGAATTTTTGTCTATGCTCACCCCAAAAACCAACGGATTCCTGTTTTCCCTGACCTTTCTGGCGGAACTCACCACAAGGGGTTGTTCGTCCCAGATAGCCACACCGCTTTCCCTCTCCCCAGGGGTCTAGTGCCAGAGAGGGCTATCGCCAAAGACTGCCTCAAATTTTTTCCCCGTCTTTCTTCCTTAAGCGGCCCTTTTCCCCCGTCGCCGAGCTTTTTTTTTTCGGTCTTCAAAAAAATTTCATATTTATCTTTTTCTTTCCCTCACCCCCTTTTGGAAGCTTGAGCACCGATTTGTCAGCTTTCCCCCTTCTTTTCCTGCTTGCCGGCCATCCCCCCCCTTCTGTACCCAGCAACCGAGTCTTCTTCCGTCCCCCCCACCCACAATACTCAGCCCTTTGTCCCCCTTGGGACCTCGTGCCCCCCCACACGCTCACGCTCCTCCCCTTTTGGGAATACCTTCAACCCCCTTTTCCTTTCCCCCTTTCCGTACTCAGCGTGGTTTCCCCTCCCGTCTTACATTACACGTAGATTCGCCCTGGGTATCTTGGGCTCCTTCCTACCTTTTCTTCTGTTCGTGATGTTCTGCCACTTCCCTTGCCCCCCCTTTTTTTTTTTTCCCCTTCCCGAGATGAAATACTGCTCCCCTTCTTAGAACGATCGTTTTTTTTCTTTTGCTACCCCCCCCCGATTCCCTCCTTTTTTTTCCGCCCAACTGTACCTGTCAGTACTACTGGAGCATTTTCCTTTCCTCTTCTTGGTGAAGCGTCTTCCCCCCCCCTCCCCGGGAATAACCTTTACCCCCCCTCCCGTTTCCCCCCCTATTTTCTTTATCGAAGTAATTTCTCTCCCTCTCCACTCCACCCTCCTTTTTCTTGGCCATAGGAATGAACCTTTTTCCCATTTTCGTATCTCGCTCCTCCCCCCTCGTTAACGCCCCCCCGAAATTTTTGAAACCGCTGTTCCTTGCGAGAAGGTTTTTCCACGTCACAATCCTCCCCCAATGCTTCCCGTGCTCAGCGATAGCTCGTTCCGCTAGACACAAAATAATTTGTTGTTGTGGTTCCCGCCTCGCTTAGTCACCTTTCTTTTTCCCCGAAATTCCCCCTTCCCCGCCACCCCCCCGGTGTTCAATGATATATTAGCCCGCGTTCCGTTGTCACATTTAAAAGTCTTGACCTTTCAGGCCTCTCCCCGCTCTTTTTTCCGACCTTTTCCCCCAGATAATGTAAACGTTTGAATTTTTCTCGAACATGACAGATTTTTCCTTTTCCTTCCCCCCCCGCTCTCCTGTTCTCCCCCACTTCCCCGATTCTTTTCTTTTTGATATGCTAATCTTTTTTTTTCCGCGTGTTAAGCTCCAGAGTTCTGGTCTTCCCCCCCTCCCCCCACCTTTTAAATCTTATTTCAACCCCCTTCCCTGATCAATACCGGTTTTCTCCATGCAGGAACACTATGAGTACCCTCTTCCCCGTGACCTTTTTTCTCTTCCTTTCCAAGATTCTACACAGACTGCCATCTTTCCTCCTTTGAGATGTTTCCCATCGGGCTCGGTCCTCCTTGCTTTTTCCATCGAATAAATTCCCCCCCTGGGGTTTGTTCTGAAGGTTTTTTTTTTTCTCCCCCCCCCATACGCGCTCCCCCGTTTCACGGCCCCTGCTTCCAATTATCATTCTATAGGAGAATCCTTAGCAGGTAATGATTCTGTACGATCCTTCCCCCCCTTTTCACTGTTCCCCACGCAACCCCTTAAAATAAGGAATATTTTGACGTCCCAGATTTCTCCTTTCTGATTTTCGCTTTTACATTAGTTTAGACCCACCTGAGAGGTTATGTGACCTTCCCAAGGATGCTTCTACGTCTCATCTCCCCCTTTTTGTTGTTTTCAGTCTTAGCCGTCTCTCTTTCCCCTGAAGTGAGAATTCTTTCACTCCTCAAGAGATCTTTTCATGGCGCTCTCTTTTTCTTCCGGCGTTCCCCCATCAACCTCTTTTCCCTTTTTTTCCCGAAAAAATTGGAGACTTATTCTCCGGTCTTGGGCGTTCTGACTCTTTCTTTTTTTTTTCCATTACCCCTTTTTCATGTCCCGGCGACCTTTTCGAGCCAGGATGCGCCTGTTGCGCCAGGGGAAGTTTTCTTTTTTTTTCTTTTTTACCGTTGAATTGTTCACCCCTATTCGAGGTCGATTGCACTCTCCTGCAGATAAGATTCCCCCCCCTCTTCTTTTACTAAACTCTCCCCGTTCCTAGTGGAGGTAGAACCTGCTTTTTTCTTCAATCATTTTCACGACACTTTTTTCCTTCCTACACCCATCCTATCGGTTTTCTAACGAACTTTTCCTGGATATAGAATTGGTTGATCCTTTATCGGTGTCTAACCTTTTTCCTTCCAGTTAAGGGTTTTTTTTCAAAGAGGGTTGGAAGAGCCCTTCAAACTACTTATAACTAACCTGACCTTTTTTTGCAGATCCCAGTTAATTACGAGAGGGCTTGACCCCCCTCCCTCGTCAGTGTGCGTTCTCAACCGTTCCTTGCTTTTTCTCCCTCATTTCTTTGAACTTTGTGAGTGTCGCTAATTAGTGGGAGATATCCCCTTTCCCTGTGAATTTCTCCCCCTAGCCACCCATCGCTGTGGGCGTCTGTCTTCCAAGCTTCCCCTTTACCTTTCCGAAGCGTTAGGCGAAGTCTGCCAACCTATTCTGTTTTAGGTTCTTACTCTCCTTCTAGATTTTTTTCCCTAGCCTTCTGATTTGAGACCAGGACTTTTTTGTCAAGGGAACCTTCCTGAAAGCGTCGTTTGTTTCCCCCATAAGTTTCCCTCTTAGGGATATAAATTAGGTCTCCATGGTCACCTTTTCCTCATTTTGCCAAGGCGTTTGCACGCACGATTTTTTTTCTTTTTCCCTTTTAGAGAAGTTCGTTCCTCTTAATGCATTAGTTGCCCTTTTGATCAAGTAGTTTGTTTCCAGTCGAAGGCTCCCAAGAAATCCCGTCCCAGGGGGGGGGGTTTTTCCCTTCCGCAATTTTCCTCCTTTTTCCTGTCAGTCCTTACGCGGACTTTTCTCCCTTGCGCAGCCGATATGACACTTTGGTGAGATATCTTTTTTTTCCCCCCCCAACCCCCCTCCCCGTTCCCCTTCCTCGAACGATGATTTTTATTCCTCTGATCACAATCGACGCTCCTTCCACCCTCGCGACTGGATGGCCTCCTCTTCCCCCCCCGGAACCCCTCTTTTAAGAAACACATTCTCTTTGTCTTTTCTTTTCTTTTTTTCTTTTTTCCCCCCGTGATTGGGCTTTTTCCTTCTTCTTCACTTTTCCTTCAGCTCATCTGTTAGTTGTTCGAATCCCTCTTGTGCTGGTGTCCCTTCCTTCGCTGCGAGTTTGGTCCTTTTTTGCATTCTGCAAACTCCCTCTTAGGCAAACTGCTTCGTCTTACTCGAGAACCTTTTCCCCCTTCCCACACGAACGTGAACCCCCTCCGCTTTCTCTTGAAATGAATCTTCTCGGCCACTTTGCGTCTTCTATAGGCAAGAACAAAAATTCCTCCCCTTTCCGTAGAACTTGTTGTCTTTTCCGTGCCTCTGCTTTGTCCTCCCCCCTGTTGGTTTTCTCCAGAAAGTAAGAAGGTTGAGGTCCCTCCGAATTTGTGAGTCCTTTCCCCCCTTCTTTTTTAATCTCTATCCATCCTTCTAGCCCCCCCTTTCCCTTTAGAAGTTCACACATACTTCCTACCGATTCCTCTTCTCAGGGAAGCGTTCTTATCTGGATTTTCTTATTTGTCCTTGTGCTTATTATTACTGTGATATTTTTTAATCTTCGGAGTAGTACGGTCGATACCCCCCGAGAGTTCCTGGGAAACATTATTTTACACATTGTTACCACCTTTTTAGCTTCCCTGTTTTTCTTACGGAAGACATGTCCCTCGCAGGCCAGGATGCCCCCCCGCATCCCCCCGCCCCCCCTTCCGCTCTACATATTGGACTCCAAATTATGTCTCTCAAAACCCAGCTCCTTACTGGATTTCTCGTCCCTCATTTTTGTGTGTTTTGCGACTCTGGGCGTGGTCTGTTTTGTTTTGGGACGGGCAATACTTTTTTCGACAAGCCTGCTAGAAAACTTTCCTTCCCATTTCGGTTTCCTTTTCTTTGGGGACTGAGATTACTTGAAATTCTTGGAAGGGCTCTATTTTCATTGGCATTGTTGGGATTTATTTTTCTGCTGTTAGAAATGCGCCTCTATTCGCCCAGCGTAATCCCGTTAAGCCTTTCTTTGAATTTCCTTCTCAAGTGAATTTCTCCTTCCGTTTTGCACGAGCCGGCTTCCTTCACGTCCTTCGGAGGAAGGAACTCTTCCCTTCAATCCCTGGAATCCCCATCTTAGCGGTAATTAGGATGATTCGTTACCCTGAGGACCGTTTTTCGCTACCCAGTTTTCCCTTCCCCCCGTTGGGTTTGCCTTCGCGTATTTTCTCTTAAAAGAGTAAATGTTTCTTTAATCCCCCCCGCTCTTTTCCCCTCCATCCCCCACTTCTATCGTTCGCCGCCGCCGTTTTCCCCTTTAGTGTACAATCTCCCAGTCGACCCCGCTCATTATCTCTTTCCCCTTTTTTTTGAAGTGGTTGACAAACAGCCCTTCTTTTTACTGGTAGAATTCACTCAAGTTGACGGAAAACTCCTTCTTCCGAGACGCCGCCCGTCCTGTTCTTCCATTTCTTCAAACACTGTTCCTCCTCCCCCTTTTCGAGAGATTCAGTGTTGAGGAAAGACTTTCCCTTCCCCCGGTAAGGACCCTCCCCCCCCCTTGTGCCATCTTTCCTAACTTTTTCGCACTTTCCCTTTAGCAGTCGCCTACCCGTGATGTGATCAAGACTCCTTTGTCCCCTCTGAACTCGATGCCCTCTATCCTCGGTTCCTCCGTCCCGATTCAAATTCCCAGGCCTCCTTCTCTTTTCCGAAGTAGAAGTTTCTCCTTTCCCCCTCTGAGTCCTTCTCTGTGAATTTTTTCCCCACACCTTTTCTGTAAACTCTCCCCATCAGAAGCCCCCCCTCCCCCCTGGCTCCCTTTTTTCATTCTTTAGAGAAGGGTCACTTCCCGCAATTGGTCCTCCCTGCCTCCCCCTTCCCTTCCCCAGCGGCTTTGATTCCCCGCGATGCCCTGCCGCAGCACCTTCCTTGCCACCTGCTTCTTTTCTCTCCCACTTTCCTTCTTTTAGAAGCCTCTTTTTCCCGCATTACTTCCTTCTTTTTTTTTGGAGTGTAAGAGTCTTTTTTTCCCCTTTCCCGGAACTTTATGTGGAGTTCCTTCTTGCCCCAAAACGTTCTCCCAACCATTATCCTTTTTCGGTCTCCTCCAAATGCTTCCCCGGGCCCCCCAACGTAAAAAGGAATTAACTCCCCCCCTTGCTCGCATGGCGGTCCTTCTTTTTCCTGAGATTCCCCCCCCCGCTTGCCCCCTACGACCCCAGCGTCTCACCCCTCCACAAATACGTCTTTTTCCTTAAGTCCTTCTCTGTTGGTTTTTTTTTCCCGTATCCGGATTGTTGCGCCCTTGTAAGCACTGTCTTTCTTCCCCTTCTTTCCGACTTCTCGCCCGGTAGTAAGTCCCTCCCCTCTCAAAATACTCCTCCCCCCTATTGTCAAGAAGAGTGCCCTTTTCCCCATGAGTAAACCTCCTTATCGACCTCCTCCTCCTTATCCACTCTCAGTTGGTCTGAAAACGTTTCAACGCCCTTCTCAAAATCAGAATCAGTTCCTCTGCCGCGAAGCTCCACATCTTCCTCCCCCCCTATTCTCACTCTTATTAGCTTTTTGACGATAGATCTTTCTCCCGCATCGGTGGGAAACGATTCCCCCCCTACACATTGTCTCTTTTTTCCCCTCCCCCTGTTGCTTTGTAAGCCTTGTTTTCTAACAAGCCCCAGCGTTTCTTTTTTTCATCCCTTATTGCAGATATTCGAGTCTTTCTTTTTTTCTCCCTGCAAAGACGGCCTCTTTTTTTTGATTCCTTATTTTTCCCCGCTGTCATAACGTCTCCTATCTACGTTCTTCTTGTCGATCCCCCCAAACACCGTTTCACTCCCCTACGTCTTCCCCGCTTTTAATTGTCCCTCTCTCAGCCTAGGCCCTCGACTTTTCCGAGAACCCCCAGTTTCCTCCGTCTCAACAAGATTTAGTATAGTAGCCCCCCCCCCTTGTCCTAGCACCTTTTTTTTTAAGTGAAAACACCCCCCACGCATACCCCTGTACTACCCTCACTGAGAGTCCTTCACCAATCACCTTTAACCCTCTTAGTGCTCTGCCGAGCGGTTCGATGAGGCGTCCGTAACTCGGAAAAAGGAAAAGGAGAAACCCCGCCAAGTCGCAGGTCAACTTGTAAGACGTTTGAGCTTCGTTGGACTCTGGAGAAGAGAGTGGTTCCTGGTATTAGTTGCTGGATCTCCCTTGTCAGACTTGTCAGACCTCCTTTTTTTTGCTCTTTTTGAGACACTCCGGTAACTCTCTCTTCAATTACTTTATCCCGTCTTCGTGCTCGAAAGAGGAGCACAGAGAGGCCGTTGCACAAAAAACAACAGCAGCTTTGGTATGGGAAGCAGGCTCACTTGAAGTGGGGGCGAGAAGAGTGTTTGGGGGTTTCAAGCAGGTATCTGCTGTCACTCAGTTTACCCGTCTGTCAGTTAGGAACCAGAAGGCGCGAGAGAATCTTGGAGCCCCTCCAAGAGCTGCTTCGGAAGGTTCTTAGAAAAACCTAGCCTTTACCCTTTCGTCTTTACTCCCCTTTCTTTTAGCCCTCTTTCGGCAATATCTCCACTGATTTCCACCCTTTTGCTGGCCCCCCCTCTTGCGCCCTGGTTCACCAAAACTTTTTCTTCCCTGCTCTTGATTCTTTTAAGCCCTGAACATAGTGACCTGACCTTTCCCCCCTGTTTGTCTCCCCGGAGACGCAACCCTCTAGAACAGTCCCCCTTTCCCTGCATTCTTTTCCCACAAAATGAGCTACCGGGGTTAATCCTCATTAGCCTCGCCTCTCGGCCCCACCTGAACCAGGGGAGAGAGGCCACCACAAACCTCCAAGCCGATCCCTCGGACCTAAGTACCTAATCCCCTGCAGGCCTATTTGACCCCCCCCGGTTACTTTATAGCAAAAAGCGAATCCTTCAAAGCCGGGTTTCATCTCCGCACTTAATTTTACATGGGTTTTTAGAGGCACAAGAACAGCTGTTTCTTGGATGCTTCTAATTTATGTTGATTTCTTCCCCCCTCTTCGTGCTTTTTTTTCTGATTTTCTTTGCGTCATCCCAAAGGCTGATCTTATCTAGGCCAGCCGGGAGTTTCCCTGCAAATCCTAAGGAAAAGTATTCCCCCCCGTAGGACCCCCCTCGGATGTCCTGTTAGTCTTTTTCCCAGCCTCCGATACGCCCCTGATGTGTACCCTGGATTCCGATGATCGCAAGGACGTCCCCTCTAAATCCCACATCGACGGTGTGCCCGCTTTGTTTTCCTTTTTCCTGACGCGCAAGGAGCCCCCCCCCCCCTGTAGATTTCCCTTCCCCGCTCCCGGTCCTTTTCTCTATGTTCGTGATCGCAGGTCCTCGAGTAATGTCTTAAAGGCCCGCTTTCCCTCGCATGTCTTCGCTCCTTTCTGCCACGGTTGCTCCCTAGGACCAGAGTCCCCTCCTTTTTGCTCGGACGTCCCTTCTTCTACTTCTTATACGCTATCTCCTTTCCTTTGAAATTTCTGATGACCCTCATCGATGAATTTTTCCCTTTC
>Ga0179593_1452057_pt1 | contig 21036 bp, 22 predicted proteins | sample CZODoug2_1_08_16_FD_185931 | JGI IMG/M metagenome (GOLD analysis project Ga0179593, IMG submission 185931) | Vadose zone soil fungal communities from Angelo Coast Range Reserve, California, USA - CZODoug2_1_08_16fungal (PacBio error correction) | ecosystem: Environmental > Terrestrial > Soil >... | reverse complement strand
TTTCGGCGCCTGAAAGCATGATAACCTACCTTTTTTCACCAGCCTCGTCCCCCCACTAAGATGGGATTTCTTTCCTGACTATATCCCGCTTCATTTTCGCAACCGTCTTTCACAGAGACTTTGCACGTAGAAGATTTCAATCCCCCTTCCCCCGGACCCTTCGTTTTTTCCCCGGATTATGTTTTTCCCCTCTCTCCTCGTGTAGCCTCCCCCCTCGTCCCCTCTCCCCCCCTCCGTCTAGAGGTTTTTTGACAGGACCATTTTTTTTTTCCTTTTCCCCTTCCCAATTTTCCTAGTTACCGGCTCCTCTCCGAGGACAGGGATTCGCTTCCCTTCTCTGAAGATCTGCTTTTCTTCCCTCCCTGAACGAGTGACGTCGTACTTCTTACCTCCCTTCCTTGAACTTCAGGGCCACCTCTCTTTTTTCGTTAGGCAAGATTGTCTGCCAGGTTTCGTTGCTACCCCTGCTTTCTTTTCGTCGGGATCTGGACTCGTTCTTCCTAATACGTTTTCCCAAAAGACGTGATTCTACGCCTGCCGACTTTCCTCCAAGCTCCTCTGCGTGTTAGCGGCACCCATACCGCCCAAAATGTTCTTCGCTTTTTCTGCGGTCATTGTGGAAACAGATGACCCACTTTGCGGACTTTCCTTTTGACGCGATAGTTCCCCCCCCTCATCCGCCTTCCTCGTGGAGGTAATCTTTTCAGATTCTCTACTTCGAAGTGTTTTTGCTGGTTTACCACTTTCGAGGCCCCTCGCCCCCCTTTTCCCATTGCGCACCGAGTTCCAACTTACATCACTGAGGCCTAATCTCTTCTTCTGGCCAAACTCCTTGTATCTTTCACCATTTTTTGCACCCCAGTTACCCCTTTAGGTAGCTGGCCGCGCATATCGCCGCCCTCCTCTATCTGAATAAGAGACGCATCTTTTATCACGTTGTCGCCTAGAACACGGCTCAATTGGGGCCTCTCTGTGTTTACTTTTTTCTTTCACGAAGTATCTCGTCGACTCCTCTGTGCCCCCCCTGATCCCAGCGGGTCTCTTTTGGCGTTTTATTGATCGCCGAAGTTTTTCCCTTTCATTAAGACTCATCGAAACTCTAATAGTTGCCCCAATAATCCAGCTACTTTTCTCCCAAGATGCTAACCAGAACGCTCGGGTGTCCCAGTTCCCCCCGTCGACCGTAATAAAGAGTTTTTTTCCCTTCCTGACTCTCTTTTCGGGTAGTACGCGCCCTTTATAACTTCTTTCTCTCTTCATAGTTTTTTTTTCCCGTTTAAGGATTTGTCTCGCGAAGGCGGACTTTTTTCTCGCAACGATGTCCCTCCGTCTATCCTAAGTGAGCAAAACGACATAACTTTCCTCCCTGGATTCGCCCTCTTCGCGATGCTCAATTGATTCCCCCCATCCCCCCTTCCCCATTTGGTTTCTGGCTCCCTTTCCTTTAAACCTCGGAATAGCCTTCTTCACAACGCCCGATGCCGACGATGTCAGCTGGCCTTTACTTTTCCTCTAGTATCCAATCTGACCGGTTGAGTAAATTGGAGCGAAGCAGCTTTTTCATGTTCCTTCTGTCCCCAACTCTCGTCTACAACTCCTCTATTTTGGGAATTTAGACTTCCTGTTTCCTGTACCACGGCTACCCACCGCCGCTGTTGCGCCCCCCCCTGAACCTCATGCTGCGCGTCCACTTAGCCTCCTAAGGAGTTTGTGAACTCCGATCCCCCCATCCCGGCCATTTCTTACTCAGTTGGTCTGCCTCACCCCCCAGTTGCCAGGGTAACCTCCTCTCGCGTCGTCGCGGTTCCATCCCCCCCTTTTCCTTCATTCCCGCCAGATGAGATCGCTAACGCGGTCCTTCCTCGCCCGAGCCCCCCATCATCTAATGTCGACCTGGTTGATTTTGATCCTGCCCTTGTCGACCCCCCCTTACGCGATTCTCAGGGCGTGCCATCCCAGCTGAGAGGCACGCGCTCCCCTTTCACAACTGTCCCTCGTTCTGCTCTTGTCCTGACTTCCCGTCCTTTATGTTTTGTCCCTTTGTTTTCTTTTGACCAGCTCTCGACGATCTTTTCCCCAAGGTCTTTTGTTCCCTTTATTGATCTTCTTTTCGCTTCCGCTTTCGGAGGAATTTTGGTGGACTTTTCACCATCCAGTGTGTTCTGAGACGGGCTGTGGACAAATTCTGCCGTCGCTGCAAGGTACTTTATCCCTCATAACTTTTTCTGTCCTCTTCTCTTTCCACTATACTCTCCCTACCGCCCTTAGATGTTTTCCCGTTTCGGTTAACACGTGACCACTTTTTCCACCGGATGCCAAGTTCACCTGGGCTTTGTTCCTTTGTTGTCCTTTTTTGATCCTTGCATCCGGTCGCACGACGCTCGTGACGCCGTAGGCTGCCCGCTTCCGGTCCGTCGTGCTTCTTTCCCTTCTCAGGCTTCTGAGACTTCCTCAGTCGTCTGTGCTGTTCACCCAAGAATTCCAACTAATGCCCCCACCCTCCTTATCGTTTCTTCTGCTACTTTTGACATGCCCAGGTCCCCTCCCAAAGAGTCACTTCTCTTCTTCTATAATGTCGATTTAGATCTTCTTCCAAATTTCCCCACTTCCCTTTCACACAATATGGACCTCCCCCTTTTCTCTTTTTTGGGTTCCCCGATTGTCTTTTGTATAACAATCTTTTCATTGAATACATGACCCCTCGATGTTTTATCCTTGAAACAAGTCCCCCCTTCCTTTTGAATTAAGTTGAGGGACTCCTCGTAGGATCTTTTTTTCGGTTCTGGCCCCCCCCTTACCCCACATCCCCCTTGCCCAACCCCCACCAAGCATATCACCCCCCACCAAACTTCTCGTAATCCCTCTTTAGGGAACCAGAGACAGCTGGCCTGGTATTTTTTTCTTTATCACCGCCACATCCCATGTACACCCTATTGTTGACCAGAATAAAGGTTAATCTTGACCTTGGTCACTTCCCGTCACCTTGATTTGAACCCATCCTTCTTTCACTCACTCCCCCCCAGTCCTTCCACTAAACTCAAGGCTGGCCCAGGCGACGAAGAGTCCCCGATCTTCTTTAGACTTCAGCCTCTCCATCCCCACTTATGATTCTTCACCCCTTCCAAATCCCCCCCACAACCCCCCCCCCGCCCAAGGTCTTTTTCTTTTTCTGCTTCTGAGGCCCCCTCCCCAAACCTTCCCCCCTGACGAACTACTGGACCTATATTTCCCCTCCCCTACCCCAACAATCAAACGTTGATCTCCCCTCCCCGTTCCATATATGCTCACCTTCCTATGTATTTTTTTTTCAAGTCCCTGTCTTCCTCCCTTATCCCTTGTCCCGATTGCCGTAAGTTAAGTGTACTTCCAAAATTTCTCCAATTGTCCGGACAGTCTTCCTAAGAATACTAAGTTCGAAAAACAATAATTTCAAGTTGCGAGTACCCTTTTTAAGGTTTTCTATTTTTTTCCGTGGTTGTGTTTAAGAATCCGAGTGGAGACCCCCCCCCTCTTCTCTTTCACAATTTCACCTCCTTACACCCCCCCCCAAATGAAATTTTATCCCCCCATCCCCCAAACCAAATTTGGACAATCCCCCTTATAATTTGGTGTGTAATGGTTCCCTTTCCCCCTCTACTCCTAAAGCTAAGCCTCGCCTCTCCCCCCCTTATATCCATTCTGAACCTTTAGGATAGGTACTTCACAAAATGTTCCTCTGGAATTTTCCTTTTCCGCATCTATAGTTTATTTTTTTCTTCCTTTTTCCCCTTTTTCCTCTCCCCCATCCCTGGGGCCATTTGATCCCAACCCTTTTTCACTATGATTTTGTCATGACCTATCCCCCGTGTTTTAGGACCCTCTCTCTCATACTATTTGTTGGGTTTTTTCTATAGTGTGTTCCGAACCGTTTCTCGTAACCTCCTTTAGGATTATTTTTTTTTCTCCCTGTCCACAGGGTGATTGAGAGTAACCTTTCCCTCATGATAGGTCCCCCCCTTTTTTCGTATGTGAAATCGAACCATCCTTTCGTCCTCATTCCCTGGTCTTCTAATATCGAAAGTTAGGAAATGGGCCCGCCTCCTTTTGGTCGAGTTTCTTATTGTTGACATGGTTGCTGTGTGAGGGATTAACCCCCTGACTACCCCCCTAAAGGTTCCGTGTAAAAATGAAACCAGTCTTTTGTCCTTTCTCTTGAATTGTGTGATTTTTGCATCAGTTGTACCTCTTGATTTGCCATTGGCTTCGTTTGGGGAAAATAGTATTATACCACCCCATCCCCCCAGCAGTGTACCTTAATATACCACCTGTCCCTTTAGACCTCTCCTAAGCTTTTTCCCCACTTGGGAGAGTTGGGTGGTGATCCTACGTTCCTCACGTACCCCCTTCTGGAACTCGGTCTTTTCTGCGACCTCCCTGGGGACTTACACACTACATTAGGAAGTTTGCTCATAGGACTGCCTCTATATCACCCCTTGATGGTGTAGGGTGCTGAGCCATTCTCTGTCCTTCTTGAATTCACTGGTTTTATGTTATAAGAGCTCTCACCCTTTCCTGAATTTCCGCTTATTTCATGGGAGCATCCCATTTTTAACTCATAGGCTCCTTAACTAATTGTAGTTTCTAGTTGCATATCAGAGAGCCCTTTACCCATCCTGGATTCCCTCCACCTAATTGTTCGTGACTCCCTTGGGTCCACTTCCCTGGATGGTTCTTGAACAGTGTCCCTCAGAACAGTTAGTTTCTGTGGGTTCAAATCGTTCCTGGCCCCGTTTTTCGGAGACTATTACCAGTCATACAATTATCCTTCTCTTTTCACGAAAAAACGTCGGAAGTGTTTTCTGCTTTCGTTTGGCCCTTGTCTTGTTGTTTCTTCCATTGAGGAACTCTTGACCATCACAACATCTCACCTTACTCGTCAGTACCACCATGAAAGTTCAACACGACACTTGGGTCCCTTTGTTTGATTATTCCACCTTCTTCTTTCACTGTAGATTAACGGCCCCACACCCAGAAACCTCCGAGCGACTGGGATGTCAGATTTATGTCCCCTTAATTTGCCCTTTTGTTCCAAGCGTCACATCCCATTACTAACATTCCGTGATTCTTTTGTTTTTTTTTTTCTCCGGGTCTCCCTGATATGCCCATTCCCAAACCCCCCTCAAGGCCTGTTGATTTTTTTTTAATCTTTCGTTGCACCGCAGACTAGATCCCCTTTTACTGACTTCTCATTCTCCTAAGGCCCTCCTCCGTGCCTAAAGTCGTTTTTTTTTTCAGCCCTCTGAGCATATGAGTAGTGATTGTTCCCTTGTACTTTCCCCTCCTTCCCACGTTTTACCCATGTACACGTGCCTCTGTTGTAAATTGTCAGTTTGATCCAGCCCCTTTTTTCTCCCCCTCTCTAACGACTGGCCCATTTACGAATTAGTCTCTTCTAAATCATTATGTCCTGCCGTTTTCCTTTCCCCCTTTCATCCAGGGATGTCACCATGTCCACCACTTCATTCGTCCCGCGGAAATGAAGAACCTACCCCCCCAAACTTTTGTGGTGTTTTGGTTCACAGACACTCGGCTCTCTTATCAGAGACCCGTTAATCTACCCCACCCGCGGTCCAACGGCCCTTTCAGTAAGGAACCTCTTTCTCTCCGTTGTTCTCTTGTTTCTTTCTCTCTGAGTTTATTGGGTATGGAACTGCCCCCTCTTGCATACTTTCTCCTTACTGTTTTTTTCCTTTTCCATTTTCTCCCCCCCCCTCATCACAATATATTCTGGTACTCCCCCGCTTCCCCCGATCGATTACACAGGTACTCCGTTTAGGAGATCTCAGAGTTCCCTTCCACGCTTCTTCCGTGGAAGTCGACGACGCGCCCTTTCCCTTTCATCCTTTTTTTCTACAGAAAACCCCCACACGTTTTCCCCCTGTTCCGTGATTTATTCTAGTTTTCCTCGCAAGCGTATCGTGAAGAACCATCTTCTGGTAAGGTGGCTCCCAGCGGCTTTTAGCGTTCTCTGCTCCCGAGGACTTTGACACCCCCCCCCCGATGAGAATTGTCTGACATATCCCGACTTCGACTCTTCCCTCATTAATTCGAGCTACAAGCCTCCCCCTGTCCCTCTCTTATCCTCAAAGATAATTTCTGCCAGCGTCTCCGTTCATGGTCTTTTTTTTAGCCTCCGATGACGGAGTTGTTTGACCCAAGGAGTTCCCTTCCACCATGGTTCACTTTTTTTCCAATGCTCCACTTCGCTTTATCTTTTTTTTCTTTCCCTCCAGGAATGTATCACCTTTTCTCTTGTTGGTCCTCAAATGGGAGGCTAGGTTCTGACACTCCCCCGTCTCTCCCGCCTTCGCTAGCAAATTCAGGTTTCTTTCCTCCCTCTTTTTCTTACGAGGTTGATCCTTTTATTAGCCCTTCTTCCTCCTAACCCTTTTTTCTACTTCAGAATGGGAGGACCTGTTTCCCCCTACTGAGATCGCTGGTCGACATTTACTGTCTTTTAAAGTGTAGCGTACGTATGCCTTTTTCTTTTATTGATGGTTCATCGCCTTCCGTCGTCAGATGACTTTACCTCAGAAAGAACTTCTTCACGACGTTTTCAAAGCCCTTTTTAGCGCCTACTTGGCCTTCTACACAAACTGAGTAATGACACCCTTCCTTAACGGTCTTAGAATTTTTGAGTGGCTGGCGTCTTTCTTCAGGAAATACGAAGATGTCGTTACTGTTTATTAACTGTCCAAGGCTACCTTAACGCTTTACAGATCTAATGCCCGGTTCATGGGTGTTTTTCCTCCTCTCTAGGAGTTAGATGGCGCCTGTTATTGTCCCTCTTTTTTTTTTTCACGTATTTCCTTGGTAAGATGTTCCTTTGCAGCGCACTTGGTTTTTCTACATCTAACTAGTATATTAGTACTATTCCGCCGGAACCTCTGATCCGGCAGCGTCTTTCTTTTCACATAGTCCGCCCTCCCCCCTCCACAAATTTTCATCGGCGATGAGACACTTTTCTCATACTCTCTTGTTGAGCCCTGTAAGTGATTGATCTACTCTTAGATGTTCTACTCTTCCTCTTTCTATTTTGATACCTTCGTGTTGACTAGCCGTATTCAGTCCCGCGTTTTCACTAGCGCCGTAAAGAGCTCCCCCCCCTCGAACTGAATAGAACCCATAGTTCCTCACGCCCCCAAGCGCGTTGCTCTTGATTGAGTTACTACTTCAGACTTCTTCGTTCCTTTCGTCCAAGCAATCCCCCCCCTCATCCTCCTCCAGTTTTGATTTCCTAGTTACTCGCCCCGCTCTCTTCTCCGTAACTATCCCCCCTGTAAGGTCCAAAGAACCCTGGATGTTTCCCTTTATATTCCATTTTTTTCTCTAGCTTGCTACCAGTCTTCTCAGGTTTTTCCCCTGAAAGCAGACTATTCCGTCCTAGTCCCTTTCAAGTTGGATGTGCCGCGTCTTTTCAGTAGCCCTTCGCACGGCCGTTGTCAGAAGCTCATCCCCGGTTCTTTTCCTGCACTTTTTTCCTAGCGCTCTCGTGGTTGTGTTTCCCCTCTTGGGATAACATCGTCCCGTTCTCTCCAATCTCTCTCTCCCTTGGTTTTGAGTCTCCTGTTTTTTTTCTTGAACTCACGTCTTTTTCTTCCCCGAGTTTTGCACCAGCATAGTCGCCCACGAAGTGGGGACGGTGCAGGCTTGAGCCCTACTTGTCTCCTTTTTTGCCCCCCCAGTATTTCACATCCGCTGACGTCATCATTCCCGCGTTAAAAAACCTTTTTTGACCCTTTATACGGCGGCTCATGACACCTTGTGGAACCTAGCGCCCTGCTGGCATGCGAACTTGCGCGCCACTACTCTTTCTCTTTGGAAAGGCCATGGGTCTTTAATGAAATTTTGTATAGTACCCTCGCCTCTCTCGGCAATTGCCCTCGTCCAATCTTTTTCTCGGATGAAGGCTCGTGCGTCTTACAGCCCGACGACCGTCTTCGTCGCCAATCTCACTCTTCCCAACGAGCCTGTATTTCTGCCCCTATCTGCTTCCTTCTATTGGGTCCGGTCTTTCTTTGCGTCGGCTTATCGCCCCCGTCAGTCCTGACTGATTTTTTCGTTTTTCAAAACGCCTGCGCTTAGACGCGGGCCGTTCCGAACAAGCGACTGAGGCGTGTCGATCACCCATCAAGTTGACTCAAAAACCTCTTCTTCTTCCTTTATTCATCGGGAAGTTGCTGACAGGAAAAATTTCTTATGCGCGCCGTTAACACACCTTTATCTCTTCTTCCTTTTGAGGTTACCCCTGGATGCCCCTTCATCCTTCAGAAGTGGGCGGTGCTCGTCTTACCAAGTGAGCGTCCCTGTCCCCCTTCCCATTCTATACTCAACTCTTCCATACCATTCTCATCTATACTGTGCTAGAGTCCCCCCCATAACTATATTCCCTTTATGACCCCGTACCTCTATTTCGACTTGGACACGCCCCAGGAAGAAGTCTTAGTCCTCCCGTATTCCTTTCCTCATATTTACGACCGCAACCCCTGGCGCCGTTCCCGTCGACGGGGGCAATTCTTGTCTGTCGACGGCCCTCTCTGCTCGTGAGCCTGCTTTGGCACCGTACTGACCATCTTGTTGTCTTTTTCTTTTAGGGCCGTATCAAGCCGGCTTGCAGCGCTCCGCACTCTCCCTCCTCCGAGCCAACGCGTTCATCTCCCAGCCCTGTCTCCCCCTCAGAGTTTGGTCAATTACACCGCCGTGCTTGTCCCCGACCCAGTTCCTTACGCATCAATCGGTTTCTTCCGCGCGATTGCCGTGCGCCGGCTTCTCCCCTGGCGTGCTCGCTTCCCCGGTTCCCTCCCCGGCCTCCTTCTTTTTTCTGAGCGCGACAGGCGCGACTTTCTTTCCCCGACTCTTTTCCCTCATCCGAACATACCATTTTTTGTCGCCCGCGCCATCATTTCACGGACTAATGCTAGCGCGGACTTCGCAATTGATTCAACCCCCCCTGCCCAATTGGTGAGGCCATTACTTGTCCCACCACTAGGCCCTGTTCTCCCTCTCGCCTCAGATTACGCTGGCATTGACGGACGGTGTCACTCTGTCGATTATTCGTGGTCTCCCTTTGGTTCTTCTCTCCCCCCCCTTCCGTAATGCGTCGAAAATCTCTTTCTCGATTTATAAACTTATAGGACTTTGTATTGATAAGGGCCCTCGGTCGCATCTTACCACTCTCAAACTCGCTGTGCCCCCACTAACAGACCATTCTTCCGTATCAACAGTTCCTCCTTTTAGTGTTCTTCAACTAGATACCCAGTAACTTCCTTTCTGCCCTTACGTTGTTGATGGATGCACCATCTTAACAAATTCCATCCTATAGTAGTATCGGTTTACCCCCTTTGCTTGTTCCCATCCCTGAACTTCCCTCTTCCTTCATAAGGCACCTGATACGTTCCCAATCTTTCATGACCTTCTTGCTCACTGGTTATACTGGCTACCTTGTCAACAGTTATACCCCCTAGTGGACGAGGAGTCTGACTTTCGTGCACCCTCCCCCCCGACAGATCGGCAAATCGCCCCCTTCAACCCACATGCATCCTTAGATATTGGGCTTATTCCCCTTTCTTTTTCCTGTTTGCCTTTTCTTGCGAGTTGATCTCTTCTCTCGTGGGTCCCTTTTTTTTCCTTGTTAGTCCTTAATAGATTCGTCTTTCCTTACTGACGTGTTCACACTCCCCCCATAAGGTTACTGGCGCCTTTTAACTGGCGGTTTGCAGCGATCCTTCTGTACCCTTCCCTTCAGATAATTTTTATGTTAAGTGGTCGTTTCTGTTCCTATTCTTCCCTTTTCTGTCATAAAGGAAAATGTGTTCCCCACAGTCTGCCAGTGTGGGTTTTGTGACGGGTCCCTGCGTTGTTTACTGGTTCAAACAGGTCCTCACCCCTACTCTCTTTAGCTTTTTTTCTGAAATCCGGCGTTTTTCGGTCCTTTATTCTTTCATTCTTGGTTTCCCCCAGTTCTGATCCCGTCTCGAGATTCCTTCGGTTTTCCTTTTTTTGTAACACACATTTTTAAAAACTAATGTCCCAACATCTCCCCTTTTCTTTTTTTTTCCTTTGTCAGATTCATCTAGGTCGACCTGATCCCTCAACTTTTCCCCCTCTTAGTCCCTGCTTCTTTCTAATGCGTGTAGATTACTTGTCCAACTTTTCCCCCCTTCATTCCCCTCTGACAACCCTCCTCTGAGTTACGTTGTTTTGGGCTCCAATCTTTCCGCTTAATAGAGACTCCCCCTCCGATTTGATAGCAACCTAGTCACCGTATTAATGTGTTGTCCCCCTCGACTCTTTTACTGTTGATTAGTTCGGCTCTTTCCTCACACATACCCCCCCTTTCCCCCCCAAACCACCCAACTTGTCGCCCCCCAATAACCGATCCTTAGTAATGGTATGCTGGCCTTCCTCCTGAATGCCAACCCAGGAACGTTTCCACGCTTTTCCCCCCCTACAATAAATGTTTTAATGCTGGCACCGGTCAGGAACATCCCCCCCCTGGTAACCATCCGTGAGTCCCTTATCAAGTCTGGACCCCCTTCCCCCCTGTCTTGCCTTCTACATTTTAATAGGCACGAAGCTTCAATTGCTTTTCGCTCTCTTCTTTCCCCCCCCCCAAATTATGATGTTTTTCACCGCAAAGCCCAAAGTACCCCCCCGGCAAAATGTGGCTTAGCTCGGGAACATTCCACCCATTCACCTGAGATTGACGCAACTTGACTATACCTGGCTCACCTCACAAAACGGGGTGGCTCTCTCGCTTGTCCCTCTCTTCTTTTCAAATTCAATATGTCATTTGGCCCTTTCACATTTCTTCCTACGGAATCCCATGTCCTTCAAGGGGTTGCTCCCGCTTGCCGAACGTCAGGTAAACCTGTCCCCCACCCTTTTTCCCAAAGTGTCCCCGACATGCGCTGCATCTTACGTCGAACCCAATCATGGCCATCTCCATTTATTTTTGAGGACATAGTATGCGGGAACCTTTTTATTGTGTGAACCGACGTTTCTCCCCCCTCTGAATATGGTTCTAACGTCAACCTTGTCCCCCTATTTTACACCCCCCAATAACTGACACCGTGCCCCCCCCCCCCCCCAAACCCCCCCCTTCAGGGTACACTTGCACCCTCTCAGGTTTGGTTTTCGGTCATTTTCATCCCCATCACACTTTCCCTTTCCCCAGGATCCTCCCCCCCCCCAAGTTCCGCTCCGCCCCCTTTGTAACCCCCTTCGTTCTCCGGAATGACAACCCCTTTTTTTCCCGGGTCAATTTCTCTCCCTTCACCTTCTCTGTCCCCTATTCTCTTCTTCTGTTCCTCACACCCCTGTTACATTTGCCAAATCCCTTCTTCCCTTTTCCTATTAACTTGTTCGGAATCCTCTCTCTCTATCCTCTTCTCCCTTTTTTTGTTTCTGAGATTTCTATTCTCTGTAACCGAATCCTTATCTTTTTTGGGATAAAAATGTACACAAGGGGGGATGATATTCACTTTAAAGACTTTCCTTGCCCCTCGGCTCGCTGTGAACTCTAATAAAGTTTGCTGACCCGGTTTTCGGAGGCCGACGTCCCAGGTTCCTCCATTGGCCCGCGCTTTTGGAGGGATTCTGCTTTCCCTTGTTTGAGTTGGCTTTCCCCATGCCTTTCCACCCCCCATTCTTTTCAGTGGAAATGCCACATTTTTTGGTTAAGGGTTTATTTCCTTGAAGGTGATTTGTGCCGGTTCCAGTTTTCTTTTTCTTTTCCCCTCTTTTGTGGTGTAGTTCTTCCCCCCCCTAACCTTAAAGAAATTTTTTCGGTCTCCCCTTTCCATGGTCAGATCCCAATCTTCCTATCATTCTTCTATCTTGTCGTTCCCCTTGATGTCGAGCTTTTTTTGACGGTTTCCTGAAGTTCGGTCCCCGATCCCCCCTCTGAAGGTTAATTCGGTGATGACTCACTTCAGTTTTCCTTTCCCAAAGGACTTATTTATCGCTTGACTGAATTCCCCCCCGTTGATGTTGTATGGTTTCTGCCATTAGTCACTTTTTCCCTTCCTTGAACTGTTGGAGTTCTCCTAGCTAAGCCACACCTTTTTTGTGATTTGTACCTTTTTTTTGCCACTTTTTTCTTCTACACTTGTCATTCTTTCTCTTCACTAAGCAGCCGTGCTTCTGGTCGCTGGTGTTTACCTGTTCCCTCCTGCTTCGTCTGTTCCCCCTATTGGGTTCCACAAACAGTTGCGTTTCGACCAGTGGACCGCCCTGCAAGTCTTTTCTGGGTTCACGCGTTTCCTCTGGTCATTAGATTCATTTACCTCAAAAGCCAAGTACTACCATTTCCTTTGGGTCACCGAAAAAGACGTAGTTCAGTTCCTCAATTGTTTTTTTGCTTCCGTTTGGTTTGGCCATTTTCGTGTGATATTTCCATTTCAGGCTTAATACCCGTCCGATGGAAACCCTGAAGTTCAACACCCGACCTTTTTTTTTCTGTTGATAAACTCTTCTGTTCGTCCCATTTCCATAGGTTATCCCCCCCCAAGAGGACCCATACTCGCTCTTTTTGATTTTTTAAGATTTTCAATTTTTTATTTTCAGTGGGCCTTTTTACCAGCTGATACCTCTCCCCCCCTTCTAGAAGCACGCGTGACTCTGGGGGAGTTGTGATCCTTTCTACGCGATTTCCTTGAAACAGGAATCTGGTTTTGCATTATTTCCTGTGTTTCCTGATCCCCGTTCATTCCGTCTCTGTCCACCTACTGCGCCCACCTCACTTGCCCCCTTATCCCGGCCAGCACAGCCTCTTTTTCAGCACAGTCGCCCTCTCCTAGTGCGGACCGTCCCTCCCATCCTTTACCTTTTCCCACCAGACCTGCTCCCACGGGCTGGGCCCAAACCTGGTTCCCCCATCCAAATGCATTAGCCCTGAGACCAAGTACCTCTCAAATTATCAGTTATAAAGTCCCTTCTGCTTATGAATCCATCTTACTTTTAGACACACTTCTGGTCCTTCAACCCAAGTCCCTTCAGAACATCTACTCCTTTTTCCGCTCCCCTACCTGCCCCACAAACTTTGTTTGAATGTTGCTCTTCATCAGCGCTTTCCCTCGCGACTCCCCCCCTCCCAACAAGAAAGGAACCCCCAATTTCCGTGAATTTATCTAGCGATGTTTTTTTTAATGTTCTTGAAGTCCCGTTTCTGGTTTAGGCCAAGATTCGCTCGCGGCCTTTTTTTTCTTAAATTTACCGGTAGCCCAACGCCCCCGTTCTTGTCCTTTCATGAATAATGAGTCGTCTTTCTCGGTATGGGCCGGACCGTCCCCCCGTTAGCGATCTCAGTGTTTTGTAAAATCCCCATTGGCGTGTCGAGTTGGACTTCGTTCTCTGAATTGCCCCTTCCCTGTTCCAGCAACCCCGGCCGTAGAACTGGGACTTATGTCATCGAGTTCACTCTACGAATTACTCATTGACATCATCCTGCTTGAGTTTTGGCTCCCCAGCGATTTTGTATTGAATTCTACCTCTTTTCGCTTCAATACCCCCCCCCCCTTTTTTTCTCCTTGATGATTTCTAGCCGATCTTTTGACTCCCTCCCGATTAAGGTCAGCTACAAATGAAGACCATTATATTCCCCTGTTTACACCGTCCAGTTTTTTTCCTCGTATCTTCGATCGGTGCCTTTTTGACGCCTCCCTATGCCGTCTTGGTTTTGACCCAGTTCTTCCCGCCATTTTTCACTGATTTTTTTTTCCTTCCTGCGATCTTGCTCGCTTTCCGACCTTCCAGGACGTACCTTGCTACACCTGTCTTATTGTGATTGACCTCGTTTTGCCTAGACCGTAGCGATGTTCCTCGCGAATCCTCGTCCCCCATCCTTTCCAGGGGAGCCGCCGTGCCTGAGCGCCTTCCTGTTCTCCTTGCCTGTATTACCCTGCAATCTTCCTCCTTTCTGAGTAACGTCTCTTTCTCCTTTCCTGCTGTTTGATCCCCTTTTCTTTCCCCCCTCATTGTACGGATGAGGTGCACGCGTGTTAGCCTTCGTTTTTTTCTTTTTTGGAAGGCGTCGTGCTTTTTCAGCTGGGTCTTCCCTATCGCCCTAAAGTCCCTCCCCCAGATGTGTCCCTCAGGTGAAACGCGTATCGACTGAGTAAGTAAGGGTCCCGTGGCCTTCTCCACTCACATGAGCCGCCGTTGCCTTATTTCTGAACATGCTCTTTGGAGTTCACGTTCATACCCCCTGGGCGGATCACTTCATCCGAGCTTTCCCCTTCTCCCGTTTTTGTAAATGCGAGATCCTTTGCCCCCCCTTTTAGAGAGGGGCTGCGTCCGATATAATGATTATCTACGCTCCTGGATGTCAAGAGTTGTCCTTTAGCGCCGGCCAGGGTCCGTTGAACGCGCCCGGTTCCCTCATCGTCACTCCCACTGGCTTAGAGTAGTGCTTTTTCCTGCCCGGTGCCCTCCCGGCCGCGAGATTCGGTTAACTTTCTTTTCGGTCCGTTACTTCCGTTTCATCCCCTTCCAGTAACTCATAGAACGCTTTTTTTTATGCGGTTTTTGCATGCCACCCGCCTCGTCCTGTTTGAACTCTTCAGCGGGCGAAGATCCCCGCGCTTGTTTCCACCACTCTCCCCTAATAGTAAAGAGCCTTGTCACTCTTACCTTCCCCCCCCACACCTTGGACCCCCGTGCACCCCAGCGCGTTCTGCCGAGCTAGGTTCGACGACCCTTCTTCTAAGGTTCCAGCCATACTCCTTTTTTTAGCCCTCCCCCTTTTTGCAAGTTTTCAGGCGCTGCTCCTGCTCTGTCTCCTAATTCACCACCCCCTTTTCCTTGAAGAATGAATGTTTTATCGTCATGTCTAGGTGATTTCCAGCTTGCTCTCTGTCCCCGAAGCCCCTTCTCCTATCTAGAAGCCGTAGTCAGGTAACTTTTGATGTTTCCCGCTTGTCGATTCTCGCTCAAGTGTCCCTGAAGGACAGAAGTTTTTTGGTTTTTTTTTAAAATCCCGCTTCGTGGAGCCGCTTTGTGGCCATCCGGTGATCCCCTTTTTTCCGTTCGACAATCTCCAATCACACCCCCTTCTTTTTCCTTTATACTTCCCCTCTTTTTTTTTCCCCTCCCCTTTACAATTCTTTCTTTCTCCTCCTCGTTGTGCTCTATTTTTCTTTCTCGAACAGGATGTGACACTAGTTAAAAGCCCACAGCTCCACGAATAGGGTTAAGTTTCCCTTGAGGTGAGAACCCTACCGGAGTCGCATGACAACGTCTAACACTCGATCACTCCGCAAGCCGTGCAATCCCAACCCAAATTGAAAGCCCCCTAATAGGTCTTCCTCGATTCCGAGCTTTTTTTGCTTCCCTAGAGTCAAGATTTTGAAAGAAACCTTTCTTTTCCTCTCTAGGATTCAGACTTTTCTTTTATGAAAAGGGTTTATAGTCTGAGACTCCATGTCCCTGGTCCTCTCTGCTCCAGCTTTTAGCTCCGGAGAGTGGTTTTTTTCCTCCCTCCAAGCTTCTCATTTTCGCGCCAAGACTTCTTCTCCCCCCCCCCCACTTCTGTTAGTTCAGGTCCCCCCTCTGTGTAGCTCCTTCTTTTGACGGCTTCTTGCTGCTCTGGATACTACTTCCTAACGGACGTGTTCCTGTGGTAATCCGATGTCCTCTCCTACCTCCTCTGAGGCCGTTTCGAGACCCATACCTGCCCCAGCCCGTATCCGTTTCCTGGCATCTGGCAGTGCTTGAACTCTGTCCCCGGTGTCTTTTTTAGATCCTTTTTCACACTTCGCTTCCCGTCCCTCGGAGTAAAAGGTAATGCTTTCTTTTCTATTTGGCGGGCTTCGAACGTGCGTTCCGCTTCCCCGGACCACCCCGACGTCACCCCCTGCCATCCCCGGAGCTTTTCCCCTGTTGATATAGGACCCACAGCCCTTCTCCGGCATTCTTTCTCCTTACCACCTGTAGGTCGCCTGCCCCTTGCTATTACGAGCCTCTAGTATTAATGCATTCTATTACCCTTCCCTCAAGCTCCGCAAGTAGTCTCCTTGTCTTCCTTGGGGTCCCCCGCCCTTCCCTTTCTCTCTCTGGCAAGTCGGAGCAGTTTTTCCTTTTATGTCGATCAGGCGCCGCCCTTCGCGGCACAGCCTTATAGCACTTCCCTCCCTCGCCGAGACCATCCTTTTTCTTTAATCCCCTTTCCCTTTAAATCGGGCAACCCTCCCATGTACAGGTTCAAATTCCCTTTTCCTCCCCAGTTTTTCAGTCATGACTTAGTTCCTTGGGTTTAGAAGGACTTCAGGTCGTCCCCGACGAGGGCCCTTTCCGCTTCGATTTTCGCGCGCGACGGCTCTACGGTATCTCTCCGCTTCCCATCAGCTTTAATCCCTTCCTAAACACGTTCCCGGCCTTCATCGCACCGCTCTCGCGTCATTGGCGCAATTGATTCCCCCCCCCCAACCCCTGTCAACAATTTTCTATCTTTCCTTTTTCCCCCCCCCCAAAGATGGTAATATTGGGCTCCCCCCCTCTCTCCTCAATAGCCGTTTGCAGACTGGAATCTGTGTCCTCCCTCTCCTTTCCCCAGTGCCGGTTCTACTTGGTATGCGGCAGTATGGTTTCATTCTCCCAAGATGTGAATTTATCCTTCCCTTTTCCTTTTTTTTTTTCTTGCAGCATTTCCCGCTTCTCCCTCGTAAAACCAGCCCCGCTGTTCCCTTCCCCAAAGCATGCTGCCTGTCATGAGCCTAATGTCGTGCGTTACACTTTCCGATACCTCCCCCGGCTTATTGCGCCTCCTTTCGGGATCCCCCCCGTGTCGTCAAATCCCTTCGACGTCGATTTTTTTTAACCTCAATGGGTGAGGGCCTCGGCTATTCTCTAACGCCCTCCTCCCGTCTTTTGAATTTTCATTCCAGCTCCTCCTTTATGTCCATAGAATTTTTTTTACCTTTCACCATTGAATTTTGATCCTAGAAGGGAGGAACGACCCCTCTGAACCCCCTTCAACACCTTGCTTTAGCTTTTCCCTCCCCGTCGTTTGTCCTGGCGGTTTTGGTCCTCTCGGGGCCTCAGCTATCGACGATTGTCTACCTTTCCGGCTAGGGCGCGGTCTAGGAGCTCTTTGTACTACGTTTTTTTTTAGTACTACAAGTTGGTTGAATTTTACTTCCCTCACGGGGACCGATGGACCCCCTTCAGTACGGGTCTCCACTATCTATTGCTATCTTGCGTAGGACTTTTCTCGATGTAGACCCACTTTGGTACCCTGACCCTTTTTTTTTTCACAGGAGGCCCCCATGCTCATTTTGTTCTTTTGTTCATGGGCAGTTTTTTCTGCCATTTTTCCAGACTCCAACTCGTTTGGTTTCTGAAACGCCTGATTGTGCGTTCCTTTGCTGTCCCTTCTTTCCCGTCCTCGACCGAAGTCTCTTTTCTTCTCTTTTCCCCCAACGCAGGTAAAACTAATGTACCCTCTCCTGTATGTACTTTGGTCTCTTCCCCCGTTCTTCCCAGGAATACTTTGTAACCGGTTATTTTCTTTCAGTTTCGATCTCTGCAGGTCCCCATTATGCCACCACACTTCAACAACCCTCTATTATTTTCCGATTTTTGGACCCTGTAATAGGACTTCCCTCCTCGGTTCCCTCCAAGAGGACCCCCCAGTTCGTGGTTCATGGTGGATATCGCTGGGATTCTTTGTTGCGCCTCCCGTTTCTCACCCCCTGGAACCACCACCACGAACAACCCCCCCCTTGCGACACACACATCCCAGCCTTCCTTTTCCCCCATCGACAGGCACTGCCGGCATCTCAGTTTCACCACCCCACACTCTCGCCCTGAACATTTGCCAAAAGCCGCGCTCACACACACCCCCTCCCTCCCCCCAGAAAGACAGAACACATTCCCCCCATTTTCCCTTCAGCCTCCTCACGTTCCCCTTGGACACTTTTCACATCCAGTGCTCAATCTGACCCCTACCGAGCACTTTGCCGTAGTTAATGCGCCTACCATTTCCCCATTCTTCTTATTGTCTCACCAATGCAAAGAAACCCAAAGTACAAATTCTCCCCCTTTTGTTTTCCTTTTGAGCTCGCGTACATCAAGCCCCCCCTGCTTCCCCCCGTGACTGAATCCTTTTCCTCCCCCCCATCCACAACCGACCATCTCCCCCGGATTACTCTCTCGCCCCAGGCCCTATCGGCTCAACACTGCCCTATTGCGGTGGTACCTCCCTGGCATGATATCTGTACCAAGGGTGAACTCGCTTGTCCCTCCCTTTCCAGCAATTGACCCACCACGCTCTCCCAATCATCCTCTTCTCAGAAGGAGTCGACCCCCTCCTTGACATTTTTACTCCCTTTCCCTTTGAGTATTTGGTTTTGTTTAGACGTGGCGCCCCCCCCCCCAGAAATATGGGGCTCCACTCCATTTTCACAGACTTTACCCCAATACCTCCCCCATTATACCCCCACCCACTTGCCTTGGTTAAGTATCGAGGTTTTTTGTGTTTTCCCACCACCAATGTACTCCTATTCTATACCCCCTCCTTTCTAAAATTTCCTTTTCTGATCTTTAAAACCTTGTCATCGTCACCTTTCCCTCTCTAATATGTTCCCCCCCTCCTTAAATGTCCTCTAATAAACGTTCCCCTTCTCCCAATCATGGAGGTACATATCCCCGGTTCTGACATACTCCTCCTCATTTTGGTGTTTTTGAGAGATCTGTGTAGTTCAACCCTGGATATTCAACGACACAGGAGGGTTGCCGATCCCGTAATTTTGATTTATGCTGTAAGTGTGTGAAAAAATAAGAATCTCTTACACATTAATCGGAACTTTTGTCCCGAGAGATACTCCTTCTTCATTTCCCCTTATAGAATTTCGAGTTTAAAGATCCCAGAATGTTCAGAATGGGAGTACGCCTGTAATAGGGACGGAGGGAAAGGGGACGGACCAATATTGGCGCGGAACTGAGACTACTGTTTTGAACAATTTTCAAGGACACAAAAAACATACAGTTCTGGAGGACCCTCACTAAAAAAACCCAGCCTCCTTTTTGTAGATACACAATGATGCAAGCTTTTGGTTGTTACGTAGGCCCTTTTGCGTGTTTGTCTTCCCCCTTTTCCAAGGTTTTTGGCCCTATGTCGGGTCGGGGACGCTTCCCCAACCCCCAAGAATCCAGCACCTGGACTAATTTCTTTCCCTCCCCGCTACAATTGCTTCGACTTCGTAGTATTTACCTGTCGTGTGCCCCTTTGGCAGGTTTCAGATTGGTTACTTCCCATGTTGCCTTCCTTCATCCCTGAGTCACCTTGATGGAAATAGGAGATACTTGCTCCATGGTTCCTTCGAAACTGGAGAGCCTATCTCCCCGCGCGATCTTCCCCCTTTTGGTGTGATTGGCTTTCTCCCACTTATATTCTGTCTTGTCGTTTACAAGTATTGTCCCTCTGCTAAGCACCCTTTTCCTCCTTGACTTGGTTGCTGTCTCCTCATAAATAATAGGCTCCTCACTCATGCCAAGCTCGGGCCTCGGAGAGGTTTCCCTTTTCCATCCTGGAGTTCAAGTGCAAGCCTTTATTCTTGCCTCCAGCCCCTTTGGGGTTGACCCCCCCCCTTGTCAAGCTGAGGTAGTGTTCACCGTGGAACTTTTTTTCCCTTTTCTGCTAAGTTCAGTTATCGCTACCCGTCATCCCGTTCTGGTTCAGCTATTCATTTGTTCTCCTTTTTGTCGGTTTGGTTTTGCTGCTGTGTTTCTTGGCGTCGCCACCCCCTCCCCCCCCACTGGTCTCTCGCTTAAACCATGAAGTTCACACGTCAGGGCCTTTTTTCTCTCACCTATTTTTCAGTCAGGGTAGCTTCCAGTGCTCCCCTAGTTCCATCCGAGACGCTTTTCTTCCTCTTTATGTTTTGCCAATATGACAATTGCCTTTTGACAAGCTCCCCAGCGACCACTATAAATATTTTTTGACTGTTATTCTGCCTAAGGTCGAGTCGATTTATCTCCACTCCCCCCCCTTCTCTGGTTGTGCATTAGTTTTCTTGTGTGTGTTACGATCTCATCTCTTCCCGCTCCCGTTTTTCCCTGAACCTAGAACCCTCAGTGCCCCCCTCCTCTGCCGTCACCTGCCGGCGTTTCAGCCCTTTCTCCCTATTTGTCGTGCGGCTCTGTGTAAGTAAACCTCCCTTTCCCCGTCACACCCAACATGTACACTTTGCTCGTTTTCCGATTACTTACCCCTTGGTCTACAAGTATAACATCGAACACTTTACATATGACAATATGATTATCTCCTGTCCTTTTCCTGATGATTACTCTTACCGGAATGTATTAACCCCCTTTATTTTCTCATGTAAACCACTTCCCTTTTTCTCCAAAGGCGCTCCCTCTCCCTACTACGACCCACCCCCTTTTAGAATATAGAGCTTATTCCCCTCGAGACACTCCCCCCCCCCCCCCTAAAGTAAACAGGGTCAACTTGGAAAGTCAGGCCAAGTAGGAGCTTTTTCAGTGGTCCCTCCTCCTGCTTAGGGTCTTGGTTGCCTCTCTATCTTCCCCGTTTTTCAATGTGAATTATCCCCCGGTCGTCCCGTTGGCTCCCCTTTCCTCACGTGATTTCTGTCGCTGGATTTTTTGATTAAAAGGCCCGCGTTCTCTCTTCAGCGGGTCTGTTGACCATCCGGCTGCTCAGAAGAGATCTCTTTCTTTTCCTCTGTTGATAAAGACCCCCCCCTGAGCCAATGATGCACAGGGTTCGATCTTACTCGCACGCTTATCCTTGTTACTACCAAAGTCCTCATCCGTGGATTGCTCACAGCGGTTGTTAGAGTGTTACTCCCCCTTCTCCCTGAGGGCACTTCTGCAATACACAATCTATAGAAAGTGAGATGACTCTTTTCCAACGCCTTCCCTGGAGACTGCTGCCTTCTAAAATTCCTCTTTCCCTGAGGACACTCCCTGTCTTCCCCTCGTCTTTCCTCTGGAGTCTCGGCGTTATCCAGAGGGAGTATCACTCACACCCTCCAC
>Ga0179593_1419213_pt1 | contig 21037 bp, 23 predicted proteins | sample CZODoug2_1_08_16_FD_185931 | JGI IMG/M metagenome (GOLD analysis project Ga0179593, IMG submission 185931) | Vadose zone soil fungal communities from Angelo Coast Range Reserve, California, USA - CZODoug2_1_08_16fungal (PacBio error correction) | ecosystem: Environmental > Terrestrial > Soil >... | reverse complement strand
TATGGTCCCATCGCTTTTTTTCATCAGCGGTTTTTTCGGCCGATGCTCTTGTTTTTTCGCGATGTGGTCCGTGTTTTTTGCGGCGGCCCATGACCCGGGGATCTCCGGCGTCCCAATGGGCTGACCCCAAGTCGTCTGATTTGGCCACTTCCTCCTGGATGCTCTCTTTCAAGTACCTGGTTTTTGCTTTTTTTTGCACTGGGTTCCTGGAGCTTGGCTTCTTACGGTTTTCTCGTCCTGTTACCTTTCCATCGTTCTCTATTGGATAGGCAACCGGTCTGACAATCTCAGCGCCCTTTCCGTCCCCCCTTTTTCCGTGGGATTTCTTGCCGGGGCCTGGGTTCCTGAGGTTTTCCTGTCTCTGCGTTTGCGGTTCCTGTAGGGAAGTGGCGATGAGCTCTTCTGCTTCTGAAAACTCCTCAGGTTTTGCCCATCCTTCTGGTGGCCTCTTTTCCTCCTTTGTTTAACCCGGCTCCCTCCAGAGCTCCCTCCGGCTTCCCAATGATCGCGTACGTCTTGCCCTGATAGAGCGCGTATTTGGTTCAGTCCCCAAGGCGTGCTTCTTTCGACGCCCCCATGACTACCATGTCTTTGCTTACCGGCTGTGGCTGAATTGCCCCATTCTATCTGACACTCTTCGGTATTTTTGTCCCTTTTCTCTTGTGTTTATATAAGAATTATCGACCCAGTGCGGACTTCTCTATTTTCCTTCTTTACCTCTTATTTTTCACTTTTTGGGGCCTCCTCTACGCCCCCTACTCCCCTCTCGTGACTGCAGCATTATCTAGATCGGCGGTATCAGTCATTTCATGCTCTGTACTGAGTAGATCAACCTCTAGGATTTTTTTTTTTTTTTTTTTCCCCCCCCCCCCACCCCCCCCCCTTTTTGGTTTGGTTGTTTTAGCATCGTGTTGCTGTGCTTGCGTGTTGTTTGAATGGATGAGCTGAGTCTTTCCTCTGGTCCACAGGTGTTTCTACAAGGAAGATGAGCATCTCTTCTGTTCCCTTGTCCTTTTTATCTGGTTTCCAGTTTTCCTGTCGGGGTCATACGTTCGATGTCTTTTTTCTTTCCCTTTTTCGTTTTTCAATCTCGGTGCCGCGGTCCTTTTTCCCTTTTCCCTCCCCATTTCTTAGGTTTCGACGGCACTGATTCAACTGATTTTTAGAAATCATCTCGCCCGCGGCACGGTTATGTCTGCAAAAAACTTGCATTGCATTCCCCTTGTATTCTCCGTTTCGTTCTTCTCCCTTATTGAACGGTCATTTGGTGTGTTGAAGAGCTTCCCCCCCCCCCGTTTTCCCCTCTTTCACCTCCCCCCTTTTTGTTTATAGGATATAACAGAACTTTCGAGTCTCTTTTCGATCGTTTGCTCTTGTAAACGTGGTCAACTAGTAGTGATGACCCGGCTTCGAGCTGGTCCTCATTCTGCTTCCACACCGTCGCTCGCCCTTACGGCGGCTGGTCTCTTCTGTTGATGGATGAGGACGTGTTTTTTTTACTAGCGTTAGGCGCTGGTGACCGGTATTCAGCGGTCACCCCCGGGTGCTTCATTTCCAATCCCCCCTTTTCGCTTCCCTTTTTTTTCCCTTCCCGTCCCAAAATCTTCGTAACTCGTCCCTTTGGTTGCGATCGTTCATTGTCGCAGGCGGAGGTTTGAATCGACATGATCGTCTTCTTTTGTCGTTTCTTATTCTTCCCTGCTAGACACAAGCAGTCCTCGTCCCGTCTTTTCGACGCTTTTTTGTCTTATGTCGCGTCACCTTGAGCAAAGGAGATTGTCCCAAGAAGGTGCGCTTCTGTCGGCGCGTCTCGCACCTCTTTCCGCAGTCGCCTACGTTTTTTTTGAAATTCCCCATTTCTCCCGCGACTTTTTACCCCTTGCCGTTTCTTTCCTCTCCTTTCCTCTCCGTTTTGTGATGAGATCTCCAAGGATGAAAAGAGATATCGCATCCATGGGCTCCCTTCCTTCGTTCCTCCCCGAAGATTTTCTTGTTTGAGCTCGCGCAGGCCTATCTCGCACCGCTTCCTCATGCGAAAAGTCTAGAGTCATGACAGACACCCCTCCTTTTCAGACAACCCCCCCCCGGCTCTCCATTTTTCCTTGGTCGCTAGGAAGACCCCTACTCCCCCCTTCCTCTCGATCCTGTTCCGTAATTTACCTGTCCCGATTTAGATGTCTGAGACAAGTCGGACGGAGAAGACCCCTCTCCAGAACTCTTTTTTCCTTGATCTTTTTCGGCAACCCCCCTTCACTCCCCGGTCGATCCCCGCACACGGTTGACCCCCGGGATTCCCTGAACCAGCCGCCCTAGAGATGCTCGTCGCCCCCCTTCCGACTCCCCCTCTGAACCTTCCTTTGCCTTTTGTGGTTTTTCCCTTGTTTACGGTCACGCATGATTACCCTCTCCCTGATGATAAGAACGATTATAGCTCTTGCCAGCTTTCCACCCCTCCCCTCACTCGTTTCCTCGACCGTTTTTGGATTCAGAAGTTCCGCCCACTCTTTTACGACCCATTTCCGCTCTAAAAAACATGCAAATGCCCCCGAGTGCCCCCGTCCTCCCTGCAGCAGACACTTGGCCGATGAAGAGTGTCCGTTTTTTTTTTTTCTTTTTTTTTTTTTCTTAATTTGACGTTTCGACCCTAGTTTCTTTCGAGGATGATGGTCACTAACAAGCCTAAGAGATGACGGCTCTCAATCCCATGCTGACCTCTCCGTCACCTCCTTCCCGTTAGTCGCCCCCTGCGCACCGTGACAATCTCATATCCGTTGCCGCCAGAGTCTCCCCCGACAATTCTGGGATCCCCCAGCCCTCCCCTGCCCTCTCCCCTCAACGTTCGCATACGTCCTCTGTTCAGCCCACCCCCCCCCCCTTTCCGGAATAGTGCTCGCGTTTCCCCCCAGCTTCACTTCGCCTATCCGCACCCTTAACAAGAAAAGCTGCCAATCCTACTACTCCCTCTTTTGCGGTTCCCCCCAAGCTTATTTAAGTACCAGGTCCCCCCCGATCAGAATGAGCAGACCCCTCACGCCCTCTCGCCTGAGCGGCTTCATTCAATCTATTGTCTGAGTAGTTAGTCTTTTTTTCCGTTTTCTGCTTGGACTCCCTTTTTTTTTTTGCTCTTTGTCCCAGCTCGCCGCTTCCTACGTCGAGGAAGGCATCTTATCCCACCCAGCCCCTCCGAACGATCCGTGAGATCAAACCCTTCCCTCCTTCCACGCAGCCTTGTCGCAATGCTTGATTTTTTTTTGACATCTTCTCTTTTGGCTGTCCCTCCGCCTCGCGGCACTTTGTAACGTACTATAGTTCCCTCCTCGGTTCGCCTCGGCGGCCGCCTGCCTCCAACTTCTTTGCCCCCCACAATTGAGAAGGAGGTGAACACGCCGCGTTTGCGTCCCATCGAGACCACGCTAATTCCGGTTTTTATGCTATGTTTTGTGTGTTGACCCCTCACGCACCACATAACCCTTACCACACCTTTCCACGCCGACCCCTGGTTGATGTGTATGTAATGTCACAAAGGACTTTTGCGTGCATAACCCCAAGTGGTCCTGTTTTTTTTTTCCGATCAATGTCTGGGGTTCCTCTCCCCCCTTGTAGACCCTTTCGGCTCTGTTGTGGTAAGCTACCAATCTCAGACACCACTTAAATGGTCCCTCTGACCGCCCAAAACAGAAGCAGCCGCCACCGGTTTATAGATCAGCTCTTCCAAGTGAATTTTACAATTTACTCTTTTTCCCCTGTCCCCCTTCAGTCAATTCTTTTTCCGCGCATTTCTGATTCCCTTTCCTCTTTTCCTCCCTCACCTCCCCATCCCACCATCTTCCTACAGGAAAGTGACACCAGCTGCGGCCGCCAGCATGATGATGACATCCCAGCTAAGCCGATTTTCAGTCTGCTTATAATATATTTTCCCCTCCTCCTTTGTTTTTTTTCGATCTCTTTCTCCTTCTTATCCGCGGCCGTCTGTCTTTTCATCAAGCGGGTTTTATGTCGCGCTTTTGGTCCCCCCAAAAAACGGGCCTGTTCTGAGCCGTTTGGGGCTGGTCAGGGCTGCCATCTAGAAGGGTATCAGAGGATCGGTCCTGTATTTTTTCAATGGGTTACCCTTTTCCCCTAACTTTTTTTTTGTCTGACAACATTGGACCCCTCTAGTGTGATATCGCTTTTCGACCCCCTTTCGTTTCGCGCCCGTTTTTCTGCTTTGGTCTGTTGACATGGTTCAATTGGATGATGGGCCCCGCTCTCCTTTTGTATCGACCTCCCCTCCACTTGCCCTCTCCTGGTTCTTCCCCCCCCTTCTATCATAGCTAGCCTATTCCGGCCATGACTGCCTTGTTTATAGCCTTTTTCGTTGCGATGTCCCAAGATGGAGGGTACTTCTTGATGGTGATGGGGAATTTCGACGTAAGTGTCCCCGACTTCGCCTCTTTTCTCAAACTACTACGGCCCCCCAATAATTATGGGTTGAGGGCTATTTTTTTCCCCCCCTTCGTGCTTCCTTTCTTCCCAGCCTCTGCGTGCCTTGGGATTCCTTCCCCTTTTTTCCCTGATAGGTATCTTGGGTCCCCCTCTTCTTTCTTGGGCGTCTTTAAATCATTCCCTCCGTGAGGGTGTCATAGAGAAAAATCACCTCTGCGCATGTGACGGTTCTTTTTTTTCGGTTGTCTTTTTTCCCGTCACTTATTTTTGAGGGTATTTCTTTGGAGGGGCTTGTGGTTGACTTCTTCGACTATAGACCGGCGTTAATTCTGAGATGGCAATCGGGAAAAAGATGTAGTCCCCCGGTGGCACCTTTCTTCCTCCTTACTCCCCTCTTACTTCTCCTTCTCGTATCTCGGTAGTCCCCCCCTTCTTCGTCATTTCCTGGAGGGTAATGGTCTTCTTACGCTTTAAACCTTATCACCGTATTTTTATGTGGATTAGTTCTCGTTGACATTGCTTTACGTATTTTATTTTTTTGTACGCGCCCTATTCAGGCCAAACGTTCGACCAGTTACTCTTCCTCCTATTTCTCCTGGGGCTGCTGGCCTGTCTCTTGCCTGCATTTCAATGTTGGCCAGGAGCTTCTGGCTATTATTATTGTACTTTTCGCATGTTTCTCCCCTTTCCATCCCCACGGTTCGGTTCAGCCCCTTTTCTGCTTTTTAGCATTTCTCTCTCTGTACCAGATTTAGGTGATCCCTAGAATACGAAGACGGAAAGGATGTGTGTCTCCACAAACTCCCCCCCTTTTTGCCACTTTCCCCTTGTTGCTGCCTTGAGGAGGACTTTTTCATTCATTCCCGGCCATTTGAGTGTGAAGAGAGCAGGTTTTTCCGATCAAATCCTATCTCATCTTCACTGAACGGTAGACGGCCTAGTCCCCCCTCCTTTTATCTGCCCCAAGCTTCCTCTCCCTTAGTTTTCTCTCAGCTCTTTCGTATTGGAATCCCTCTGACACCCTTAGAAACGCATTAACGAGAGAGGAGAAGTTATTGCGATGGATGCGAAGGTTTTACTATCGTTTCCTTCCCGAGCTCGATGGTGGGTTTTCAGTCACACCTCCTTCTTTTCAAACTTTTTGAATCCCTCTATTTCAGGCACGAGCCCGAGTGACCGTCCCCCTCGAGTAAGAGCTTGGACTATAGCCTTGCGCACCGGTTTTTTGCATTATTCCTTCGGAATTGACCCTTCTCACCTGATGCGTTTATAGTCGTTTCGGATTATTCTTGCTTTCGACACACACCTCTCGCATGTTCTGCCGGACGTGTTCGGGGACTCTGGTCCTCTATCTGTTGCTTCCCCCCCCTTCAGGTCGATGGAAGATTCCTCCCCCCTGTGCCCGCTCTATGCTGCGTAGCGCACGCCTCTGCCGATAGATGCGAAGTTCCCTTCTCCCCTTCCTCCATATCTTTACCACTGACGGGATTCTCCTTCTTTTCCTTCCCTTCACTCCGTTTGTTTTTTTTTTTCTCAGCTATCCAAGTAAGCTTTAACCGCTTACGTAAAGGGCGGAGCCTTAACGTCTGTATTTTATAGAACTATCTTCTCTCCTTCTCTTTCGAGCAGCTTCCTTCCAAACGCTTCTTCATCGGCATGTGTTGCTTCTCGAGAACTGACTCGAAACGCGTCGCCAATTCTTCGGATCCCCTGGCGCTTTTCTTTTTTTTACTTCGTGTAAGTCCCCGACATGTACTGCGAAGTTTATTCCATGTTTCGATCTTTCATTTCCGCCGCCAGCTTGATTTTGACAATTAGAAGGGCCGACCTTCTTTCCTCCTATTTTGTCTTTCTCTTCTAAGGTGTGGGTATCGACCCTCGCGGTTTAAGCAGACCCGGGTTGACTCTGAGGAATTCAACCGGCGCGCTCTCTCTCCCGACCTGAAGTAAAACCGTCCGCACTTCCCAATCAGCAGCCCTTTTTCGCGCCGTGGATTTAATGGCATTCGGTCCCGAACGTTGGAGGACCTCTTCTTCCACGTCCCCTCCCGAGGTTTTTCCCTTTTTTCCATCCAGATCTCTTTACCAGTTTGCCAGAGAAAGTTAGACCCTTAAGTTAGCCCTTGTTAATCTAGCCGATGTCTGCCCCCCCCCCCCTTTGTGATCGGACCCCCTGGCGCCTTAAACCACCCTCCCGCCCCTGACTTCCCTTCGTGATTGAAGAAGAAACTGACCGCAGTCCATTTCCGATGTCAGTTTTTTGGTTTCCTAGTTTTTGCCTTCTATCTTCTTTTTTTGCGACGCATAAATCCCTTTCCCTCGCTGAAGAGCACAATCAATTTTGACCGAGATAAGGGACGAGGACCCTCGATTACAACATGTGGTCAACTACAATCATCATCGACAGTGTGTTCTCGAGCGGTTGCCCCAAAGATGAGGCTCAACCTCCTCCAGCCTCCCCTCCTTGACTCAGATAGATTTCCGTCCCGTTTGTCGAAACCCCCCCCATTTCCGGTTTCTAGGATGAGTTCCCGTCTTGATCTCCATTTCCCGCACACGAAAGAAAACAACCCTAGATGAGCCTGTTTTCCCCAAGTTTTTCTCGGGATCGACCGGACCCCTCCCCATTTTGGTTTCAGACTCCTGTTGATGTTCGTCGTTTTCTCAGACTTCCCTTTTCCGTTTAGTGTCTAGTAGTTTCTTCGTAGCGTTGCCCCCCCACCGGGTATTGTTGCGATCGGGCCGCCTAGCCTTCACGCTTACTATGGAAGGCCCCTTGAGAGCCCCCCCCCCGCCCCCTCCCCCCCCCCCCTACCGCACGAGTTTCAATTAGATTAGTACAACATTTATTCGCCAAGCTGTCCCCCCCATGGCTTTAATGTAGTCAGATGGTTCCCTTTTTGACCCCGCGCTGTGCAATTCTCCGAGCGAGCAGTGTTGTCCCCAATTATTACGATTAAGTGGTTCATTTCGGATATGGACCTCCTCTTCTTGCTGTTTGGGTCTGCCCGCCAAGCCTTCCCAACCTCCTTGAGCACGAGTCCCCCCCAGGATTTAACGTAGGCTTCCTCAGAGATCGCGCAATATACCCTTCCTTCGCAAGGACAGCACACTTGCATCCCCCCTCCCCCCCCCTTGTATCCCCTCACGCCGGAACGGCGTTTTCTTTATAACTTGGCCCTGGCCGACCCCCGATTCTATATCTGTTCTCATGCCGGCCGATCAAATATCTTGAAGAGAATGGCATTTAGGAGAACAAACCCTCGACTGTCCCGCCCCCCCGACTTCTGAACCCCCCTTGTGACCCAATCCCCTACTAATGCCCAACCCGGTAAGTCTAATCTAGACTGCCGCTCTTCAAGTGCCCCAAATTGTCCCTCCCCCTCCTTCAGCTGGATTGTCCCGTGCTCCTGTATTCCTAGAAGCTATGCCCTTTTAGTGCACGAACCTTCAGACCCCCTTCCAAATTTCTTTTGGGACTCACAGCGCCTTGACCACCAGATGCCTTCCGCTGGATAGCTGATTTGACATACGACCATTATGCGACGTCCGAACTCTTTTGTTCTCTTTCCTCCTCCTCCCTTTTTTGTTTTGTTTTCTCTTTTTCTTGTCGTCCGCCAGCGTTGCTTTTGTCTCTCCGTTTTTTCTGTTCGGTTCCAGGTCGCTGGTGGTCCCTGGGCGCTATTGGACTTCCGTCGGTTGTGTATTTTGCTTCTTAAATCGATGAACGAGGATTCATTCTTTTCGTCCGTCCCCCTCTTCTTCCCTTTCATTTCCCCCTTCCTCTTGGAATGTCATATTGAGTTGTTCTCGGTTATTGGTCAGCCCGTAACGGGGTGGCGCTGGGAGGCGTTTTATACCATTTTTCCTGGGCGATGGCTGACTTTGTCTCGCCTTCACCCCTTCCTCGGGTCACGGATCTTTGCCTTCCCTTCTTTTCTATTATAGCCTCCCTGCTGGCCTACCTTCCGTGGGTATTCTCCCCCCGTTCGGTGTTGTGGTATCCAAAAGATTTCTTACCTCGTTCTTGCGGGATGCTGGTATGTCGAAGGAAGTGGCTTAGCTATCGTTCTTCCACTCCCTTGATTGGTTTGCCTCGTGTATCTTTTGGCAACGCTCGTTTGAAGTCGTCTCCTCCCCGCGCCCGTCGCGAGTAATATTCCTGAATTTCAATGACTGTAAGTCTTTGCATATGTCTCGCGCCTTTCTTTTCTGCCCCCACTCCTTCTGCCTTGTTTTGCCTGAATAGACTCTTTACTACATTGCGCCTGTTTTTCCAGTTTTTTCCTTCATGAATTGTTCGCCGGTATTCTAGGAAAAATCGTTACGGTTCTGTTGTTGTGGCTGTTGGTGATCTAAGCCCTGTCGATGACTTTTCGTTCCTGCTCAGATCTTGGCTAGATTTTCAGGCCCCATTATGTGCTTCCAAGGTTGAATACGATCGAATATACTTCAGCAACCCTATTCGTGAATGCCTCCCCTTTCTGATCGGCGGAGTAGGGTTCTGAGTCTTTTTTTTTGGCGCCCCCCGATGCCTTAGGCCTTTGTTTTTAAATTGGAGCATAGATTCTGTTCTTTCTTAGGTGAGTTCTAGTAAGTGATGGGGAAGGATGGCCGATCCTTGGTACAGGTTTTGGGTTCTTTTCCCCTTACGGGCCGCCCCCCCAACTCTATCTGATGTCTTTTTCCGGGCTTCTTGTTCGGTTACTGCCGAGCCCGATCCCTTTTCGTTTCCGAGCGTCTCAAAGGCTTTGCTTATTGGAACACGGCTGGGCTCCTGTTAGACTGCGGTCCTTCCCCCCCCTGCCTCCCCCCCCGTTCCTCCCCCATTGTTCTGCTTCCCCCTCTGACCCGAGCTTGACCAGGGCCTTTAGTGCCTTCCATAATTCTTTCTCGCGACCCTGCCTCTTTCTTCTCTTGCAACAACTGACCATCTTGCCGCGCCCAAGTGTCTGTAAGTTTTTCTTCTCCCTTAGCCCTTGACCCCCTGCATTTTCTTTGTTTTCCTCTTTCATGTGCGATCAATCTTGGCTTTTCCCCCTTCCCCTTGGTTCCAGAACGGGTCTGCTCGACCTGAGATAGGTTTCGCTTTTTGCCCAAAGAGTCCTATCCGTGTAGGATTCGCCGTACAGAGGTATAGCTTGGCCCTCTGTTTACTCCCCCCCCCCGTCTCCCGCGCGCTTCCTTTTCGCTGTGGAGTATGTGTCTGACGAGGTTTGACTTTTTTTAAGCGAGCATCTTCAGTCTCTTTTTTCCTTTTCGGCCGTTAAAAGGTTTGCTTCTCGACCGGCCTCTTCCGATTTCCAGGCCCTCTGAAGAAGTACCGCTCAGAATTGCGTCACCTTAGGGCGCGTTGCCTATCTGATTGGTAATCAGATTGAGGGAATGGAAATTAGGCCGTGCTTTCTCCTTTTTTGGAGCTTGCTTTGTGTTTATTCTTTTCTTCCCCTTCGCTCACCCCCCACGATGCACGCCTTGCTCCCGGATTGAGAAGATTTTGTCGGGCCTTCGTCGCTGAGATCTGACGACCCTGTCTTCTCCTTCCGCCCCTTTTTGCCTCTTCCTTTTGAGATCTACTCGCCGTCCACCTCTTCGTCAGTCACTTACGAAGTTTCGCAGGTACCCTGTTATTGAGATCGATTTTACCTCTTGGATCTAATCTTTTCCCCCCCCCTCCCTTCTCCGTTGTTCCTTCAGATATAAAACTTCCCTGTGCTTCCACTCAGATTCGATACGATGGGAGCCTGTCTTCGTTGACTTAAGATCTGTTCCCTCTTCTTTCTTTATCAGGCTTAGTTTCCCTCCGTTTGTCACCTCCTTTCTAAGGCGCAGTTTCACCATGTCTCCGCGACATATCCCCGCCCCGTCCCTGAAAGATGTGGCGTCTGCCTTTTTCCCTTGGGCGTTCGAGGAAATCTTGACCTGGAACTCCCTGATGAGCCTCCCATGTGTGAATGTTAAGTCCCAGACGTCATTTTCTGGTTCTCCTTTCGTCATTTTGCAAGCCCTCTTTTCCGCTTTTTTTCCGTTCTATGTTCTCCGTCCCATAGCTTTCCGATTCAGCACGGTTTCAGACTGCTTCGTTGCCCCCTGACGCGCTCGATACGCTCTTCCTTACCACCGCTTCCCCCTCCTCATCAGAAGAAAGCCCGCCGACGCATTTTTCTTTGCGAGGTGGTGACGGTCCGCCTTTTTTTGCCCCCTTCTCGAATCTGCAGGATCCTCCCCACCGACGTCATGTGTGAAGCGGTTTCCCTCGCAAACTTCGGCACTACCCTTTCGTGCCGTGATAGCCTCAAAAAATACAGTTTCAGGCCGGCGTTTTCCCCCCCCACTTTCACTTTGTGGTCTTTTTTTCCATCTGCTTCCTGACGACGAACTGCAGCCATGTCCCTTGGTGGCAGCTGCATTGTACATTTTTTCTCCATTTGGTTGTTGTTTTCCGCTTCAAGAGTCCGTTATGCTAGTTCTCCTTGTCCAGCCCCCTACTCGCTGACTTCTGCCACTCCAATGCTTACCCTAGTCCTTGACCGCGGAACGTAGTCTTTAAAGGAGCACCCATTTTTGCCCCCCTCCTGTCATTTCTCCTTGAGCTGCCCCCTCAAAGGTCGGGATCACCCCCCCAGCATTTCCAACCGGCAAGGGACCCCCCATCAGCCCCCTCTGCGCAGTTACTGGCTTCTTTTAAACCCCATTCTTATCTGCTTAGACGACCCAGATCGAGAGGCCTCTCCCTTCCCTACACGGAAACGCAGCACAGACAAGACAAATCTATTCGCCAGGTACCTCACGGGATAGGACAACTCCAAGCGAATTGAATGATCCTCCCTTCCGACCCCGATCCCCCTGTGCTTCCTTCGGCTCCTTCACGAAGTGTCTCTTAGTGATCTCTTTCTCGATGTCCAAAAAGGTGGACTCCTCATGTTTTATCCGGAAGGCCTGACCGTTTAAGTCGTTGTCACTCCCCCCCCCACCTTCCCACCGTAACCACCACATTCCTCCTCTTCCGCGAGGAGACCCAAACCGGCATGCCGCCATCCTTTACACATTCTCGAATTTATTTCGATTTCTTTTTCGGTATGCACCAGATGCCTATTTTTGCGTGTCAAACCCAGACGACGGGCCGAGAAGCTGTCTGTTTACACCGTTCCCCCCTTATTGTCACTTCCCCCGGATCCTGGCCCCCTTTCCCTTCTTGTGCTGCGACATTCGCCCCCCCCTCTTTTGTTCGTTTGCAAAAAAAGGTCAGAGAGGCCAACATTAAGGAGTTTTTTCTCCCCTGTTTTTTTCCTCAGCCTTCTGTAGATGCACCTTCCCCTTCACGTCTGCCTTGGCCAGCCACCCGCGGATAACGCCTTCCCTTCCATCTTTATCTCTAAGGTCAAGGCGAATACACACAGGTTAAGCGACTCCCTCTTTTCCCATTTATCCCTACTGTTCGTTCCCCAATATTGACGTGAGAAATTTACTTCTTTTTCTTTCTCCCCCCCCTCTCCCTGACAGCCTAAGGAACCCATTTTCCAAAAACAGTCCAGAGCCACCCTTAAAGGTGCCTAGTTAAGCCGAGGACGTCCACAGTGACTTCCCCTACGTTTCCCTTTTTGACCTTCCCTGTCAAGCCCAGTTCCTGCCGTGCTTTCCTCTTCAGCCCCTTTCTCTCGTTCACGTCTAGACAGCCCAGCCACAGCGTTTTAACTCTGATACATGATCTCCACAAGACTCCTGCTTTCTCCCCTCCCGCCCGTCCTCTCCCAACACAGATATTCCCCATTTAGGGGGGTTGAAACTCCCGCCCTCATCTCTCCCATAAATACTCACTTTTTTTTGAGTCTCTTGAGTCTTTAAATCGGCCCCCTAGTTGTTATTGTCCTACCTCGGTATGCGCTTCCTCGCGTTTTTTTTTCCAGGGTTTTTGCTGCGCGTGGTTGTGGTCCTCCCTGTTGGCCCTTCCTCGAAGGATAATGCGGATCTTCGTATCCAACCGTGTGCCCCGCCCAGCTTATGATGGTATTTGACTGCCCTGGCAAATATAGTCTGCCTTTTCCACTTGTCACCGGGTTTCCTGGATTTTCCTTTTTTGGTCATTGCTTTTTTCTGTTCATTCTGGGGCCGTGTTAGTTTCCTTTTCCCTTATTTTCAAACTGGGATCGGTCACCGCTGATCATCTTCTAGCTTTTCTTCCCTTTTTTGGACCCGATTACTGACGGTGTGAGACGTTGGGGTCTCCCCAGTGCTTTGGTCTATGCAGTTCTTTTCATGTCTCTAAGTGTCTCTAGCCTCCCCTTTATTCCTTTCGAATCGGTCAATACTTTTTTGGAATAGGGCTCCATTTTTGACGCATAGTGGAGAATTTATCAGGCTCTTCCACATCCTTGAAGGCCTATCATAGGCTCTTGACCCTCTGCTTCCCTCGGGTGTTTCTTGTGCGTCATCCCTCCCTTGCATCTGGTTTACGACCGAACCAGCTTCCCCATTTCGCCTGTGCCAGTATGTGTTGTTTTCTCTCTCCTGTCACTCGGGCTGTGGTGGTTGTTCCCCGGTTTCTTTTTGGTGGCTCCCTCCTTGCGCTTTTCGCGTTTGGGATTCAGTTCGTAACGCGGACCCGTGCAGGTCTTCGGAAGCTACCATTGAGCTTAATTCGCCTTCCTCCCTCTACTAACAGCGTGTTCATGCCGCATCCCCTCGGATTTTTCCCCCCGGGTTTTTCAAATTCCCCCCCTTTCGTCGCGTTTTGCCATTTGTCTGGTCGTGTCATGTGATCTGTCTGCTGGGTTCCCCTTGGCTCATCACGATTGTAGCTGAGTGTTCTTTCATTGATGTGTGGGTTACTATTTTGAATCTAGCCTACTCCCTTCATGGGGTTTTCTTTGAGAGCCTTGACTCTATCTGATGTTCTCTGGCATTGTTCTTTCTGTTCTTTTTTTTGAGACCCTCTCCCATTTCCTTTGTCATCTTCTGCTAAATGATTTCTTATTTGTAAAAGGTTTTATTTGAGACAGCAGGTGTTGTCGGCCCGGTTTCCGTTCCGCCCGTGTCCTATGGGACCGGCATTGAGGTCATTTCTTTAGTTTCGCCTCCATCAATCTAGCAATAAGTTCCGCTTGTTGCCTTGGCGCACAGCCCCCGACCTGACGTCAAGCATAAAAAGGTATGCTGCAGTTCGTTCGGCATCTACTGATCACTTTTTTCATTTTTTTTTCCGTATGCGGTGTCTGACTGCCCTTTTTTTCGCTCTTGTCTATCTGTAAAGAACGGGTCTCCTTCAGAGCTCCTCGCCTCGTTTGAGCTGCAAAAGATAGAAGAGATAGTGCTTTTACTCCTCGCTTTTCCTCTTTTTGCTCTCCTTTACGAGCCCCCCCTAGTTTAGAAGACTCCCTTTCAGACTGTTTTGAGGAGAATTTTCTGCATTTTGATGAGGAAGTGTTACCGGCCCGCTTCTTCCTCAGAGGACTGCGCGCTGTTTTTTCCCACTTTCCTAATGTCGTCCCCTTTTTGTTAGGCAAGTGTTACGAGTCGGCTACCTCGACTTCCCCAAACTCTGAGTCCTCCTTCCGGCGTGCCTATCGACTTGCGCAAGCCCTCGTTTCGGTCATCGTCTATCTTTAGTCTCTTCTGTGAGCCCCACCAGGAGGAGGCTGCGACGTTTTTGCTTGATCGTATTGTCTCTCAGCCTGCATACTTCTCCTGTAATCGATCCGGTTGTCTCTGATCATCCTCGCTAGCCTATAAGCATATGTTGCTCGACGTAGACGTACCGGAGCACCAATTGATAGAGACCCTCTTCCCTTTGCGTTCTCTCTTTCCCATCCTGCCTTGTTTTTTTAGCGCTTCCAATTCCCTGGAAAATCGATATCAGTTTCCGGTCCGCAGGGGGCACGGTCACTTGTTCCTGACTTTCTAACTCTGGCTGCTGCCATGGCGCTCTTTTTCTTAGCTTTCACATCTCTCTCTGCTGTTTCGTTTTTTTTTTCTCCTCTATCCGACCCTAGCCCTGACATCCTTTCGCAAGCTTTCGAGACTGATTTTTTGCGAGGCCTGAATCAGCCAGCCTTCTAATATGTTCGAATTCAATTTACCGCCGTCAGATGCTGCTCAATCCTCTCTTATAACTCTACGCCCTCCTCCGAATTTTGACGTGGCTTCGTAACTTACTTCGAAGTCCGGTCTGATAATCAGGTGTGAACTGACGGACCTCCCCTTCCTTTTTTCTTATCTGCGGCGCCGTCCACACCCTTCCTCATCCCTCTAGACCTTTTTCCTCCTCGCATTCTTCTACAGGTGAACGTCCCTCCTTGCCACATCCTTTTTCCCCAGAGCGGTAGATTCCCCCCCCCTCACCTCTTCGTTCCGCCGGTGTTGCTAAATGACAAACGATTAAAGTCTGGTCCCTTATAACCTTCTCCGATGCCCGAGCTCCCCCCCAACCGTTCCCTCACCCCCCTGATCTCTTCCCCGCCGTTACCCTTTTTCCCCCTTTTTCCCTCCGGCCTCATTAGACCGAAATCAGTCGCACTTGGGAGATGACTATTGTCCGTTTTTTTCAAGTCCCCTCCCCCGAGCAGTTCTGCTGAGTATGATGGGCTTCTGCTAATTAAAATCCGTCTCTCTATGCAGATCTCACAGGATGAGGAGACTTTCGGCCGCCCCCTTGGCACCTACTATTCTCCCCCGGCGACACAGTTTGGGAAATCGTGGTTTCCTGCCCCTCCTACTGCCCTCAACCGGGTCCAAACTAGCGCCACCTCTTTTCCGTCCATCATTTCCGAGCGGACCTCCGGGTTTCGAGAAAAAAAATTTGCGCGGATTTTTCTTGCTCGCGTCCCAATGACGACTTTCCCTCACCCCCACAATCGTTTGGGAACAAGACCCAAGCACAGAAACCCTCGACTGCCCTTTTTTCCCCCCCCTCCGAGGGGATCTGACATTACCCGAGTCAAGAGTCCTTCGCCGCACTACCTCCTCAGATCCGACTGAGAAGGAGTTACCTTTGATAGTTTATGGATTTTCTCCTAGATATGCTTGGAATCATCATGTTTTTTCCGACCGTTTGCCAGTCTCGCGTTCCCTGCGTGTGGCTTGAAGCAGAGAAATTCTTTCCCCCCCCCCCACCCTACCACCCCATACCCTCTCCCCAGCTTTTCCTAGATTTGTGAGAACCAACCGGTCCCTGTTTTTCCTCGCCCCCCGGCCATGTCTGTACGGTCGCCGCTGGGTCTGTGCAGTCTTTTCTTGTTTTCAAAAGCTCCCTTATGCTTTCCTTAAACCCTACGTTTCCATGGCCCCTTTTTCTGGTTTAGCACTTGTCCCGGACTATATGTATATCCCTCCATGTCGTGTCATTAGGAATTTTACTCGATGATAGATCAGGTTTTGACTACTAGACACGGATGTTTAAACCCCCTCTCTACCTCCCCCCCCTCCCCCCCTCCGTATTTCAAGTCGGACTTTTCTCATGACGTAGCGTACAATCGCAACCCCTGTGAGTATCGGCGTTTTCCGCGTAGACAGAACCTTCGAACGCCCCACATCTTGAGCCCCAGCTGACCCCTTGCCCTCGGCCTCCCCTCCCTTCATGGCCTTAGTCTTACCTCGATATCGAGTTTCTTTCCTTGGGTAATGGAGTCCGAGTCCGGGGAGTTTCCCCTATTCGTTTCCCTCGCTTTCCCTTCCACTTGAGACCCCCCCCCTCATCCGCTGAATCCCCTGCCTTCCCAGGTGAACCTTTTGTTGCCGAATATCCGAAAGAGCCAAAGAGTCTTGTGACCCCGATAGAACCCTCCTCTCAAGGTGCCAAGTTCCTCCCCCCCCCCCCTTAATCTTGACGCGTGTACGGTGCAGTCTCCCATTTTCTTTCCTCTCCTCTGACATTATTACTGATGTTCCTCAGCCAGCCACCAAGCCGATCCTACCCTGAAAGGCCCCAAAAAGCGCGGCCCCAGCAGACCGATGTCTCCCACCTGTATGCACTTGACTCGGCGGACCGAACCCATATTTCCCCTCTCCTCCTTTTGTTGAGAGTTCTGTCTGCGCCCAAGAGGTCCTCGCTTGGCGGTGTAATAGATTATGATGGATTGACGAGTGTTTTCTTTTTAAAAGGGAATTCGGAGTTATGTTTCTTGGTCCTCCTGTGCTTCCATCGAGACATGGGATAATGATGTGCTAGGCCGATTCAGTGCTGTTCCCCGGGACGAACCCGACTTTCGGGGCTGAAATTCACCTCTTGATTCTCTTTGGGCACCCGTCCTTGTGCCAGATGAGGAGTTTTTCTTTTGGGTTTTTCCTGGATCTTTTTCTATTGAGGTCGATGGTTTTGTATCGCGTACATTGTCATAGGTCCCCCCTCTTATCACGTTTCCACTGTTGATCATCGAGGTCCACTTCAGATCACAACATGGCCGTTGGATTTCTCGGAGTGAAGTGGTTTTCTATTTTTGCCCAACGATCTTCAGTTCCGTCGTTATCTTCGGGTGTATTGTTCCTGTGCGCTTCCCCTTTTGGCTGTCCTTTTTTCCTCGCTATCGTTTTTGCCCACTCCCTCCGTGGAAATCATTATGGTGAGATATCGGGTCTCTTTTTGGCGCAGTCCCATTTGGACCGTTTGTGAAGGCCGTCCCCGCGCGAGTCCTTCCTCTTCCCCCTCCATTAGGAGTTGACGTCTTGGACCCATCTGCTCGCGCTTTTGTTGTGAGCCCCACCTCATATTTTGCAAGCTCCGCACGACCCCCGCCTATGACTACCTTTTTTTTTTTTCCCTTGCGTTTATGCCTTTTGTTCTCTCTTTCTCTAATACTTTGCATGGTTATTTGGGTGGTTGGCTTGTGGATGTGTTTTTCTCTCCATAACCTTCTTTTTTCTCGGTGCGTTCGTTCCCCCGTTCGGAAACTGATGAGTCCCGTTTATATCTCAGTTGGAATCCACTGTCATCTAGAATTCCCCAGCGTTTTTCCCTTATCTCGGCTTCTTCGGTCTGCGTCATTTTACCTTTCTTCTTTGTCATGGTCGATCCCCAGGATTTTTCCCCCTTTCGACTCGAGTTGTTTTTGTATTTTTTTCTGTCTTTCTTTGCCTGGATGTTTCGATTCGTGGAGTTTCCCTTTTTTAACCGTCGTATTATCTTTTCGGCACCAACATGGGGTTTTACTCCGACGGACGCTGCTATAGATTGGTTTTTTCCTCTTTTCGTCTGTTTTCTCCCTCCTCTGTTCGGTGAACCCCTTCTTCCTCCCACTGGCTATTGATGTTGTAAAGGTGTGAATCTTTTTTCCCCCTTTTGCCGTTTGCCCCCCCGGTCTCTTTCTCAATTTATGAGGCTCCGTTTTTAGGACTTCCAGGATTCTGTCGCTCCCTCATCCTCGTCAAAGAATCGGTCCCTTCGTTTCTCTTTCACCCCTGCAACGCATCTTCCCAAGTGTTTCTTTTCAGTTAGTACTTTTACTGAGCATGTTTCGCTCCGTCATTCTTTTGTTGAAGCCTGAGCCGGTGGATACACCCGTCTTGTCTCTCCTTCTTTCTTCACGAACTTTGTTCGGATGCGAGTCCCCCATTGAAACCTCTTCCAGTAGATATTCTCCATCTCTGCTAGAGATTTTCCTATTTTCCCCTAACCACTTTCGAGACGTTACCTTTTTTCCCGATTCGGATTTTGCGACTTTCCCTGCTGATGTATTTTTTCTTTATGTTGATAAGACGATTTATAGAGAGCTCTCTTTTCTTCCTTGTACCAGTCGTTTCAAAAGGAGGGATTCCATTTCTCCCCCCTCTGCTTAGACCTCGCCCTTGCAAAACCTATTCGTCAGCCTTCTTGGTCCGGCCGATCGATTGCTCCCCCAGGCCTTTTTTTTTTTTTTCGCATTTCCTGAACTGAGCGTCTTTTAGTCCAGTTTAGGTTTTTTTTCCTTCCCGTTGTCCTCCCTCCTCCCCCGCTAGATTGCTTCGGTACTTGTTGGATGTCTAGGTCGCTTCGCCTTTAGCCCCTCGGCCTCATGAAGTGTCCTGCGTTGAGCGATGTCTTCTCTCTAGCTATCTTCTAAGTCCGCCGCAGGTGAAGGGAGGCTTTGAGCTGAGCTCTTGCTTTCCGAGCTTTCCCGAGCCGATTTTGTCTCTGCCCATAAACGTGTTGTTGTTTCGAGCTTTCTATTGGGTATTGTAAACCTACCATATCGGGGTCATCAAGGTTTTTTCTCTGGGTTTAAATGTAGTTAGAATGTCGACTCTCTTTTCTCTTCCAGCTCTCTCGGATGAGCGTCGATCTCGGAACCCTTTCTTTCCTTTCTTCACTCCTTTCCCCTCCTCTCCCCCCGCCCCGCGACAAGTTTTTGTGTAGTGCGTAAAGCCGGTTTTTGTCTGTCCTTCTGGCGTCCGAATCGTCGTCAAGTCAGACCCTGTTTACTAGCTGTTTCAGGGCGTTAATTTCCAGTGCCCCTCAGGGCTTTCTTGCGCCCATCTATCCCGACCCCGGCAAGCCGGCCCGCTACGAACATTTGACCGGGCGTAGACGGCCTCTCAATAGGTCGATAACGCAGCTTTTGCCCCTCCCATGACTAGTCCAAAAACCCCTTGAGATTTATTCCACTGCTGCTCGTAACCGCATTCCCGCCTTGCCTACGCCTTGCCTTTTCCCAGCCTTTCCTCAGCTCTCGCCACGTTCCCATACGCCTCGGCAGTCGATCCTCCACTTTCCCCCAGGTACCCGTCCCGTTGTCGGTCGTGTTGGACCGGTCTTGGGTCATCCTCTCTGGTTGCGCCCTTTCTCAGCCTTTAGTCGGTGTTGTCTTGGGGTTTTGAGGGAACTTCCCCTCGCCTAGTTCTGTTTGATTATGTTTTTTTTCGTCTGGCTTCGCGATTTCCGGTCGTGCCAACACTCTGTTTATTCCCCATAATGAAGAACCCCCTTTCCTCCTCCTCCGTCTGCATCTTCTACTTGTATTGACTTTCCTCATTTCGAAAATCTCTCATTCTGCCGCGAACCCCCCAGAGTCGATCTAGGGCCGGGGTTGCATTTTCGTAAACTGATCGCCTCTCTGCCCGACGTTTAGCTATCCTCTCTGCCACCCCTCTTTTTTCCTGACCCCGTTTTTCGATATTCAACACAAGTCCCCTGCCGTTCAATGTCAGGTCTGAGCCTAAACTGAAAGCCGACACCCCGTTTTGTAAGCTGACCGATTTGTCAAGTTTGTGCCCCTCGTTTTTGCCTTACGGGGCCTTCGGGCCGGATCTTCGCTCTGCGCAATACAAATCATTTCCCCTTTTTTCTCTGAGCTCAAAGTTCGACCCCGAGACCGGTCCGCGTCGCCCCCCCCGAGCAAACCTGTTTTTCCCCAATAATCACCGAAGTGGTCAGTCCGCGGACACTTCTTTCTTTCCAGTCCCAATTTGATCGGGCTTCATTTACAGATTTTTACGCCAGGCGTATGAGCCCCGGTCGTGTTGCCTCGTGAATGGTAGGCCGACAACCCCCCCCTTTTTTCAGTTGTTGACTATTTTTATATCCCAATTGCCCCCGCTTGACGTTTCCGTTTTGATCTCCAGTCTGCGACAAACACGACATCACAGGAACTCCCTATTTCTCCCTTGGACCCTCTCGGGGTTATTCGCAAAAGGCCATTCGAGCCGAGTTTGACTGAAGTCATAGCCGTCCGCTTACTTCCCAGCCAGGCTGTTTCCCCTAGTTTTTCTGTCACTTTGTCTTATACTCCCAGCTGTACCTATACTTTTTTGTGTCTCTATTCCTTGAAGATAGATAGTCTCTCGTTAGCAGGATTAGGAGGTGGAGCCACCCACACTTCCCCCCACCCCAGTCCCCCAATACCCGCAGTTGATAGAGACCACGAGGACTCCCCTCTGTCAACTTGCCACCTCCTGATGTTTGTTGGACGTCCCCCTTTCCGCGAGTGGTTTCCCCCAGTTCGCTCCATCTCAGAGTCCTTCTCCGTGCAATGCTAGTACTTTACTTCCCACGCTTTGCGTCGCATGGAGTTCGTGCGGCAGATGAGATTGCCAAAAAATTCTGCCCGTGCGCTTCCTCCCTCCCGCCGTATTTCCCTTATTCTTTTTCCCTCCCTCGGCTTCTCGGCCCGATTCGACGTCCGGCTGACTCCCTTTTTTCCCATAACCAGGAAGATTAACGACTCGTCCACTCACCCTGTCCCCCCCAGCAGGGCAACCCCTTGCCTTTTTCCTCACGGCTTCAGGTTTTTTCTCCCTCTGGCTCTCCCGTGATTTTTCTCAAATCCGTTGCCGAATCCTTCAAATAGTGCCCTTTTTACCGGCGTCTCCCCGAAACATCTTGCCCGATCCACCGAGTTTCCTTCCCCCCCCATGTGCCCACAACGCCTCCATCTCCCCCCGGACACACGGTCTTCTTGAGAGTGCCTTTCCCCTTTGCCCATTTTCACCTCGGACGTGCGTCGTCTCCAGGATTTCCCCCCTGTATGGCCGTTAGGAAGAACCCCCTATTGGCCTCCTCGAATTACTCCCCCCCCCTCCTGTCCTGCTTGACTAAAGCCGATTTTTTTGACCGGACCTCCCTAGGCACTTTGATTTAACCCGCTCCATTCAAGTCCCCTCTGTCTTCCCCTTTACCTCTAGAATCCCTTTTTTCCAGTCCCCCTCC
>Ga0179593_1644609_pt1 | contig 21039 bp, 24 predicted proteins | sample CZODoug2_1_08_16_FD_185931 | JGI IMG/M metagenome (GOLD analysis project Ga0179593, IMG submission 185931) | Vadose zone soil fungal communities from Angelo Coast Range Reserve, California, USA - CZODoug2_1_08_16fungal (PacBio error correction) | ecosystem: Environmental > Terrestrial > Soil >... | reverse complement strand
TTCTTCTCTAGAATTTATGGGCTTACTCGGGCGTCCTTCTACGCTTGCTTCCCTCTTAATCACCCCGACCTTCGCTTTAAAGCTTCAGGTCTTCGATGGACCCCCTTTCATGAAAGAAAACCCCTTTACGATTATTTCCCTGCGGCCTGCTCGCCTTCTAACATTTCCTTTTTGATTCCTTTATCGGTTTGTTGGGGGGCCGATCTTTTTTGCCTGTACCGCGCTGTCTCTTAATTTTCTTCTCTTTTCTTAAAAGGGGGATCTTTTTCCCCCCTGGCGAATTCCCTTTCATCAATTTTCATCCGGCTTGCGTCCATCTTACGGGAACCGTTGCGGCCTTCCTTTTTGCCTTACGGAGGAACTCCCGCCCCGAGAAAACTTGTCCCTTTTCCCCCCCATGTGTCGATTTTTTTTCCCTGAAAGAACGCGTTTTTTCCCCTTTTTTAGACCCCCCTCTCCTCCTGCAAACGCTGTCTCTTGGTCCTTTCTTTTATCAAGAAAAGAGTGACAGTTTCTCCCCTTCGACTTCTGGCCCCCCGACTCCTTTCCCGAGGGTTTGAAAAGACGAGTATGCCATTTCCTCTCATTAAAACCCCCTGATTCTGCCTTGGGAGGTAACGTTTATCCCCGGTAGTTTTCTTTTCCCCATCCCCCCCCCCTATGGGAATCCCCCCCTCCTCTCGATTCTGCGGCAAATGCCTCCGGTATCGCTTACCCCCCCCAACTCGATCCTTCCACAATTGTCGGTGTCCCTTTTACTTCAGCCTTTTGGACGGACACTTTCTTGTTTTTTTCAGTTTTGACCTCCTGCGAGATTCCTTTCTTGCATACTGGCTCTCAGTTGGGAAAGTCGCTCCTTTCCCTTGTATGAATACTCTCTACCGCGACGGTGTTTTTTCACCCCTTTCCCCGTGCGCGCTTTCTTCGGCATTACGCCCATAAATTGCCGACCCTATACCTGTCGACCGTCTTGTCTGCCCCCTCCTCTTTGCTCGCCGCCAGCCGGTATCAATGGGGTTTAGGCTTCTAGCGGCCTAAAGCCGCGACCCCCTCGTGAGCGCCCTACTCTTGGGAACGGTTTTTCCTTTCTTTAAAGAGTTCCCTTTTTCCAAGTTTAGTCCCCCAAGGCGGATCTTTTTTTCCCCAAAGGCTTCCCCCCGGCGATTCTTTTCGTCTGGGTTTGTCTAAATCCAGCTATTCTTTTCTGTTCCTAGGAGAGCTCTCTTTTTCTTCGCGCCCCCCCCTTCCGTTTTTTGTTTCCTTTTTTTTCGACCCTGCTCAAGCGGGAAGACAAATTTTTTTTTTTAATATAATAGCGAATTCTTCTTCCCCCCCGACGGTCCTCGCATTCCCATCACTTCTTTTCAGGTCCGTGGTCTGATCCACCCTTTCTGGCATACGAGAGAATTTCCCCCGAAGTTCTCTCGGTGTCTTTGCTCCTTATTTTTTCTATTTTGGCAATCCGTGGAACCCTTCTCTGATTTTTCCCCCCCCGCGATGGGCAAAATCATTTATTGTCTCACGCGAATTACTGGATCCTCGACGATTTGCACCTTTCCGAAGAATTTAAAGTTTTTTTTTCCTTTTCTCGCAGGCTGTTCCTTTTGGCCGAGATGTCGATTTTTCCTTTTTTTAGCTGGTGACCTTCTTTTCAAATAGGTAAGGCTCTCCTTCTCTTGCCGTCCTGTCGCGTCTTCCTCATTGCTTTTATTCCTTCATGGGTATTATATCTCTCTTCCCTTTTTGTGTTTTTCCTTACCTCCCGCCCCCTGTTTCCCCTTGTCGACCCCCAGAAATTGGCACCTCTTCGGTCCCAATTTTTTTGATTGATGTTACCGGCCCGAACTTTCTCACCCATCTCTAAGAGAAGCTTAGCTTTTTCCCCCGAAACCCCCCTTTTCCTGAGTTTCGCTGCAACTTTTTTGAAAATACGAGCAAGTTTTTCCCCCTTTAGAGTTCCCGATGATTTGCCCATCCCCCTTCTTTCCCCTGATCATCACGGCATCTGTCAACCTACCTTTAAAGGAAGACACTCCTTCTTTCCCTTCCCACCCTTTTACCCGTCCTAACGTAGGGTCTTCTTTTTCCCTCGGTTCTGCCAAAGGCCCCCCCTTTTTGCCCTCGAAGTCGACAATCGCCAGCCATTTTTTCACGGTGATGTCCTCTTACGCCTCCCCTTCGAGAACTTCTCCGATGAATCCTTTTTTTGATCGAAATTCACTTTTCTCGTTTCATGACAAAACTTTGGTGTCATTTTCCCCAATTCTTGAGCTTTCCCCGTCCCTCGGATAACTTTACTCCCCTCGTCTTTCGTTCCGTCGACCTTTCGCCCCCCTAATGGCTCTCCTTGTATGAAGAAATGAACCCCCCTTGCCAATCCGGGTTTCCCCTGACGAGCACCGTTTCTCTCCTTTTCTCGCCGATGAGGGTTTCTTGGGCCTCTCCACCTTTAGGATTGAGACGCGTCTCTTCCCCCCCCCCGGCCATCCTTTCCCCCCCTTGATCGGACCTTCTTCCCCTCCGGATCATCAAGGTCTTCCAGCCGTATTTTGGAAATTGATGGATCGCTTCCCTCCCCTTCCCTCTCCTTGATTCCCTACTCACCCTCCGGAGATCGTATCCTCCCCTCCCGATTCCCCCTCTTTCTTTACCCCTTATCCTTCTCTCCGTCCTTTATTGTCCCCCCTACCTATACCTTTTTCTAACCCACGAACCCTCAGCGCGCCTCTTCCCCCCACGCCTCATGGGAAAAGAGGCCTAAAAAAGTACCTAGATCATCCCCACTCGGCACCCAAGCAAGCCACCTCACCCGATATGCTCTATCCTTTCAATTCCACAAAATTTCTAATCTCTCTTAATTTGGACCCGACGCCCATTTCCCACCAGCGAAACCCCCGCCCCCCCCTCCTCCTTAACCCCCCTCAATTCGGCCCCCCATCCCCACGAAAACCCCCCTCACACAGTTCCATTCCGCCAGTCTCCTGCGCGGTATCATATGTCACCGAAGTCTCTAGCCCCCTACCCCATGAACTTAGCTTTCTTTCTTCTCCTACCTCCCCCCCCTTTCTTTTACTTTTCTTCCCCGTTTTTCTCGTTCCCCCACTAAGTAAGGAAAAAACATTTCCCTGATGAAGTACACAAATGTTTTACTTCCCCGAGGTTGTTTTTCCCTCCAATAGATTTTTCCTTTCTACTTAATTGACTCCACTTGGTTTTCCCGTGCACGTCAATCTAATCAAATGCCCCCCCCCTGTGTTCCCGAAAGGGATAGACCGTCTACCCCTTCTCCCTCTATCTCTTCAGGTTCCCCTCTAGGTTCAGCTTCGACCTCCTCCACCTTTTTTGCGACGACAGGAAGTCGGCCTTTTTCTCGCTGGCGTCCTAGAGTATGATTTTTTAATTTGATTTTTTAGTTCCCCCTTTTCCTTCAGCGTCCCCTGTCTCGTCCCCTGCGTTATTCACTGCCCTTTCACCATAGAAATTTTGGACCATGTGTTTCCCTTTTTTTTTTTCATAGTGCTTTTTCCTTTCCCTTGCAAAAAATTGTCTGCCGTTTTTTTTATGTTCCCTAAGATGCATCTTCTTTCGCCGTTTTCCCCCCCCCCCCAATCTTAATCGATTCCACCCCTTTCTTTTAGGAATTTTCTCCGATACCCCTTTTTTTGGCCAGGAAAGCTCCCCAAGGACTAGACCCATAGAAGATTAGCTCTCTTCCCCCACCGATTTGGTCCGATCGGAATTTCTTTCCCCAAGTAGTTTTCCCGTCGGCCCCCTATTTTTTCCATCGATCATTTCAATTTTTCACCTCTTTGGGTTGGACCCAATCATGTAATACGCTCTCTTTCCCCTATCCGCATTTTTCCTTAGATTACCCCCAACCTTCCCCCCCGGCCCTCCCTCATCTCTATACTCCGATGTTGTTGTTTATTCGATGAGTATCGACTCTCCCTATTGGTTTTTTCCCCCACTGCGGATTTTCCTCTTCGACCGTCCTAGGGGATGAACACTTGCTTTCCCCACCCCGACCCTCCAAGCTGCAGTGAGTCCTCTCCCCCTCTGTTCCCCCCAAATCGTGTGAACCACGTGCCTTTTTTTTTTAAAAAAGTCCCTTTCCGGCTTTTTATCGTGTTTGCGACCCCATTTTTTTCCGGGATAGTTTTTAAGAGCCCTTTTCCGCGATGAGTTATCTTACTTCCCTTTTTCCGTGGCTTCCTGGCAACATTTTCTCTCCTCATCCCTTCCCGCTTCGTCCTAGGACTATCCGTTTTTTCCTCCCTTGCTACAAATTTTTTTCTGAAGCGAATCCCTTTTCCCCTGTCACCACTTTAGGGGAAAAGATCATTGTCCTTTTTTTCATCTTTTAGAACGAGGCTCACTTTCAATTCCATGATGGTAATGCTGTCCCTCTCCCTCCCTGATTGCCATTTTTCTTTCCGGATCCCTTCCCCCCGCCTCTTTCCCGCCTCCTGGTACTCTCCGGGCAACAGCTGAACGAGATCTTCCCGTTGATGGACCCCCTTCCTCGATCGCTCTTTTTTTGTCCGTATTTTTCCCGGGGGGGCCTCCTTTGGAATCATTCCTTTGAAAGATTTTTTGAGACCCTGGTTTCCTTTAGCGCCCAAATTTTTTATAGCTGCACCGATCCAACACTTAGAACCTTTTGTCTGACGCAGCCTGCCTCTTTCGTTCCCGGACTTCTTTTGGGAACATCTTGGGCACGATCTTTCCTTTTTTTATGAGATCCTGTTTTTCCCCCCTTTCGTAGCCGATACTTTCTGATAGCTCGCCTTGATTTGCAGGTTGTGACTTTTTTTTCACCTTCGCGTCGGACATCTCCCCTAAATGTGAACGATTATTTTCCTCTTTAAAGGTCCTCTGGATTAGAAGCCTTCTTTCCTTCACCACCCCCTTGTCCTCCCCATTGTTTCTTGCTTCCCTCTTTCCTTGCGGATAAGGAAGAGATTTCTTTCAAAGCCTCCTTATCGGCATCCTTTTTTTCCACTCTCGGCGGATTTTTTCAAAATCTTTTTATGTAACCGACCTTTTTGGAGGAGATGATTCCCCGAGCCAGGATCTTTCCCCTTTCCGTAATAAGTCTCCTTCTTCTGGGCCTCCTTCCTCTATACGTTTGATGCAGGGTTTCACTCCTTTTTTTTTTTCCTTTCCCAGATCACGCCTTTTTTTCGAGAATTCTGAATTATCCCAGCCTCTTTTCTCTCTTAGTAGAGAGGTCCTTTCACCCCTGTCGACTTTCGCGGACCCTTGGATCCCTCGATAAAGCCTCAAAAGGGGGGTTCTTTTGTTCTCAGAGGTTTTTCTCCTTTTTTTTTGCTTCTAATTGAAACTTCTCCTTTCATTTTTCTCCTCCATAGCGATGGGAAAATCCTCCTTTTTCCTTTCTTTCTTCCTGTTGATCGATGTCGAGATTTTGCAGCCTATCCCTCTTTTTTAATTTAAAGGGGTTTCTTTTTTTGAGCGATCCTCCCTTGGGCTGAGCTTACTTCTCCGTGCTTTTCGCTGGTGAAAGTTTTTTCCCAATCTTGAGATTACCTCTTCCTTTCTCTTGCCGCCCCTCGGGGCCAAATGTCTTTCTTGTCGACCCGTCTTCTTCCCTTTTTCAGACTTTCCCTGGTCCTCTTCTCTTTTCCAGTTGTGTTGTATGATCTTCTATTCCCCCCCGTTTTGGACCGCTCTTGGACAATGGAGACTTCTCCCCCCCTTGGCCCCCGTTTCTGTTCAAGCGCCTTGTTCCCGATGTGACCCTTTTCCGGTCAAACAGCTCCTGTCCCCCCCCAATCGGAACCTCTCGGTCGGCCGCTCCCTCCATTACTCCTTTGACTGTCGTGGATGTCATGCTGCCCCCCGACATTCCCTCGCGTAGCGGAAACCCCCCCTTCTGATTTGACCTTTTCCCGATCAATGACTTTTTTTTTTCCCCGTTATTCATCCCAGAATTTATCCCCCCGGGATGAACACTCTCTCCGGAGTTGACTGCCCATTTCGGTTCCTCGTATGCTTTAAAGACTGTTTCGAAGTCTCCACCGCCGAACTCGGTGATGTGGCAGGATCGCCCTTTCTCCCCCGTCGAGTGATTCGAGATGATATTTTCTCTCGCAAATCACGTCGGTGTCGTCTCGAAAACCCTTGGCGTACGTTCAGCCGGAGAGCTTATGATGTACCCTCCCCTCTCAATTTCTTCCCTTTTGAACTGACCTCTCTCCGTCTCGCAGTTCTCGCCTTTTATTTACCTTCCCTTTGAAACTTTCTCCATCGCAGAGCACCTAGATGTCTTCGCCATGCGGATCCTTGGAATCTTCTCCCGGTTCCCCTTATGAGAAGAGAGACGATTTTTTCCCCCTCCAGTACCCCCTTTTGGGTACTGCGGCGAGCTCCTCATTTCTTATCCCCCTATGACCTTTCACCCATCCCTATTTTCACATCCCCCCGTGATGGGATAGAATTTTTTCCCCGAAACCCTTTGGAACGTTTTTGACCTCCTGCCGTTGTCCCCGCGATCCTTTCGGAGACTGCCAATTTTTTTTTCCCCAGCAAGGATCAGAAAGAAGATATTTTTTTCCCCCCCTGTTCCCCCCCCCTCCTTCCCACCAGGGCCATCTGATGGCTCCCCCTGATGGTTTTCCCCCTCAAGATAGAGGTCATCGAGCTTCCCTGAGTCAATTGCCCTCCAGGGTTCTTCAGGCCACGAATATCTGCTCCCCCACACCCGCTGCGGTAACTTGACATCCCAGGCCCCTTAGAGACGATCCTCTCCGGTGTCCCCTTTCGCTCGTTAAGGCTGTGCCCGTTCCTGGCTCGACCAGGATCTTACTTCGGCCCTGCCTTTTGGAAAATTATGGCACCTCCTTCTGTCCTGAGACCTATCCCTTTCATGGTCCTGACGTTTTCTTTCCCTGGTTCCCGTTTATCCCCTCCACCCCCTTTGTTAGTTCTTCCCCCCCTCCACGATAGACATTTTTTCCTTTTCTCCCGGTGGCGCCCCTTTTTCTTCAAAGGCACAACCTTCCTGTTTTCTCTTCTTCCGCGAAGTGCCTTTATCGACGTAGTCGCCTATCCGCCCGGGGGACGCCCCCCCCTTCCCTAATGAATGATCCCGCGGCGGAATGCTGCCCCAGGAATCTCTGCCCCATCTCCTGAATTTCCAAAACCTTTGGGAGAGCCGGCCCCCTTCCCCCATTTCTTTTGACAACGATTTTTTCCCTTCCGCTCCAAGCCTAGGTCGGGTTGGACATTCCCTGTCCTCCTGGTCTTTTTCTTCGAGATCAGCCTTTTCCCCCCTCCTCTATACTCCCTCCCAGCGATACGCATATTCCTCTTTCCGTTTATTGTTTTTTGAGAATTAGCATTCTTTTCTGCTTTTGAATGAGGATTAGACCTCTCCCCTTCCTGACATGATTGTTTTCTCCCGAAACCTCTCTCTTCCATTCTGTCTTTCCCACATTAGTCCTGTGCTCATTTTGTCAAAAAGGCATTTTTTTTCTCCCAATTTCCTCCTTGGATTTTTGGGCCCTCGTCCCTAAACAGAGCATATTTCACGTTTTCGTCTCTATTCTCTACTTGTGGATAGTACAAGGGCGGATATTTTTTTCCAATGGAAGGTTCTTCCCTTTTCCCCCCCGCGATATTCCGTTTCCCCCCTTTTGGCTTCCCTATTTAAGCGCCCTTTCACCAAATGGTCCCCCCCCCCGATAGGGGACCCTTCCTTTTTCAGGCCGTTTCCCCCTTTTCTGCAACGAGCCCCTCTGAAACAGGAAAATGATTGTCCCTCTTCTATCCTTTTTCCGATTGCCAGACTTCCTGCGAGTCCTTTTCCCTGCGAAAATCCTTTTTGGTCGCCCCCTCCATTGTAAGAGGGCCACAGTTCCCTCTTTTCTTCGTCTTTCCCCCGGAAGAGATTTTACTTTTGCTGATTGCCTAGGTCTTGCTCCCCGCTTTTTTTGGGAGGAATTGAAATTCAGTTCTTTCCCCTAATCGCTTTTTCGTTCGCCTCTGAAGCATTTTTTAGAGATTAAATAAGATTCCCCAAAATCTTCCCCCTTCAGGGTGCTCCCCTCCTGACTGTACCTATTGTCCTTTGTGTGTAGTGACTTTGAACAGCTCCCCTCTTAAGGAGTGCGATCCTTTTCCCCCTTTTTCCTTCAGCCTCCCATTTCGGTGATGAATACTTCACCGCCCTTTGTCTGTTGGTGCCGTCTCTCTTTTCACTCTTCTTGGCATTCGAGAAATCACTTTTCTCTTCCCCTCTTTAAAGAGTCCCTTGTCGTGATGATTCTGTGTTCCTTGGATCTGATAAGTCGATTAATGGGTGTTCCTTTTTTCTTCTAATCGTCTTCTTTCAAAGAAGCTCCCCCCTATGATATACCCTCCGCATCGGCGCTCTCTTGGTCCCTGTGCCTCAGTTTTTTGTAAAAGACGTTTTCCCCCCCTTTCTTCATTTCTGGCGGAGATGATTAAAGTTATTCGGCGAAGTTTTACTCCCTGGGGAAAGTGAGCTTTCCCATTCGAGCTCTTGATTGACGGATGCCCTTAATACGTTTTTGTAAAAGTTCCCCACTTCCCAAATGTCTCTGTGTTCTTCAGAGACCGCTGACAATATAATCCCTACGGATTTCGAAGGTATGAGTCCCGTTTTCTTACCTTCACTTTCCTCCCCACTTTTGTAGGGGTTCAATTCTTTTCTAAGGTTGCTTTGTCGCATGATCCCTGACCCCAGAAGTCTTCCATTTTGTACTTTTTCTGTTCCCCTTGCCTCTTTCTCTTCTTTCGGCATTTAAACTTCCTGCTTCTATGAGCCCCTTTTTAACACTAGTGTTTTTTTCCCCCCTCCCCCCCGCGTTTTTAATCGGATGTCGGTCACCTCCTCTTTTCAGCCTTTTGCGCCCTCCTGAAGCCTTTTTTCTAAGACCGATCACTTTTTTTCTAAGTTTTCTTGAAGGGGCTTTTCTTTGACGTTTGCCTTTTCCCCCTCGGGTAAGTCTTTTTGCCTCCGGGCAAATTCGCCGGTGTTCCCCCTCGTCTCAATGTCCTCCGGGGCCTTCAACCGGGATCTTTGGTGTTTCTGAGCATCCTTTTGCAAGACTCAGACACAGTTTTTCCCCCATGAGACTTCCCCCCGCGACATTGTCCCTTTCTTTCCTTTCCAGGCCCGATCCTGTCCGACATGTGGACTTTTCCTTTAACCAATCCTCCCCCCTGCGCTGAAATTCACCCTCCCAAGGAGAGTTCCTGAAAACCCCCCCTCCTCTCTTGCTCACTCTCCCCGCACGAGGTGATTTCTATACCGTCTAGTAGTGTCCCCCCCTGGATTCTTTCCCGAGATTTTGCCCGCATAATGAAGGAATTTCCACAGACCATACTGCCCCCCCGAACTGCAAGTAACACACCTTCACGAGTCCCTTGTTTTCGGCGTCTTATCCCCCTTTCATAGAAGTCTTCCCCCCCCCCTCGAAATTTTGATTGATGGACTTACTTCTCGGGAAGCCTTTATTCAAGACTGATGTCCTCTCATGTCCTCCCGGAACCTCCCCCCTACTCCTTTCAGAAGTTTCAAAAAAATCTTTTCTCTTTTTTTTACAGTTCCCTCCACCGTTAAGCCTTTTTTCTGCTGTTACCCCCCATCCCTGGCTCACTTCCTACTCTCGGCTTGATTATCCACCAGATAAGTCCCCCCCCCTGCACTCCCCGGATAATCTCCCTCCCCTCAGGTTGACCAGTAACCTTTTCAGAAATTTGCCCCTTTTGACAACCTTTTTACGAAGAGTCCCTTTTTCCAAGATATGCGGATTTTCAGTCTCATATTATCGGTTCCTCGGCTGAGAAGCCTTTCCGTCATAAGTTATTTTTACCGGATTCTCTTTTCCCTTTATAGCGATCCTCCCCCCCTTTTCCATCTTTTTTTTTCCGCAATAATCCCCCTTTATCGAATGCCGTCCTCCCCCAAGAGACGACTTTTTTTTTACTCGCGGTGATCTTCCTCTCTCCATCCCCCCGCAGTCATGCAAAGGAACCTTCCGCCCCGGATAGCAAGCATGATATCCTCTTTTTTCCCTCTGTTTCCCCAATTTTTCCGTCACGACAACCCTGCTGCCGTTCTTCTCCCCCGGACTCAGCTCCCTTTGTGTTAAGGAAATCCTCTCCCTCCCGATACGGCTACCTAAGCCAGTGTCTCGTTGGCACGTCCCTGATCTGAATTCTTTTTTCCCCCCAAACCTGGCCAAGGACGACTTTTTTTTTTTCTACCGCGATTCTTTCCTTCACATGGTGAACACTCTGCCTACGCTTCGTTCTTTTACCTGGTTTTTCCCCCCTTCCAGAGTTCTTTCTTTCCCCCTTCTCGCTTTCCCTTCTTCAAAACCTTTTTTTGTCCGGACCTCATGGTACTTCCTCAGCGTTTCAACCCTTTTTTCCCCCGTCCCCCGTCTTCAATTTCTCTCTTGACCATTTTTTAACCATCCCTTTTGGAGCCATAGTTCTTCTCTCTACAGGCAAAAGAAATTCTTTCCCCCTTCCCTGGTTTCCTTTTTCCTGAGTCCGCCGGTCGTGAGTGAAAATCTTTTGCTTTTCGCCCTTCAACAATATAGACCTTTTACCTATCCCTTTCTTCGGAAAGGAATTGAGATTTCCTTCTCTGGCGTAGATTGTTCTTTCGGCACGTGGATTCGTTCCTGACTTCCCAGAGGAGACTCTCCCCACATTCTTTGGGCCCTCTCGGTCCTGCCTTTGATTTTCGTAAGACAACTCCCACGATGAGTGTCCGTTTTTCCTCCCCTGCCCCGAGGCCTTTTCCAGGACGAACCCCCTCCTCTAGCGACTTTTTTTGAACTCACGGAAGAAAAAGAACTTGCCTCCTTAGAGAAGAAGAGAGATCCCCCCTCCTCCCCTTTTTTGCGATGACGTTATCTCCACCTTTGCTTTAGATTATTGTTTGATCGCGCACCCCTTATGACATGATTGTTGCGTTTTCCTTCCTCGCTTTTAACTTTTTCCTGGGAAAAAACTCGTTCCCCCGAACCCGTTTACGACTGGTGTTTCAAAAGTTTGCTCGCCCACTCTTGGTTGGCGAAAGGCTCCTTCTGTCAGGGATCGTTTTTTCCGAAAACTAGTCCCGCTTCTGATACTTTCTATTCATTCAGGTTCTCCCCGGTTATATTGGCAACGGCGCCTCCTCCGCCCAATTTCTTCCTTTCGCGGACTATCCTGTTCTTCTGGCTACCCCCCATTGCCTTTACGAGAAGCGCCTGTCACCACATGTTTTTCCCCCCCTCGATAGGGGAAAGATCCCTTCTCCCGGGTTTCCTCCCGATCCCCTTCAACCTAACTACCCATGATTTTTTTCTCACTAAACGAATTGAAGAAGGCTCTCCCTCTCTACCCGCGGTTTTTTTCATGTCGCTCGGGCCCAGTCTTTACCCCTCTCTTTGCCTCGTTCAACCCTCGATCGCTCGCACCTTTGTGGGCTACGGTATATACCTTTTTGGCCGGCTTCTTTGAATTCAGATATGACTGGTCCCTTCAAGCCCTGGCTTAGTTCAATGAAGCAGTATTCACGCGAGTTATGAAAAAACCTCTCCCTTTCCCCCCTCGGTTTTCTTTTCTCGCTGCAGATGTGCCCTGTTTTCGTGACTTTCCCGTTCTTTCACCGCGATGATATAATTTGTTTGCAGATAATGGAGTAGGCTCTTCGATCTCTTCCCTTTTTTTCATCGCTCGCCGACTCCCCCCCTTTTGGAATCCACAGCTTTCGACTTTCCGTAGATCCCTCCCTTTTTATCGATACCGATGGAAATTCCCCCTCCTTTTTCTTTGGATCGACCGCCGTTCCCCCTTTCCGATCCAATTTTTTTTCACTTTCTTTGCCCTTTTTCCTCCGCTAGAGGCTTCTATTCTCTTCCCACGCCCTTCCTCCATCGGCGATAAGGCCCTTTTTCCCCCCTTTGCTCGGGCGGCTTTTTTCCCCCCCTCTTGCTTTGCAACTTTTTTCCAGGCGGAGTTCCTGATAAAAGGAGCCTTTCGGAGATTTTTTCTTTGCGTCGTACATTTTTCTGTGGCGGAAATTTTTTTTTCCCCTCCGGCGCTTTTTTCGGAGCGCCCCCAGCCATCCCCCCTTAATTTTCCTCCTTTCTGTGGTTCATTCTCTCCAATATCATTTTTCTCCTCTTTTTCTCAGGCTTCCTTCCATACCGTGCCTTGCTTGTCCGGTCCGTTCGAGGATCACCTGGTTGATCCGACCCCTCAGGTTTCTTTTTCAAAGAAGGATGTGTACTTGCTTTTTTTCCCTTTTCATTTGGATCTTTTTCTTCTTTCCCCGGTTGACATGCTTCCTTCCTGCCCCCATTCGAGGAAAAATCCTTTTTTCTCTCGAATACTGATAGATTTTCTCCCTTTCTTTGGCAGCGAGCCCTCCTCCCCCGGGGTGTTCGGCGAAGTCCTTTTTTCCTCTGCTGCCTTTGACAGTCTTGTTACCCCCCCTCTTTAAGGTTACAAATTCTCCCTTCCCCCAGCCTTTTCCCCCTCAAAATCGGGGCAATGTTCCTTCTACGTTTCTTTCGCATGTGAGGAGGCACTGGGTATTTTCCTCCCCAATCCTACTACAGGTTGCTTGTCTTTTTCTTCTCCCGGTTGATCATCCCATTGAGACGTCGACCCCACTTCCCCCTGTATTTCGGGCATCCCTGCCCTCCTAGTCGCCCTGCCCTTCGGTCACAATGCTCCCCCCAAAGAGAAATAAGACTCAGTCCCCCTTTTTCCTTTTTTCGCTCACCCTACCCCCCTTTGATAGATGCAACCTTCGCCCACGATCCCCTAACCCACAAGGCTGATTCTAGAGATGGTGCTTCCCTTCCCCCCATTGCATGTCCCCCCCCCCTCCAGCAGATCCAGTAATCCACCCCTCAAGTACACCTTCGGGGTAGGTCTTCCTATGACAAGAAAAAAGGTGATCCCACGCCGAAGTTTTTCTCTCGCGGACGCCGCCCTTCTTTGAGTTTTCGTTCCTTATTTCCTTTTTTTTTTTCTTTCACCTTTCGTTCGCCTTCTTTTCAGGTTAATGAAAACCCTTTTTTTTTCTGGGGCGTTCCCTTCCCCGACTAGCGCCGCCTGCTGTCCCCTTTTTCACCTCCCTTTCTTTTTCGAATACCCGTCCCCCCCTGAAATGCTATTTTTCTCTCTCGTAGTTGAAAAGAAATGAGAATTCTTTTTTTTTTTTTTCCACATCCGCCGTCCCCTCGCCGATGCGTCTCCAGTTCCCCCTTGGGACTATTTTTTCCTTTTTTTCAGCGGCTTGAGCCGAGCGTTCCCCAATCCCTTCCCATTGATAGGAATGAGGCTCTTCTTTTCCCCTATCATTCTTCCCCCTATGACATTTCAATCGTCTCTTTTTCCGATGGCGAATGTTTTTTTTCTTGCATCAGTGCAGTTTTCACCTCACGGCGCGGTGATACGGCCCCCCCAGAGATCTTTCCCCCGACGCCAGGTATTTTCCCCCCTTCCATCTCCCGTTTCCGCGGTTCCCATAATCCCCCAAAAAGGGCAATAGGATGAAGCTACGCCCCTGATTCCAGATCGAGGTTGTTTCCTCCCGCTTTCCCTCTCATGGCTACTCCCTGTTTTCTGATTCGGAAACGTCTTTCCCCCAATGCCTCCCCCCCCCCCCCGCTGTCGCAAATCACCCTCTGTACGTTTTTCCTTTCGCTCGATATCTTTTGTGAACGATGCCCCCCCATATTTGTTAAGATGTGCAAGCGTAAACTGTTTTTTTTTTCCCCATTGAGTCTTTTTTTTCAATGGATCGATGGCGGAATTCTTGCCCCTTTTAGATCCCCAGCCTCCCACATGGTCTGAATTTCCTTTCTCGTTATACATCCAACGGCGTTATTCAATTCTCGGACATTTTTTCCCCCCTTTCCCCCAGGTGGCGCCCTAGGTGCGTCCTTTTTGGAACCATTTTTTTTTTCGGTTCCGGATAGTCCCGGATGAAAATTTTTTCTTAGCCGTTGCCCCTTTGTTTAAGATCCACGGCGTATTCTTTTCCCTCTCCTCGCAGCGCGGCGGAAGCTTGGTCTTCTTCCACCGACTTCCCAAAAGATTTTGGTCGTCTTCCTGCATTTTTGACAAATTTTCCTTTGTGACAACCCTTTTTCTCTCCGAAGGCTTAAAGCTCTTCCCAGTCCAACAATTCCTGTCATCTCCCTATAAGTAAGGGCGACCCATTACTAAAAATCTCCTCCCTATATATCTATACTTGTTTTCGGCGTATTTGCAGGAGTCTCGTTTTATCTCGGGTCGCCCTTCCTTATCCTACGCGCCAGGATGACCCCTCTCTTGTCCAACCCTTCCCCCTTAAGATTCGGAGAACGATCCCTCCTTTTGTTGCGAACAACGTGCGAATGGTCAAAAAGGCAGTTCGCTATAGAACCCCCTTTTTCGACGGCTAATCTGGCTTTCAGGTGGGCTCTCCTCAACCCTTCCCCAGCCGCGCTTGTTAGTTATTTCTAGTCCGGGGCTTGGCAACCGGCAGAATTTTTCCCGTTCTTCCCTTTTTCGCGCGAACTCCTTCCCCTGTGCTACCAATTTTTGCCTTTACTCGGATCCCCGCACTTGGCGCAACCCTTTTTCCCCGTAAAAAAATGTCGATCTTTTTCCCTCCCCTTTCCTGACCTTTTTTTTTTCGAACGCGACCGTTCCATGTCACCTTATTTTTTTCCCATGTTGTCTTTTCTCACGACCCTCTTCATTGCAGCAGAGAGCAATTTTCGCCCCTTTCCCTCTACCTAATTTCGAGCACGCCAATTATCCCCTGTGACATTAGCTCTGGCCTTTTTAAACAGTTTGGAAGACCCCTCTGAGAAGGCGTGAGGGCTACGGCCCTGTCGTTTTTCCCCAAGCGGTTTTGTTCCTCACCCTTTCCATGACCCCTAATCTTTTTTGTGATTATGTTTGCGAAAGAAGACATTCCCCCCCTCGATTTTTTTTCCCCCCTCGATCTTCGAACCTTTTTCTCGGTCTTTCCCCCTTCTCAGTATGGGCAATGGTTTTCAGATAAGTATTGTTTTCCAGCCGACCGACGGCTTCTTCAGGCTTTCCTGGCGTCGGTTCCGTTTCCTCTTCACCCCTTTTGGCCCTCCCGAATCAAACGTCTTTCTTTTAAGTACGGCGGCGCTTCCTCTGCGTCGGAATTCGAATAAATCCCTTTTTCCCCCATGGTTCCCTTTCTTCTGATAAGACGATCTTTTGGTCTCCCCTTACTTCCAGTTTTCCTTGCTTTTGCCGATCCCTTCAAGGCAGCTCTGATATTCAACAAGCCGCATGAAGCTTCCCTCCTTCTTGGACCTTTTTTTTTTTTCACTCCCTTCTTCCTTATTTGTCCACTTCTTCTTTCTCAAAAGAGCTTCTCTGATAGATGTCGAAATAAGATATGGTTCTTCCTTTTCTTTATGTCCCTTTTCCCTTTGATGAAGGTTGAGCGCAACAAAGGTCCTCTTTTTTTTTGTAATGCTTTTCCTTTTCATGAAGGGTGCCCCCCCTTATGAAATATCATTTTCCAGTAATCGGTTCAGGTTTTCCCTCCGAGCCCCCCGGACCGTTCTTATCACCGGTTGCTTGTCCTCCCTCTGAGAAGCTAGACCCAGATTTTTTTCCCCCCCGGTGTGTTACTTCTTTTTTTATTATGGTCTTCCCTTTGAACCGGTTTACATGACATTCCCGAACATTCGCGATTGGTATTTATAAGTGTTTTCGATACTGGATCTGTTCCGACGATTTGCAGCGAGCCTTTTTCACTTTTGTTTTTGGGTGCTCGCCGGACTTTTTATGTCGCTTGACTTGGCGCTGGTGAAAGGCGGTCCCTTTTTCCCATCGGTCATTCCTTCCTTTCTCTTGAGAAATCGGGGCAATGTAGATGTTCCCCTTCATTGTTTCTTCCAGTTGGAGGCTGCAAAGGGTATATTCCCCCTGTGGGTTTGTTGTTGTATATCCCCGGGTTGACGAATATCCTTTTTCATGAGACGTAGACCCCTTTTTTTTTTCTTCCTAGTTCGGCAAGCGCACTTTCTCCCTCCGATGCTTTCTTTCGGTCCCAGCGGAAAACGCGCCCTTCAAGCTTCATCCCAAAGGAGCCGGTCGCTCAAACGAAAACTTGTTCCGGAGGTCCCACTCTTCCCCTTCGAGGGTGACCTTCTCAATTCCTTTCGGTATCCTTCAACACCAACGGATTCTCGATGGTGCGCTCCTTAAATAAGTTCCCTTTCCTTCCCTTCAAGAATCCGGGTCAGCTCCCCCCCTTGTTGAATTCCCCCCTCTGGGTAGGGTTTGCGGATTGCAAAGCCCTTTTCCCGAAGTTCTCGAAAGGCACGGGATTCCTTGGCTACGCATTTCTTCAATCAATGAGTTTTTTCCTCAGCATTGCTTCGACCCCGAGTGAGAAGGTCGCCTTTTCCAACCCCCTTTTTTTTTTGCGAAGGCAGAAAAGAGTTCCCTTACCCTTCGTACTTTCCTCCCTCTCGAGTCCCCATCTCCGTAGACGAAATGCTCTTCTCTGTTCGTTTTTTCCCCCTCTTTCACTTGCAAAGCGGCTTTGCACCCTCCACCCCCCGTTTTTCCCTGACCTGCTTATCGGACCTTTTGTGAAATATCTCGGTCCCGGCTCCCGCGAGAAGAGGAAGAGTCCCCACCCAGTGACTTTCCTCCTTTCCCCCCAAGACAAGATCTCCCCCAAGCCCTACGTCTTCTTAAATCCTCTTGCAATTGATGGATCTGACCGAAGCATCAGCCTTCCGCGTTTCCCCCCCTTTTCGGTGATTCTTCCTTCATCCAAGACCCTACTGAAACTTCCCCAGGTAGCACTCCTTAGAAGTAGGTTCCCCCTTCCTTCCCTCAAACCAGGCCTGGCTGCCGCACCCCCCATTGTGTCGTTAGGTTGTTTCAGACATTTTAATCTGTATCCCTGGCATTGCCCTCCTATTCGGTTTCCTTCCCTTTTCATTAAGGCCTCCCCAAACAACAGCTTTCCCTGGAAAGACCCCGTCTTTTCCGCACACTTTCCTGCTTCTTTCTTGTTTTCCCATATTACGTTTTTGCAGATCTCGTTTTCCTTTTAATGGCGGGCCGTACTTCGTTTCCTCTTTTTCTACGGTTTCCCCTTTTCTTTCGTGATAGACTTCAGCATGACAATCATGGTACAAGGTTCCCCCTTGGTTTTTTTCAAACAAGGGAGGCCCTTTTTCTCCAGATTCTTTCCCTTTCCTTTGGACCTTTTGGAGCATAGTGCGGCGCTTTCCCCCCGGCAAAAATTGTAGACTCCCCTCGCGAGAAGGATTGCCCTTCTCTAGTAGTGTCCCTCCTTTTCCGGGGACGATTCCCCGGCGAAATTTCGAAGATCCCCCTCTCGGACGGAAGCTGATCTTTTCAAACCGTCCCCCTCTCCCCTGAATCCAGTTTGTATCAAAAACTTGCGAGCCGGCCCTTTCCCCTTTTTGACCCTTCACGTTTTATTCTTTTCCTTCCACCGATTTTCCCTCCCGACTCGCTAGGTAGGGTTGGTTCCACAAACTTTCTTCTTCTGAGAGTCTTTCGCAGGGCCCCTCTCTACTTCCCGGAGATAAGCCAATCCGTCCTCTTTGTTGTTGCTCTCGCTTTCTCTTAGCATTATTGGGAGATCTCGTGTTTCTCCATCGCCCCTCCTTCCGAGCCTTTCTTGCGTTCCTCTGCACACCCGACCTCGCTTTACCCCTTTACCCCCCTCTTGTCCTGACGAACCGTTTTTTCTTTTTTTCACAGGTTCAGGACCTCCCCAAATCTTTTGTCCTTTTTTTTCGTTCAGTCTTTTCTCCGTTTCCGAAAGAGCCGTTTTTTTTTTTTTTTCTGGTCCTATCTCCTTCTTCGCCCTTCTCCCCGGGACGGCTATTTTCTTCTTCAGGGAACGTCTTTCCCGTGTGCTTTCCCCCTTCCTCGGGGACTATCCTGGCCCTTTTCAACCGTCCCTAGGAAGCTCCGGGCCGCACTGTCCCCCTTCCAAAATTTCGATAGGGGATTCCTTAACGCCCCTTCCGGGTTATGGAGAACCTTTTTTCTTTGAAACTGATCCTTTTCCCCCCCTTGACCATGATTTTCCCGGAACACGAGTGCCAGGCCCCTCCAGCGAGCATTCGTCTTTTCTCCTTAATCATGGCTCTCTATTTACGCGGGAACAAGTTTTTCTCGTCACCTTTATTAAAGAGATAGCTTCTTCATGTTTATTTTATTCCTCCCTGTCGTTTCCGGTTTTGGTTTTCATTGAATTAAGATATTGACGTGCCGACCTCTACTCCCCTGGCTCTTCTCCTCCCATTGACTCTTTTCTCGATTTCGAAGCAACCTCGATTCTTACGAAATGATCTTCGCAGGACAGATGCATTTTTTCCTTTTTGTTTCGTTACTTTCCCCTTTATTGGGTCCCCCGATATAAGGTTTCGATCCTGTGCAGTCATTTTTCGCCGATCTCCCGGTGATGAACAGTTTTTAACCGTTTGACATTCCCCCCCCTTTCTTGCACTGAGTCTTCTTCTGATCATCAAGGCCGATTAAATTTTCCTCTACTTTTTTATATGGATGGATAGCAGCAGCTCACTTGTTGGTTCCTCCTTTCTAGGATCGCGGCCTTCTGCTTGACCGATGAATTACCATCTCGCCGATCTTGGTTCCTGATCGGAGGAGTTGTTCCCCCCCCCACCCCTCTTCCCTTTTTGGCCAGTCTTTTTTCCTCCCCCCACAAGGCGGACCCCTCTCGGCGGGATCGAGTTTTTTTTTTCTTCCTCAATCAGGATATGATCTTGTACCCCTCCTCGCCCCTTTTTTTGATGAAGGAGAGACCCCTCCTTTCTTTTCCATTTCTGCTCAAGAATTTCCTTCAAAATGATGAAATACATCGAGAAACATTCTGGCGTCCCTCTCTCCTCCCGTGACTTGCGGGTTTTGATCCCGTTCTTTCTTCCCCCTGTGTTTTATTTTCTTAAAAGCAGACCCAGAGCCCTTTTTTCTTTTTTCCCGCAGGGGTCCTTCTGGGCTCTTTTCTTTTCATTAAAGCTTTTCCTGATCTTATCCATAGGGATGGGCAATCTCCTTTTTGTGGTTCCGATATTCCTATTCCCCCGGGACGATTTTGCATCTCCTACTGAGAATCCTCTTTCGGTTTTCTCTGCTCCTTGGATGAGCTGACGCTTGAAGGGAGAGTGCTTTTCCAAATCGGTAAAGGAGATAGGCTCCCTCTTTTTCTGACCTAATCAGGACTTTTCCTAAGTCTCCTTTTTCCTTCCTTCGGAGGAAACCGGGTATCTATCTCTTCATCTCCGTTGTTTGTTGTTGCTCTCCTCAGAACCTTCTTCCCCCCTTTTCCACCGCGAAATTGGCCCCTACTTTCCTCTCCATTCGAACTGTCTTTACTTCCCCCCGACGGTCCCCCCTTGCGAAATTAAAGCTCCCTCAGCTCAGCCAGGAGCGTTTTTTTTCCCACCCCCTTCCCCATTTTTTTTTTATCCGCAAATGTCGATTTTTCCCCCCGCCATCCATCCTTTTATCCCCCCCGGAAACCCCCCCCCCCCTGCCAATAGAGATGGTGAGCCTCAATGCCCCGTTTCCCTTTTCCCTCCATCCAGAATGGACGGGACTTTCCACCCCGGCGTTTTTTTTTTTTTTTTTTCTTCCCTTTACCTTGCTTATCGCGGATTCCCAACCTGGTTGATCCTCGAGGCTTTTTGCCCAGTTCTTGTTTTCTCGAAGACCGTCGAGAAAGTTTTTTTTTCTGTCTCTACTTTGCTCGACTCCCCTTTTGGTCGCACGTTCATGGACAACCCGCTGCTTTGGGCGCGCTTTTCTCTGAGCTCTCCTCCGACGCTCACTTTCATACAGCCTCTTTTCTTTCGATCCCTCTCTTTTCTTTTCTTATTTATATCTCCGCTTTGTAGTTGAAAGTTTTCCCACGCCGGCTTTGACCCCTTCTTAGAAAAGTTCCGATTCTGCTTTTTCCCGATGTTTTCTTTTTTTTTATATATCCTTTTCCGCGAGAAGAGAGGCCTGCCCCTTCTTTCACCCAGTGATTCTCCCCCCCCAGCCAGACGTCTCTCCCGTAGATGGCCCTTTCCCTCCCCTTTATCTCCATTTTTTGCGACTTTCAAGGCGCTCCCCCCCGTTTGTAAATTACACCTTTTCGGCTATTCCTCCCCGTCTGGCGACGGCAACGGTCACCCCTTCTGCCAGAGAAGACCCCCCTTTCCCCTTCGTTCTCTTTTTCCCCTTCAGTCACGAAAACCTCTCCCTTCGTTCCGTAGACGTCCTGGTTTCGAATTTTAGGTTGTTTCAGCCCCTCGTGAAGTGTCGCTCCCTTCCTCCCCCTAGGCCTCTTTTTTACTTCAATGACTACTCGGCCCCTGTTCCTGATAGGACCGTAGCCGCCCCCTCTCGCCCGATCTCCTCCTCGGTGAACGATGTGCTTTCTTTCCCGACGTTAAATTTGCGCGTCAAGGTCTTCGGCAGCTTCGTGCCTGATCGATGCTTCGGCCCTTCAATATTTGTCTCCTCGAGAGGAAAGTCATTCCCTTCATGGTATGTTCTTTCAACTGTGTCTCGTTTCTTACCGGAAACGGAGTTTCTTTCTTCTTTTCCACTTTCTCATTTTTTTTCATTTTTCCCAGGTTCCGCCATAGTGCCTTCAAAGTTCCCCAAATTGTATGACGCTGTTTCCCCGGCCTACGTTCTTTTAAATTGACTCCCCCTCTCCTCAGGTGCCAATATCCCGTGGAAGATACCCTTCGATATATAATTCTGCGCGGCGGAAGCGGCTCTTTCTCACCCATTATCTTACCCTATCATCATTTCTTTCAAAAAAACACCTTGGGCGATCCGGATGCTCGTAAAGTTCGTAGGACCTATTTTTTCCATCGATAGTTCTCCGCCCTTCCAAGCGCTTGGTCGGTTGGGACGCCCCCCAATAATTTCCAGCCCTTCTCGTCGTCAAGTCCCCCCCCGATTCCGCAGGGCGTCCCGAGTCACCCC
>Ga0179593_1656549_pt1 | contig 21042 bp, 28 predicted proteins | sample CZODoug2_1_08_16_FD_185931 | JGI IMG/M metagenome (GOLD analysis project Ga0179593, IMG submission 185931) | Vadose zone soil fungal communities from Angelo Coast Range Reserve, California, USA - CZODoug2_1_08_16fungal (PacBio error correction) | ecosystem: Environmental > Terrestrial > Soil >... | reverse complement strand
CGTTCCTTCTTTTTTTCTATTTCGCTCCAGCCACGATGTCGGCCTTGGCGATTTTCTCTTCCTCCCTTCTTCCCCCCCCTATCTTAAACCTACAGGAATGAATATCGCTTTTTTTTTCTTTTTTTCTTCCCCCTCCTAAATGACTTTCTGCCGACCGCTTTACCTTACCAGGCCCGCTTATCACTCTTTCCCCCTTCTCTAGAATATAATTAATGGAGATGATGCTTCTTTCCCTGGGTATTGTCCTCTTTTTTCTGCTTCAACGGTATAAATCTCTATTTCCTGCCCACCTTCCCCCTTTCGAGTTACTAGAAGGGTCTTTCCCCCTCATGAGATTTCTAACTGGGGCTGTTTTCTGGTCTTTCTTTTTTCATGGGCTAACGACAGGAGGGCGGTGACTTCTGGTCATCTTCTCCGCAGATGGCCAAAAACCTTCCCCTTTTCTATTCCCCTTTGGCCCCAAGGCAAAGGCCAAACTCTTTAACCAGGAATCGTCTTCAGTAGGGGGCCGACTCTTGTCCAGAATCTTGATTCCTGAGATTCCCTGTTAAACGTCAGCGGCATGTCCGCCCTTCCTTTGCAAGGACGTACGCCCTCTCCCCCCCCTTTCCATTTAACCTCGCCCCTCCCTGGTTTGACGGAAGCTTTGTGCCCGGCTGTCTTTCTAGGCGGCGGAACCCCGTTTCGTGCCGGCGAAGAAAACCATGGCGCCCCACTTCTTGTAGGATAATTGTTTCTTCTGAGCGAGAAGTACGCCTTTTTCTAATGGGGAGCGGTGTCCCTATTCTTGTGAAGGAGGATCTCTTTTTTTAGAATGAGGAAATTTTTGTGGCCTTTTCGGGCCAAGGAGATAGTGGGAAGGCGATGCTTTTGCTTCCTCTTTCCTTTTTGGAGGAACCGCTCCAGCCTGCCGGAGGCTTTTCTGTTCTAGAATCAAGAAAAATTCCTTCCTCTTTTTGAGATGAGACTTCTTGTTTTTCTCCCCTTCCCCCTGATCAAAAGGGAATAGGGATTTCTCTTGTCCTTCCCTTTTGGTACAAGGTAATGAACCGCTTCCTCCTTTCCTGTCGAGTAGTCACCTCCACCATCCATGGTCTTTTTTTTTCCTTTCTTTCCTAGCTGTTTCTCAAGGACATCCTGACCTACCTTTTCCCCCCTCCCCAATAAAATAGAACGAGACCATCCTTAATTTTTTTTTTTCCTCTCATTACGCGCTGATGATTGCGGGCGCTTTTCCCCTCCCTTTTATTTTTTCCTTGCTGTGGGGAGATTTAGTAATATTGAGCAGATTCGCGCATCTGTTCTTTTCCCTCCTTCATCCTGCAAACGATGCGAATGGGAACTTTTTCCCCTGTAGGGGAATATTAAAAGACTTCTTTTCCTTCTCTTCCTCTCGAATTGGACAAGCGAAAAAAATGGTTCCACCTTTCATTAGGCTCCCTCCTTCTTTCACTTCTGGTGCTAGGAAGTGAAGGAGGACATTCATTTTTCCCTCCCATTTTCCCTCAGGTTAAACTGATGACTTGTGGTGAATGTTCTTTCTTCTTGGCTGCTTCTGCTCGGGTGAGGTGCGAAGACTGTTTCCATTACTCTTCCCTTTTTTTTTGCCGCGGGCGTCTTCTGATAAGGGGGTATGCACCGGCTTTAATTTTCTTTATTTTTTCTTCTTTCATGCGGTTGGAGGAATAGTAGGGGAGCCTTCTTCCTTATTTTTTTTCCTTTTTTTCCCCCCTGGGCTTCTGGAGGGAAACGTAGGTCAGTTCCCTCAACCCAGTTTCCCCCTTTTTTTTATTTCCTTTATCTCATCTTCAAAGTGGTAAAGATGCTTGTAGGAATGCCTTTTACTTCAATACCCCCTCCTTCTTTTCCTACCCTTCAAGGATACCCTTTTAATAATAATAAGTTTTTTTTTTCCCTACTATATTATGAACGTAGAGTTAGGTGTATTAAGTTAAACTATCATTTCCCCCCCTTCCTTTCCTTTAGCGAGATAAAGATGCGACGTCCACCCCCTCCTGACGGAGACAAAGATGCACTTTTCTTTCCCCTCCCATACTCCACGAGGTTTACGCGCTTCATTTCTTCCCCCTTTCCTTTTATGCCGCCAAACCGCATTCCTCCCTCTCTTCTTCTCTCCATCTTCACCCTGCGATTAGGAAGGTGAATCCCCTTTCCGTCCAGGCCCCGACCGGTCCCAAGAAACGGAAATCGTCTTCCTTTTTTCCCCCCTCTCAGAATTGAGCAGAAGTAGGATTGAAATTCAGCTGTGTGACCCATTCCCTCCTTTCAACGGGTCACAACATGGGGAATGCCAGACATGTGCCTTTCCCCTCCTTTTCCGCCGACAAAAGAAAAAAAAAAGCCAGAGGATGTGCTCCCCTTTTTCTTTTTCCGGACAAAGTATACTTAAGCTTGCCGGAGTATCCGCCCGTGCAAGAGGAGTTGATTATGCACGCCTTTCCCCCTTTCAAAAGGCGCATCGTGGCCGGAGGAGTACTTCCCCATGAGAAGATGAAGGGAGCATTTTCTCCGTGGTTTTCCTTTCTCCCCCCAAACAGCATGGAGCGGAATTTCATTTCTTCCTGTCCCCCTTCAAAGAAGCGCAGTCTTACTTTCTTCCTCCTCTCTTTTCAGGGATGGTCGCAGGCTAGTGGATTGTGTCCTTTCTTTCTTTCCCCCCGTAGCTAAGGATTGTCCTGAGAACACTCCTCCTTCCCTTTTGGAGCACGCCATGCGTAGGTGAATCTTTTTCCTTTTCCTTTATTTCCCTTTTAAGAGAAGATGGTAATGACCTTCCCCCCTTTCGACCCATGAACGACCATTAGACACATCTTTCATCCTACGAGAGCCAAACAGACCAGTCATCCGAGGTGTCGCCGAATGGGGCGTGCATTTTTCTGAGTCCCTCCTTTTTCCTTTCTTAGGAAGATTTTTCCTTTGGCTAGTCATCAGTGAGAAAGCACGTCCCCAAGAGAGAGCCACGAAAGGCACCACGTTCTTTTTTTTTTTTTCTTTCGGTTATTTTTATCAGCCGCTTCCCAAGGCTCTTCCATTGCGATGGCGGCCTTCCTTTTTTTCCTTTTCCCCTTCCCCGGCCTCTTCACGTGGTAGCAAATTCTTTTCGGGGGCGACAAAAAGAGAACTCATGACCCTTTTTTCCTTCCTCCCCGGCGAGAAAGGAGATTCGCCGCGGCCTTTTTCGCGATTAGATCATGCGCTTACCTTCCCTTCGTCCCCCCCTTCCGGCGAAGGTAAAGAATAAAATTTTTTTTTCCTTTCTTCCCGCTTCGTTTCGGCAACCTAATGAATAGAAATCTATTCTTCACCCTTCTTTTCTCCCCCTTTCTCATGAAAAGGGAAGGTTTGACACTTCTTATCCTTTTTTTCTGGTCACACAGGGTCGGTTAGAAAATGGCCCTCCCCTTCCCCCTTTCCTCCCCTCCCTTACCCAGACAGAAAAAGGGAGAAGATATGACTCCCTTTTTTTTACTGTCCCCTTTAAGGTCCGAGAGAGGAGACATTGACGCGACCCCCGGCCTCCGGTCATCGGCCAGGCGAAGGTAAACGTCATTCCTCTTTCCCGGTGATTACGCCACGGAGCCTGGCGTCTTCCTTCTGGGTGGCCAGAAAGTTTTTTGCAGAGTGTTTTTTCAAAAAGTAATTCGATCTCTCGGACGAAGAAAAAGCGATATAAGGCCCCCCTCCCTACAGTCGTGGAGTTGTTGGTTCATCTTCCCCCGTTTTTAGGCATTTCTCGGCATAGACGCGTGCCTGCGGCCACACGACTGCTTCCTTTTTTTTTTTTTTTCTGTATAGAGATGGACGTGTGGCGCACAATTTTCCCTGTGACGCCTCGCTCCAGCCCACGACGTCGGCCTTTTCGATTTCTCTCTTCCTTCGCCATCTGATCGGAAAAGGAAGGCCTGTATTTTCTGGCAGAGTTTCTTGTCAATCAGAATTGACGGTGGATTTCCCTTTCCGTCCCCTTCTTCCCAGATCTCCACCGGGACGAGGACAATGAAGTAGATCGGGCATAATGTATGGGTGCTCCTTCCCTCTTCCCCTCTTCTTTCTTGGAGGATTGGAAGCAGGGTTCCGTTCTTCCCCCTCCCAACATCGGCGGAGGACGGAATGTGTCCGATCTTTTCTCCCCCCCTTTTTCCCGTCTGGTTAATTATCAGTTTCCTCCCGTTTTCTCCCTCCCTTTTTAAAGCCCCGGATGGACGGAAATAGGTTCAATCTCCTTCCTTCCTCCTTCAAAAAATGACAGTTTCATAGGCGAACGGGTTTGCTCCCCCTTCCCCTTTTTTTTTCTTGTGACCGGAAATAGAGGGCGACTCCAGTTAGCGTGGAAAGAAAGCTGCCGATGGCCTCCTTCCCCCTGCGTAAAACGTTCATCGGTCATTGTACTACCTTTTCCCTCCCTCTTCTAATAGGATGAAAATATTACAGCCATTTAAACCTTCCTTCAGAGCGGAATGCCGTCACTTTGGTGCTGTCTTTTTCTCCCCCTTATTCCTTCCACACAAGGTAAGAGAGGATAATCAAACAATTGGCGGACACCCTTACTCTTCCTCCAGTCGCCATAGCAATGGTGAGAGACTGGGGCCTCCTTTCTCCTTTTTCTTTTTTCCGTCGTGCTACCATGAGAAAAATGCGAAATATTGCGCGCCAAGTACTTTTGCTTTTTTTCCCTTCAATCGCTCGCGGAAGATGAGGCCAGCGGCGCCCCGCCCCCCCTTCTTTCTTTTTTCTCCAACTGCAAGAAAAATTAGGACAACCCTCGTTGTTGCTGTTTCTTTTCTCCCCTTTTTCTATCGGACAATGGTGCGCTTCTCCCTTTTTTACACGGTAATCTGACCAGCTTCGCCCCTCTTTACATACGCATGGCGTTTCGCTCCGGTCCCGCCCTTATCTTCTCCCCTTTCCTCCCCATTTTCAGGGAGAATAGGAAATCCACTCTCGCGGGCATCTGCTCCAGATGAATTTGCCATCATTCCCCTCTCTTCTTGGAGAGTTAGCACGAGCGCAATGACAATTCCATTCCCTGGGGAGATTTTAGTATATGCGCCGATTCGCTGCTTTTTTTCCTTTTCTCCTTCAGGAAAACAGATGCAGAATTTTTTTTTCCCTTTCGGTACCGTCGATGCATACCCCCTCCCTTGGGACGGGGGATGATGGGAGACATTCAGCTCTGCCTCCTCCCCATGTGCTCACATTCATAGGAGACTCTCGCTTTGGGTTGGTGGTTCCTTCTTTTACTTCTTCATGAAGGAGGGAATGGAAATTTTGGTTGCCCCATATTTCCATTTTCTACTGGTCCCCCTCTGAAGGAAGACGACCGTTAGTAGGCATCTGCTCGGGGCTTTTTTTTTCCTCCCCTTCTTACCGGTCGGGGAATTTGCCCATCTTTATCTTCTCCCCTTCAGCGCATGTTCACTATGAAGATGAGCTGGATTGTTCTTCTTTCATTCGGTTGCGTCCTTTTCTCCTTCCCCTTCTCCCCCACGTCTGAACGAGGGCGATCTGGAGGGAAAACGTCGGTCATTTCCCCCCCCCCCTTCAGATCGTCAGCTTATCATCCTCAAAGTTGGTCAGATTGTTGTCTTGCCTTTTCTCCCTCTCCTTTTTCTCTCTTCTCGAGTGGCAGATAATATATTTTCCTCCTCCTCCGGTTCCTCTTCTTTCCTTTCGGAGTGTCTTCCGTCAAGAGACAGGCCGACAAACAATCTGACCCTTCCTCCTTTCCTTTCTTCCACTGAAGAAGGTGGCGAAACCGATGCACTTTGAGTTTAAACTTTGACTTTTTTTCCCGCAGACAATCCGGTCAGCAGAGACAAGACGATGAAGACAACCGTCATGCCTTCCCCCTCCCCCTTCTCTTTCCCTCGGGAATAAAGTAGCAGAAGACGCCCTCGTCCCCCTTAAGCCTTTTTTCGTAATGGGCAAAAAGGACGCCACCGCACCGAGTCCTCTTTTCCCCCGCCCTCCCCCCCCCACCAGCATACAGGTGAAGAGGAAACGGTCCGTGCCACCCCTTTTTTTTTAGGTACACCAAATGGCCATTTGCCTCCCTTTTTTCCCCTCTCCCCTTTTTCAGCAGAACAAGCAAACCAAAGCAGAGAGTCGCCCTTTTTTTCGGGAAGAAGTCTCCTTAAGATTGCCTCCCCTCCCCTTCCCCCCTCCCTTCAGTGAAGATGAAAGACTGTACCTCCTCCCCCTGTGCCGGAGGAGAAGATTCCCGTCTTGTCCCCCTTTCCTTCTCCCTACAAAATAGAAAAAAGAGATGAAACAAAAGCATTTCCGATTTCCCCTGAACTTCAGCGCCGGCGTAATGATGGCAATGTCCTCTTGTCCTTTTGTTCTGCAGGAGAGTGTGATTTTGCATTTCTTTTTGACACATCCACGATCGAGAAGCCTCTCCCCCCCTCCTGCTTTTAGGGGAAGAGAAGCGACACAGACCTTTTTGGACCGTGTCACCAACGTTCTGCTTGAGACCATGCCGCCATAGACCCGTCCTTTTTTTTTCTTCCCTTTTCTTTTTTTTCATGAGAGCGGGGGAAAAGAAGCCGCATCCACGCCCCTTTTTTCTTAATCTGGCCTACGCAGGAGGAGGGTGCCGCGGCCGCATTTCCGCTTTTTTTCCCCTCCCCGCAGCGCAGGCCAAAGAGAAGCCGCCACGCACTTCTATTCCCGTGGCACAAGAGAGGTCGGTGAGTTTATCAGCAAGAGGAACAGTATCTCCCTGGCGATGCGGACGTTTTTTCCCTTTTTTTTCCCCGTTGGAGCAAGGGTGAGGGAGACGCAATGCCCTTGGTTCCGCCTCTTTTTCTCAGGGCGGCATCCACCGGCGCTACAGTCGCTTTTTCGTCCTTGCGCAGGGAGGAACGGCCGGGTCCCGGAGGCCGAGCCTTCTAAGCGTTAGGAAGCAAACAAAAAAAAAGCCCCCTCCCCCCCCCCCTCAAAAACCCCCCCCCCCACCAAAAAAACCCCCCCAACACTCCCCCCTCTCCCCTCGATTAAGGTTAACAAGTCTACTCACTTTTCCCTTATGACGGGCAGGTTTTGCCACTGAGTAGAATGGTGGAGCTTGACATATTTCCTCATCTCTCCCCCCTTTCCCTCGGAAAGATGCTAAGGAACCAGCACATCCCCCTTCCCCCTCTCGCTAGCCGCGTGGCCGGGATTGCGGAAGAGATATGGGAGTACCTTTTTTTTTTCTTCTCCCCCCCCTCCCCCTCCGCGGGAAAGGAGAAGGTAACGCATCAGCATCCATCTTTTTTTCCTTATAGGCGGCATGGAGAATAAAGACTATTGGGCCGCCATTCCCCCCCTTACATTTATTATGGAAAGAAGAGAGAAATGGAAGCCAGCACCCTCGCCCTTTTTCCCCCGTGGCGTGATGGAGGCATCTAAAATCTCCCCTTCTTTTTCCCTTCCCCCTTCTTATAGGAATAGAGATGGGACATGCGCCCCAATGGGCCTTTCCTCTGGAGAAGAGATATGTAATTGTGGAGATTTTTTTCCTCCTTTCCTCTCCCCCTACCCCCGAGGGAGGAATTGGCGATTTTAAGATCACCCCTCCTCTGCATATCGGGGTGGATAGGACCATTTTTTCCCCCTTTTTTTCCTCTCCGCCAAAGGAAGGGAACTGCGTCCCCCGGTATTAGAAGGCCGCCGTGCAGAATCTTTCCCATTCTCCCCCCCTTTTCCCCCGTAGATCAGCAATAATGGATGCCTGATTGCCGTGGTACCGTCCTTTTTTTTTTGAGATGCCCGGGGTCGGCGACCAAGGTCTCCATCCTCTTTTCCCCTCCTCCGAGCGAGAAGGGCGTGTGACCTTGAGATTCTCCCGGGGCTGCTGGTTCCTTATCAGCTTTCGCCTGTCGCCGTTTTGCTGCGGCGTTCCCTCTTCTTTTTTCCCCTCCTCCCCCCGGCTAAGCAGTGGCAAAAACCTGCCGTTTCATCTTCGCCTTTTCCTACTTGTTTCACGGAATCGATGGCGATTCAAGTTCCTCTTCTCCTTTTCTTAATTGAGTTAAAAATGGATGCGGGAAACGTCCTCGGCCTTCCTCCTTTCCCTTCCGTTAAGAAATTGAGGCAATCCGCTGCCCTTCCATATAACTTGTAGACGCCGGGGATGGAAGTCAAGCTTTTTTTTCTCTCCTTTTTTTCTCCCCCCCAGGAGGAGGAAACACAAGGTCAGTCTCTTTGACAGTTTCCCTTTTTCTCTCCTCTAGAGAGGACGTTCGCCCCTCCCCTCCGTACCCGACATCTAGTGTGAAGGAGAGCGACAATGGTACTCCTTTCTGCCTTTTCCCCCTATCTTTTCTTTCTTTGGGAAGGAGATGATGTGATTTCTAATGAGTGACCATCGCTCTCCCTTCTCTTTCAAGCTTTCTCGAAAACTGCCTCCCTTCTCCCCCTCACTTTTCTTTTGCGAATATGTTGAAGCTGTAATGATGATGACGATCCCCTTTCTCTTTTTTGTTGCAAGAAGAAAGTTGGGGAACACGGCATGACCAGCTTCCCTCCCCCTTTCTTAGTCAAGATTCTGTTAGAGATCTTAAACTACAGCATGCGTTTCTCTCTTTTTTTTTCTTTTCTCAAAAGAAACCCTTCTCTCCCCTTTCCCTTTCGGCATAGGAAATCACAATCCAATCGCCCGCGGACATTTTTCTTTTTTTTCCATCATTACGAAGGAGATGATTGCCCTATCTCCCCCCCCTTAATATTATAGGAAATGTTTGCGTGTTCATGGGTGTTTTTTCTCTTTTTCCCTGTACCCTGACGGAATCTTCCTCCTCCTTCCCCCCTCATGAAGAAGGGTGAAAGTGCTGATTTCGAGGGCTTTCCCTTTTCTCGATGTTTGCGCCATCATGCTCGGAAAGCGAAGAGACTGGGCCAGCGCACCCCACTCTCTTCCCTCTCTGCTGTGGGGTGATTGGTCGGGCCTCTAACGTCTTTTGGGGATGGCCATGTGGTGACCAAGATTGCCACGGCTTTCCTCTTTTTTTCACTGCGTTACAGATGAAGGGCAATCCGTACCCTTTTTTTGGTGGCCGACTGGTGCCATTTCCTTTTTTCCTTTGGGAAAGGTGGGGACTGTGAAAGGGTTGCCGCGGGCTTCTTTCTTCCTTTATATTGCCGAAGTGTTCAAGCTATGACGATTGCGATGGGATTGTTTTGGCGTTGCCTTTTTCTCTCTCTTCTTTTTCTCCGGTCGAGCAATACGGAGGAAACCGCGGGCGCTTGGAGGTCCCTTTTTTCCTTCGTTTACGACGTCGTCAGATTGATAATCCTCACGTGGTAAGATTTTTTTTTTTCCCTCCCCTCTCCCCTTTTCTCGATCTCGCAGTTTGAACGGATCCTCGCTCTTTTCCTCTCCTCTTTTTTTTTTTCCCGTTAGACTTTTGGTCTCCGTCAAGCCGCAGGACGACAAACTCTTGCCCCCCCCTTCTTTTCCCCTCTCCCTTTGCGAACACGATGCACTGGTGAGGAACTGACTCTTTTCATAACTTTTCAGCAGCGACCCGAAGATTTGCCGACCCCAGACTGCTTTCCCCCCTCCCCCCCCCTCTCCTTCAAATTCGGTGACATAAAAAACACAAACCCCCCTTTCCAATCGAGGGCAAAGGCCCCGACAGGTCCCACGAAACCGAATCCTTTTTCCCTTCCTTCTTCCTTCTTCGCGAAGGTAGGATTGCACTTCAGCGACCATTCCCCAGCCTCTTTCTCCCCCATGCGCCATGCAGCCTGAAGAAGGCCGTCACTTCTTTCCTTCCCCCCCTCCCCCCCACCAAAGAAGAGAGGGACGCAGATGAAGGTGATGCACCCTTTTTTTTTTCTGCCGAGAAATGAGGGCGCACATCCTTCCCTTTCTTCTCCCCCGAACGTAACCGCCAGAGAATTCCGCACCCTCCAAGTCAGGTCCCCAGAAACAATGCGCGATCGGGCGTCTTTATCTCCCCCCCCCCCCTTCCGAGAATTTTAATTGCGATCGGGGCGAAAACGCTCTTTTTGCGCCAGCAGATGTACACGCTTTAGGGATGGTAGAGGCGAGTGGCCCCCCCCCCCGTGACAATGTAGATCAGGATGTCCTTGAGAAACATCCGTATTTTTTTCCCCCTGCGGAGAAGAGCGCGAACAAGAATCGTGACGAGGCGGTGACGTCTTTCCCCCCCCCCTTTTTTCTCCCTCCCCATGAAGAATAGAAAAGCCCGAGGCCCGGGCTCTTTCTTCAGTTCAGCATCCACGCGGTGTCGCAGGAATGGGCGTGCATTTTTTTCTCCCTTCGGTGGAGGGGAAGAGCCTGCTTCCTCTTCCCCCCAGAAGGACGTCCCCAAGAGAGCAAGCACGACCTTCCCTTTCCCTTCATTTCAATTGTAGATATACTTCACAAGAGGCTTTGTCCTTTTCCTTTCCCATTTCCGCGCTCGATGGCGCGAAAAGGTTTCCTCCTTTTCTTCCTCTTCCCTTCCCTCCCTTCTCAGGTGTAGGCAATGGTTTGATTAGCCGCCCCTTCCTCCACTCAATCCTGACCGAAGGAACAAAGCTGACGGCTTCTCCCTCCAGTAGATCTCTTTTTCTGGCATGGGCAGCGATTAGAATAATGGATTACCGGCCTTTCCCTGCAAAAAAATAGAACGGAGTAGGACAATGCCGATTCCTTCCCCCCCCAAGATGAATGAAATCGCAGCGTTCGGTCACCCTTTCCTCCGCAGTTTCGCAGTTTTGTCCTTTGCCTTCCCTCCTTTCCCTTTTCCCTTTTTTTTTTTTTCACACTGATTAGAATGGTGGCGGCTTGACCCTATCACCATCCGGGTTTTTCTTCTGAACGATAAGGAACCAGAAAGCAAAAGGGAGAAGCTTCATGCGCCCTTTTCTTTTCACTCTTTCCCTTTCTCCTTCCCGGAGAGAGGGGAGAACTTGAAGCCGACCCGTCGCCACTCCCCTCCTTTTTTTCCTACCTTAAATCCATTATGGCGATTAGGACAGGGCTCACGGTTCCCTCCCCCCTCCCCTTTTGGGAAGAAAGGTCCCGGCCGTGGAGGGCGCACCCCCGAACCCGCGTATCAGGACTTACGGTTTACGATCTGATGGCCGCTTTTCTTTTTCCTTGCACCTAGGAAAATCGCCCCGTCTCCCTGCGATACTTGACATGAGAAAGAAAGGAAAGATACTCCTCTTTTCTCTTTCTTCTTTCATGGTGAGAAAATGGAAAGATCCTCTTCCCCGACCGAGTCGGCATGGGAGATTTTAAGATGCCCCCCCCCCTTTCCCCCCCCTCCCTTACAGTTAAGGTGAATAGCGGGTGATGCGGCAATGTTCTCTTCCCTGCTGATGACAGCCCCCTTTCCCCTTCCCAAATCTCGGTATTCGCCAGGAAAGCCGCAGAAATATCCCCCTCTTCCTCCTTTTCCTTTTTCCTTTATGATGATGAGAGTTGAAATGCGCCTGGCCGCTGCGTTGAGTAGGAGGCAAGGTATCCCTTCCTTTATTTCCCTTCCGATTTCCGTGACCAGAAAAGGGGCGAATTTCTTTTCCCTCCTTTTCCGCATGTCGCCCGTTTTTGTTTCCCCTTAAAAGGGTCAAGCGCACAACAGGGATAACGCAAGTCCCCCCCCCCCCCCCTCCCCCTTTTAATAGAGAAGTTTGGCTACCAGCCTTCTTTCGACCTTCGTGAACCGGAATAGATGGCGATTCCTTTTTCCCCCCTTTCCCGATGGAATGAATATGACTATGGGGAGGGACGTCATCGGCATTGTCCGCCCTTTCTTAAAGGAGCGGTAAGCCCCTTTTCCCAATCTACTGTTTTAGAGGGGGGTCCTTTTTTCTTTCCCCTTCTTTTTCTTTGTTGTCGCAACAGGGCGCGGAACCACAAGGTCCAGTTTCTTCCCCCTTTCCGGTTACAGGGATCCTGTTTCGCGCAATCGAGCGCGCGTCCCGCCCTCCTCCTTTTCTTCTTTTTTCTTTCTTTATAAAAATAACAGAAATCTCTTGTGGAAGGAGCTTCCCCTTCCCTCTTCTGTGGGCTGCTCTCTTGGGGAAGGCGTGCTGTGTTCTACTGAGTGACCTCCTGTTCTTTTTCTCCCCCCTCCCCTTTTTCGGCCAAGATTCTCGAAAACTGCACGCCACTTCCCCGTCTTTTCCTTCGTACTTGATGACGATCCCGGAATAGGGATGTTTTATGTCTTTTTCCCCCTTTTTTCCCGGTAATGAACATGCTTCGCACGTACCTTCCTTCTTCCCTCTTCCCTGCTAACGCCTTTATCGGAGGAAAATCGATCGGATTGTTCTCAATTTTCCCCCCTTTCTTTCTTCCCCCCCCCCCCATAATAGAAGCGACAATTCCCTTCCCCGCATAATTTAGCCGGCGTGATTGAGGGCGCGTTCGCCTGCTCTTTCTTCCCTCCTTTCTTTCTCTTTTCTTTGGGAGATTTTAGTCTATGAGCGATAGCCCATTTTCTTTTCCCCCTCTGCATGGGTGAAAGTGATGGATTTTCGCGGGCTTCGCCTAACGTCGTGATATAAAAGAAGGAGTGGACGGGATGATGTGCGCCCCCTTTCTTTTTTTCCTCTTTCCCGCGAACAAAAATGGTGCTAACTTCCTCCTTCTTCCAATGGGCTCAGGCGTGAGGCCGCCTTTTTTTCCCTTTTTCCCCAGAGTGAAACGGAAGTTGCCGGATTAAAAGGATTGCTGGTTTCTCCCTTTGAAAGTATTTCCGACATCTGCTAGTGGGTGCGGTGGGCCGGCCTGTTTCCCCTTTTTTTCCTTCTTTCCCCTTTTGTGCCATCGGGATTGAAGAGGGACGTCTTCTGCTTACTGGGGATTTTCCAGATTCGTGGATGTTTCGGGCGTGCATGCGGTCGAACCCCCCTTGAGTGTTCGCGGTCTCTCCCCTTTACCCGGACGGAAGCGGGCGCTTATATGGAGGGAAACGTAGGTCAGTTCCTCACCCCCTCTTTTTTCCCCCTTCTTAGTGTATGAAGAAGTAGTAAAGCTTGATCATCATCACCGTTTCTTTCCCCCCTAAGAGCCACGGTCTCGATCTCGCGTTGCCACGGGATATATCTCCCCCTTTCCCCCCCCTTCTCTCTCTTCCCCTTCCCCTTCCCTCTCTCTAGACCGTAGAGTTAGGTGTATTAAGTAACGCAGCAGCAGACACAACCCTCCTCCGAAGTTTTTTCGTCATAAACGAAGACGGTGGCGACCCGATTTTTCCCCTTTTTTTTTTCCTTCCCTCTCGGAGCGCACGCAGGTAGCCGTATGATCGACGCGCCCAATTCCTTTTTTCACGTCCCCGAAACAATCCAGCCATAGTAGAGCTGAACATGCGCTTCCCTTTTCTTCCCTTTCTCCCCTCCCGGCAAAATCCCGTATTTTCTTTTCGGTTTCGTAATGGAACCAGGGAGGCAACGCAACCTCTTTCCCCCCCTTTTTCAGCGAAAAGTAAAACAGCATCATTTTCCTCCCCTTCCCCTTCCCAAACTGGCCATGCCAGAATGAAGACGGCCGACTTTTCCTTCCCCCCTCCCCCCCCCCCCTCCTGCGAGGACAGAAGATGAAGGGAGTGCTAGCTCCTTATTTTTTTTTCCTTTCTTCCCTTCTTCACCGACCGGAGTTGATATGCAGTACGGCCCCTTTTCCCCCAAATTTTTCATCGTTGCCGGAGGAGAAGATTCCGTCAGGGTTCCCCCTTTTCCTTTTCCCCCTCCCCCTCCCGATGAACCAAAGCATGGCCTAGAATTTCCCTTTTTTTCCTCAGCGCGCGTAATGATGGGGCAAATGCATCTTTTTTCTCCATTCTTCCGGCGAGTGGATTGGATTGCGTGCCCTCCCTTCCCCCTTTTTCCCCGAGGCCCGATAAAGGGCGTGCAGGCGCGAAACGCCATTGCTGTAGTTTTTTCCCTTTCCTTTTTCGAGGAAGGTTGACGGCGAAGCTGGTTCATCCCCCTTTCTCAATATTAACCGCCCGAGGAACGGATCGTACATCATCAGGACGAATCTCCCTCTCCCTTTTTCCCTTCCCTGACTTGGTAGTGCAGTTTTAGAGAATCCGGACGCGGCCGCATATAAGAGAGCGCAGTCCTCCTTCTCCCTTTTTCTCTTCTCTCCCCCTCCAGCACAAGTTATTTGGCGCGCATCTTTTACTTACCAAGAGATGTCGGTTAAGTTTATCCAGCCGTTACCTTTTCTTCCTTCTCGCTACGATGGCGGCGAAACCTTTCTTTTTTTTTTCGAAGCCATTGTGTTTCGCCGCCTGGGGGCGACAACAAGACAATCCTGCTTTCCCCCTTCCCTCCTTTTTTCCCTTCCCCTTAGATTCGACGAGGTTTAAATGATGGAGATGGGCCGCCTCTCTCCCCCCTTTTCTTGTAGTCAATTCCGATGAAGTTAAAGAATCCAATTTTTAATCTCATTAATCACCTCCCCTTCCCCTTTCTTTTCCCCAAAATACTGAATCGCCATCCCTCCAGTTATAGCAGTTTTGTCCTTGACGTTTATGTAGCAAAAATTCGTCCCCCTCCTTCTCTTCGCCTGGTGGAGATTGACACATTACGCCATCTTTCCCAACGAGGAAAGATGATAAGGAACCAAGAAAGCCCCTTCTTTTTTCACTGCCCAATTATAGTAATAGAAGATCTGGAAGGTGCTTGCTTGCATTCCTTCTTTTCTCAGCACGACCCAGCGGACAGGCGGCAGGTTCAACTTTCTTTCCCTTCCTTTTTCTCCTTCTTTTCTGACAAGGAGGACTGGCGAAGGACCGACTATTGGGTCCTCCCTTTCCCCCCACTAATTCTGATGGACAGAAGAGGCAATGGCCGAAGCACCCTCCCCCTCCCTCTCTTCTTTCCCTTAAGTAGTGGAGTTGATGGACTAGGCTTATGGAGCGAAGGCAGGAATTCTCGGCATCGATCTTGCCATGCTCCCCTCCCCCCCCTCCTTTTGTTGTTGCTTCTCTTCTTCCCTCTGCAGGATAATGCCGAAGTCGACCAGAACAACTTCTCCTTCTTTCTTTCCCAAAAGAAAACGACGTCCGTAGGCCCCCTCCCCTTCGGTGAGGCGGCAATGGCCGAGCTGGTCCATCCTCCTCCCTTCCCTTTTTTTTTTCTTCGGCACAAATATCGGTCTTCGCCTCCTTCTTCCTGGCCGTTAAGATAGCATAATGGAGTGATGATGAAGTGTTTGACCTGTCTCTCTCCCCCTTTCTTCCTTCTTTACCGGGGTACGAGGAAAGGTCCCCCCTTCTTAGGACTAGAAGAGGGCGTGACAGAAACGGGCGCAGAGCTCCCTTTTTCTTTTTTTTCCGCCGTTTGCAGGCGGAGGGACCAGTTGCTAACCTCTTTCTCCGCCCCCAGGCTAAGACTTTTTTCCCTTTCTTAGGCAGAAGTGTTGCACCAGGAAACGGCAACTTCCCCCCCCCCCCTTTCACCGATGTGCGATTTTCTTTCCCTCTGCCGATGGCATGAATCTTGATTAATGAGATAAACCTTTTTCTTTTTTGTCGACCCTGGATAGGCATCAGGGAAAGGCCGTTCTTTTTTTCCTTCCCCCTTCAACCTCGGCGAATATACTGAGCTCTTTTTTTTTTTTCGTTTCTGGATGATCTGTTTCTCCCCCAAATGGCGGCGGAAACACACCCCCTTTTTTCTCCCCCCCCCCCCTTTCCCCTTAAGACGGAGGGGAAGAGGGGAAAGGATCCATTGATGCCGTCCGACATCGAAGGGAGAGACTGGGGACGTTTCCCCTTCCCTTTCCCTGTGAAGGAGAGCCGACAATGGAATACTGGAAATATGCTCTCCCCCCTTTCCCTTCTTCTCTGCTTGCTTCTTTAGAGTGACATCGCGCTCGCGGAAGCTGCTTTTTCCCTTTCCTCTCTCGAAAACTGACGCCCAATTCCGGCTCCCCCCCTTTTTTTTTCTCTGACCTATCAGGGCCTGGGCTGGTCTATTGGAGCATGGGCTTTTCCCCTTTTCTCCCTTTTTTTCCACAGGTAATGACAAGCTTACGCCGTCACCTGTCCTCTTTTTTCCTTCTTAACGTTTGGCGTTTCCGCCGGACACGACATTTATCGGAGGCCCTCTTCTTTCTTTTTTTTTTTCCTTCATTCGGAATCGGAAATAAAAATCCACTCGCCTTCCCCCTTTCTGATGCAATTGCCTCATTACGCCAGCGAAGCTTCTCTTTCGGGAGCGTTCCGAATAGCTCTTCCCCATTTCTCGTTGGCTATTTTTTCGTTCTAGCGACAGATAGCGAATTGGGTATGGGGGACTGCTTTCCCTCCCCTTTTTCGTTGAAAGTGCTGGATTTCGCGGGCTTCCCCCCTTCTTCTGTGGTCCTGTCTGATGTGAGACATCATGATCGGAAAGAGTAAGGAGCCTTTTCCCCTCTTCCTCCCCCTCAGGAGATCTCTGCTTTGGGTTGGATGGTTCGGTTCAAAGCGTTTTTTTTCTTGGACATGTCCATATGTGGGAAAAAGATTGAACATTCCTTCTTTTTCTCTTCTTTTTTTAATGGTAGCTGAAGGGAAAGGAAGAACGCCGTCTCCCCTTTCCCCCTGGTGACATTAAGCCGGCTAAGGTGTAAGTGGGGGAACTGTCCTTTCTCCTTTTTTTTTTTTTCTTTTTTATCCACTTTTAAGCTTTATGTTAGATATGACGATGCGCGGATTGTTTCCCCCAGGGTGCATTGCTGGTTGGCCTTCTTTTTTTTGGTTCTCCACTACTTCGGAACGCGGGGAGCTATGGAGGGAAAAGTCGTGTTCCCCTCTCCGCCGTCGTAAGCTTGATAAATCCCCACCGTTTTCCCCCTTTAACCTTCGGTCTCGAGCTCGCGTTTTCTTTCCTTTTTCTTCTCGTGCACACGCGAGATCGAGAACGTCGCGTGTAGGTTTCTTCCCCCTTCTCTTTTTTTCCCTTTTTCACGAGCGTCATAAACGAAGACGGTGGAGACCGAGCCACTGGTGAGCGAACTTTTTTTCCCCCTTTTTTTTTTCTTGCTCGACAGCGAAACACTCCGGTCAGCAGCGCCCCGACGATGCCCTCCCCCCCCTCTCTCCCTTAACCCTTCAAGCGGTGAATCCACAGTAGCAGAAGACGCCCCGTCCCCCTCCTTTCCTCTTCCCACGAACCGGCCAAGACGGAGTAATGGCAAACAGGCCCTTCCCCTTCCTTTTAGGCTCTCAGCGCCCATTAACAACCAGCATCCAGGTGACGCCTCTTTCTTTTTCTCCCCCCCCATGGCAATGCCAGCCTGAATGACGGACGTAACTTCCCCTCTTTGCGCCGAAACAGCCAACCAAAGCCACCTTCCCCTTCTGTTTTTCCCCTTTTTTTTTGGCCAGTATCCTTACTTTCTCCCCTCAGCCAGGAAAACAGCCGGCGTTGATATTTCCCTCCCTCTTTTTTTAAATCAAGACTTTAAAACCATGAGGAATCCCCCCTTTTTTCTTTTCTTTTTCCTCTTCCTTCCGGTCCCCCGAACAATGCGGCGATAGGCGCATAGACGAAAATTTCCCTTCCCCTTTTTTTTTTTTCCCTTTCATGCGAGAGGCGAACGAGCCCGCACTCTCCCCTTTTCTCTGGACGCAGAGGATACCACGCTTTAGTTCTTTTCCCTTGGGATTGCCGACGGCACTCCCTTTCCCCCCCCCCCTCTCCCCATCCTATCGAGGCCGCAGAAAAGGGCGTGCGGCGCCTTCCCCCCCTTCCTTTCCTTTTTTTCTCTAACAGAATCGGGACGAGGCAGGTGCCTTTCCCTTGTCAAACCCGTTCTTCTGCGCCACCATGCCCGCCATAGAACCTCCTCTTTCCTTTTTTCGAGCGGCAACAGAAGTCAGCATACACGCTTTTCCCTTTTTTCAATCTTTGGGCGGGTACTCCGAAAGGATGGCGGGTCGCATCTTCCGCGAGAGAGATGTAACTCAGTAGACCTCCCTTCCTTTTCCCGGCGCCACAAGTATTTGGCAGCAATATTTAAAGGATTACATTGTCTCTCTCCCCTTCCCCTCCCTCAGATCCAATTTCTTCCATTTTGCGATGGGGAAGGAGACGTAGATTTTCCTCCTTTTTCCTGTCACGGCCCGCCTCTTCCGTTGTAGACAATGGTTGATTAGCCGCATTCCCCTTTTTTTCCCTCAACTGTCCCTCCCTTCCACAAGCTGACGCATACAGGAGCTACATAGATTCTTTTCTTTTTCCCTGCGATTAGCCTCATGGCTTTTTCCGGACCTGCCGATGACTTTCCCGCATCCAATTTTTAATATAATTAATCCCTCTTTTTTTTTTTTTTTTCCCCCATACTGAATCGCCATCCTCCTTTTTTTTCTTTTTGTCACTTTGCGTTTCTGGTAGCAACTTAGCCTATGAACTTTTCCCCTGCTTAGCTGGTGGCGCGTGAACCGATTCCGCACATCCCTTTTTCCTCCCCCCAACGGCGCCAGGCGGGAAAGATGATAAGGACCCTTTTCCCTCCCTCCTTCGCCCGTTCTGGTCACGCCCCTTCTCGTAATCGCGCTTGGCCGGTTCCTCTTTCCCCTTTCTTCTCAGACCCTACACCTACCGAAGCGCAAGGCGCAGGGTCAACGTCTTCCCCCTCCCTTCTCGCCCGGTGATCGTTCTGCACGGAGGACTGAGAATACCTCTTTTTTTTTTCGCTCACCCCTTTTCTTCTGATGGAAAGCCGCTTCCCTCTTTTTTCCCCGCGTTACGATTGATGGCAGAGAAGTCGGGGCGTTTGATTTCTTTTTCCCTGAAATCTTTTTTTCGCTACGCAGGAATTATAGGACATCTATCTTTGCCCCTTTTTCTCTTTTCTCATAATAAGTTGGTTGTGATCTTTCTCCTTGAGCCTTGCAGAGATCGATGCCTTCTCCTTTTCGTGCGGCCTTGGCGATAGTTAAGATGCGATCCCCTTCCCCCCTCCCTTCCCCTCCCATTGCTTTTCCCCCCTTATAAGGCCTGCATATGCGGGTTTCTTCTTCTGTCCATAAGAAGGACAGGGGTGATTGGTCTTCCCTTGGCCCCCTCTCCTTTATTCGCCAGGACGCACGCTGCAGAAAGATCACCTTTCTTCTATAATGGGATGTGATGACGCTTGACCCCGACCTAGTCCGGTGGCGTTCGTCTCCCTTGGCACGGCTTCATCCCATCCTCTGTCAGAAAGCAAAGGAAAAGCTTCTTCGTACGAGAAGGGGAGTGACCCTCCCTTTCTCATTTTCTGTATTTCCCCCCCCCATTTTCCTGCTTTAAGAATGTAGCCGTTTTTGTCCTCTTCTGTCCTTGGCTAAAAGGACCAGGATTGCGTCCCATTTTTCTCGGCCTCCTGGCAAAACATGAAAGTTTCATGTCTCCCCCAGAAAAACGGAAAAGGACAAAACTGCCTTCTAGTTGAACCGATCCCCTCTTTTGCGATCAGTCGTTTTTTCCGATGGCATGACCATGATTGATTAATGATCTTTCCCCCTTTGAGGCCCCCTTCCTTCCGGAATGTCAGCACCCCCTTATGTCCTCTTTTTTTCCTCCATCTCTAATCCGATGAAAATATCTCAATTAAAACATCACGGCGATCCCTCTTTCTTCAGCTTTGTGCGGAGTCATGTATTGTATCTGTTTTACTCCCCCCCCCCCCCATCTCAGGGACGGCTAATCAAACAACTCTCTCCCTTCGGGACAGGATCAACGTGTTTCCTCGCCCTTCGCAGTCACCGTCGCAAAAGCATTTCTCTGCCCTTTTTTCTTCCCCTCCCATCTCTTGTGAAGGAGAGCGACCAATTTACCCTGGAAATCTATTCTCTCCCAAGGATTGTGAATTTTCGTGGACTTTCTTTCTTCTTTTCTGTATTTACACCGATAGAGGAAGAGATTCTTCCTCGGCCTCCCCCCCCCCCTCCTGAGGAGGAAAGATTCTTCTCCCTCCCCCCAATCCTGAAAAAAGCGTGATGCGGACCTTTTCTTTTCTTTTCTGATGCGTCCTTTCCTCCTGGATGTTAGTATGGCGGCCCATTTTTTTTTGTTGTGGCACAAGCGTAATGACCCGCTTTTCCCTTCCTTTTTTTTCCCGACTTCCCTTTCTTTTCTCTCTCCACCTAAAAGACTGGAGTGTAGCGCTTCACTCCCGGACTCAGCCATCGTCTGTTCTCCCCCCCTTTAGAGACCGTTTTTCCCTTTCGGCATGGCACACCCCACTTCCCTGCCCATCCCGGAAAGAGGGGTACATCTGCTTCCATATTGACTTTCCCCCCCATGTTATTTTCCCTCTTATGACGGCTCCTAAATTTCTCTCCCATGCTTTGGGTAGGAGAGGATGTGGGCGATTTCGTTCATTCTCTCTCCCTTGGGTATTTTGACCTTCTTCCATCTTCTCCTACGGACACAGATGCTCTTGTTTCCCTTTCGGATACAGTCGTGCATATCCACTCCCGTTTTTCTTTCCTATGTGTACTCCTTCTTCGGCAAGAGGAAGGAGAAGGGGCCAGCACTGGCACCCTTTTCCTCCACCTTTCATAGGAGAATATATGCTTGGGGTTGGCTGGTTTCTTTCCCCCTGTTTTTTTCTTCCCTTGCCCCTGAAGGAAGGAATGGTGGAAGTCTTTCTCCCCCTATTTCCCCCCCTTCCGTGAGGATTACAACGGATGTTTTTCCAATGGTAGATTGAATGGCAAGCCTCCCTTCCTTCTCCTTGGGTGAGTTTGCTTCCTCTTTCCATACTCTTTTTTTGGGACAGGTCGCGGGACCTTGCCATTGGCTTTTCTTCTTTTTCTTCACCCTGAGTGAAAGAGCATGTTCACTTCTTTTTTTTCTTCGCTGGATTTTTCTTTTTTTCTTTTGGCGGAATAGTCGGGGAAGCTGCTGACCGTATTTTCCTTCCCTCTCCCACTTCGGAACAGAGGGGCTGCCTGGAGTTCCCTTTCCCTTCCTAAACTTTGTTTTTTTTCTTCCCACAGTCTTCGTTTAATGAAGAAGTCGTAAGATTTCTCCCCTCCCCTTTTCTTCTCTTTTGCGGAAGAAAACGAAAAGCACGTTCCCTACCTTCTTTTT
>Ga0179593_1623234_pt1 | contig 21042 bp, 26 predicted proteins | sample CZODoug2_1_08_16_FD_185931 | JGI IMG/M metagenome (GOLD analysis project Ga0179593, IMG submission 185931) | Vadose zone soil fungal communities from Angelo Coast Range Reserve, California, USA - CZODoug2_1_08_16fungal (PacBio error correction) | ecosystem: Environmental > Terrestrial > Soil >... | reverse complement strand
CAAAAACCGCCAACCCTTTACCCCTCTTTTTCCTTTACGAAAGTACTGTGGACCTCAATGTTCTGCAATTCTTCTTGACCTTTCTTTTGTGGGGCGTGTCATAGCCACAACAAATCCTTCAACTTGATTTAGTGGGCTATTACCAAGGTTTTCCCCAGCCGAGCTCCAAGTTTAGCTCAAACCTTTCTTGCGCTTTCCCCACCTGCCCCCACTCACGCTTAGTGTCCTTGGCTCTCCCCCAAAAACGTTCAACAAAATGATCACCCAACCTTGCAGCTGATTGACCTACCGTTATGTCATGTTTGGCCATTTTTTCCCCCATATATTTTGGCGAGGTCTGTCTATTTTCCCCAAAGTTTCCGTCTTTCAAATCATTAGAAGGTTAAACCCCCCCTGTGTTTAGCCACACCATGTGCATCCCCACCCCCCGACATTTTTTTCACATTTGACTTTTCCCCCTCCCTTGCAAGGCGAACCCCACCTTCCCAAATCCGGGCTTGTGGTGGTTGTAAAAGCACAGTGGTTCCACCATAGAAACTTCCCGTTCCGCGGGGGGTGGGGGCTTTTGAAGAGCCTTTTTTTCCCGATTTCCCCCCCCACTGAGCCAACAAACGATTTTCCTGCCCGAATTTTTGTTTTTGTCGTCATATATTCTCAGCTGTGGCTTCATTCTAGCTCTTTCCCCCCTTTACCCAGTTCTTTTTCCGCCAAACCCTCGTTCTTTTTTAACCCTTCGTGTTTCCTGAACTCAAATTTTTCTTCGCTGTTTTTTGCTCTGCACCCAAGGTGCCTTCATTTGGCACTTTTCTTTTCGTTTATAAGTTTGCAAAAACAACCTACCCCCTCTCCCAAGACCCAACTAACAGGTGCGCCCCCCCTTTTGGAAGCCCCCTTTCTTCCCAATCCTTCCCCCCCCGAACTATCGATCCACTTGCCAGTCATATAGTCCCGCTTGTGACCCACCCCACCCTTTTTTTTTGCTCGGTATAAAGTGCCTCTTGGTTCCCCCCCCCTCGCTCTTTCCATTCGCTCTTTCCGCGGTATTTGTTTTCTGTGGTTCTGTTACCAGTCCAAGTCGTACAAGACCCTTTTTTTTCCCTTTGACGATTTGCGTAAGGACGTTCTCCCCAGTCCCTTTGCAGCACCAAGGCTGTGCCCTTTGTCAAGACCGTGGGCCTGGTTTTTATTAAACACTTTTGATTTCCTTCCCCGAGCATGGGCCAGTCTATATGATTCTTTCTTCCATGTTCTGGGATTAGTTAAAACAAGGTTGGGCTTTTTTCCTTCCCTTTTGGCCCCCTTTTTTTCCCCCACGGTCTAACGTCGGGACTTTCGACCTTTTGCGCGGACCTTCTTATTAGGGAGTCCCCCTCACTGAGTCGTTTATCATCTCCGGGGCGCAACTTCTTTCTTTTTGTAACCTCGGGACCGCTGTTTTTCTTTTTTTTTGACCTTTTCCAAAAATCAATTGCGTCTCTTTTGTTCTGAACACTCTTCTTGGTCGTGAGGATCGTTTATGGGAAAAGTTTTGGTGAACGTGTTTTTTCCCCCTTCCTTTTTCGACTTTTTTGTCGGGAGGTTGAACTCCTGGTTTCTTCGTTTTTTTCTTTCCGCGTTTCATGTAAACCGTCCCGTTGGATTTTCCTCCTTTGTTCCTGTTCGTTTCGTTGGTGCGTTCCGGCAACAGTTATGCTCCAACCTACCCCTCACACTTTCATTTGTGGATTCCTGAATGGGCTGTCTTCGCCCCAGGTATGCAGTTGACAAAAGTACCCTTTTCGCCTTTTTTTTTTTTTTGCGATTACGCTGCTGACCGATTTGGTAGCCTTTTCCCCCTCTTTTGTAACTCTTTTTTGACTTCCCCCTTCCTTTTCTCTTTTTACGCGCGAGTTTTCCACGAGCACAACCTATTCTCGAAGGCTTTTTTTTTTGCTGAAGCGTGAAAGTTTTGTTCCCAAATCTCAGATCTCTTCTCGCTGTGGTTCCTTTCCCTTTGTAGAATTTGTGCGTATTTCGTTTGGCTAGACAAGTCCAAGTCTTCCCCCACCCCCCCCCTTTTGACGGGACTCGAGCCCCTTTTTCTGACCCCCAAGCGTTTTTGCACCGTTGTTAGTCCTGTTGAATCAAGCTTCTTGATCTAGTTTTCGTGTGTGCTGTACAGAAAGCATCCCAAGTACACCCCTTTTCCTTTTGGTTTTTTTGATGTTTCGCCCCTAGTTTTTTGGCTTCTGACCCTGGCTGTTTTGACGTTTCCTCTCAACGACTTCCCTCTTTTCGAGATTTGAATTTTCCCTTTGCCCCATTTCACCTGGCAAGACCGCTCCTCTTTGCTCTGATTTTTTTTATTAAGGGTGTCTTGACATGCGTTCTAAGAGACTTACGGCCTTTTTTTTAGGGCCTTGCGTTTTTCCATATTTTTTGCACTGCCCCGTTCGGGAAGTGTCCTACCATCCCTTTCTTCCCGTTCTTTTTTTTTTCCCGAGTGTCAATCGAAGTCGTCGCGTCCCCCTTTTCTCGGTTTTTTTTACAAGTTTCGCCTTCTTCGTGCAGAGCTTTCGTGAACCCCCCCCCCCGCTTGATCGGCGCTGATTTTGGTTGATTTTTCGTTTTTTTTGTTTTTTTTTTTCCGGGTCGGGTCGTCGCTCGATATGTGTCTGCTGCTCCCGGCCCAGATCACGAGGTTCGCTGGCGGATGTTCAAATACCGTCAAACTGCTGTGCCCCTGCCCCGTGTCTCCAAAACCCACTTGGAACGTTTTTTCTAGCCACCGGGTCAGAGGGACTTGGCGTTTGTTTTCTTTTCGGCGTTGCCGTTGATGGCTTTCTACGTGGAACCGTTTGTACTTTTCTGGCTTTACAGTCGACCCAAGTCAAAACGGCCGCTTCTTGTTCCTGTAAATTTTTTTTTTTTTTCGGGTCAAAAATCGGCATTCTTTTTTTTTGAACTTCGTAAATGTCCTCTTCGACCCCCCGAAAATGTTTTTGTCCCTCTTTGTGTGCTGAATTTCTGCTGGATTTTGCGTCGCCGTGAAGGTTGGCCGCCCGTGGTCCTTTTCTGGGGGGAATCCCCTGGAGTTTTTAGTGTCAATGACCAAGTGGGCCCCTGCACGATTTTGAGGATCCCCTGAAGGCAGGAGACTTGGTTCTGTATATTTCTTAGTTTTCCCCCCCTTCTTTTTACACGCAAATGGTGCAGTTAGGAATTCACCCGCAAACCCCGGTGACTTAACCCGTCTTGGTTTCGGTGTTCTATGGCCCCTATCCCCCCCCTCTTTTTTGCGTTAACCAGCGTTGGGCTGTCATCTTTTTTTCTTCTTTGATCCCGGGCGGCGTCTTTCCCCCTTCTGAGAACTCGTTTTTAGCTCCGAGGGCACTTGGGGTACGTCCCAGGCTGTTGTTCATTTTTTCGTACACCCCGAGCATCGTTTCTCCCAATGCCTTGATTACTATTTCTTTTGGCTGGCGGTAGTCCTTGGATCAGGTGTCGGCAGCAATTCCCTATACTCACTTTTGTCCCTGTTTTTTTTCGTGAGAAGGTCTTTCTTCCACGATCCGCCCGGCCGGTTTTCCCTCCCCTCCTTTTCGATTCCCTGGATCGGACCGGAAAATTTATGCTGGCCTTTCCCTGACAAAGGTTCCCCCCAGGTCTCGACAGGGGAGACATGATTTCCAATGTTTTTTTCAGTTCCCGCTCCAATGAAGTGATTCTCCGGAGTCTGCGCGACGATCAGTCCTTTCTAAGTTTCCCCCCCCCGGTTTCCAAATCGCTGATGACCCCTTTCCCCCCGATTTTTTTCCCTAGCCCTTTTTTTTTTTGCTAATTTTCCCGTTCTCCCATTTGTGAACCCCTACACTCCCCCAAGCTTTGCTTTTGCCCCTACGGGCGTTCCTCGGCTTCGGCTGCTTCTCTTTTTTTCCCATTCTTTTCTTCCTATCCATCGCGACAACACGTTTCTCCTACCTCCAACCCGCCCCTTCTATCACTGGCAAATTTTTTCTGAACCCCGCCCGGAACTTCCCGCCCCCGCAAAGGCCTCTTCGCATGGCCTCCACGGATCCCCCGCTTCAAACGCATGGGTCATGCTGACCAATTTTTCGTTGTTTAGACGACCATTTTTTTTATTTCCGTTCACCCGAAAGACCCGTGCGTTGCCGATCTTTCGTCTTTGAACCATTTTTTGTGTAAGTTGTTACTGCGCTTGGTTTTTTTTTTTCCCCGTTTTTCCCCCCCCTTTTTGTTTTCAAGTCCAGGGCACGGTTCAATCCCATCCCCTCAACATTTTTTTCACCTTTTCCCCCTCCCGACTTCATTCTAGCACACACCCCCAACCCCCAATCGACCCACGGTGACCAAACTCGCTGCCGTCCCCACTTGCCGCTATTTGTTACTGACTTTTTTCAGCTACGTCGGAAGGGAAATCCGTCTCCTTCCGGGCCATTCCCGAAACTAACTACTCCCCTTCCCGAGTTTTCCCCAGCAAGAACCCATGCACCCAAATTTTTTATACATGGCCCTACCCCATTCATAGAAAGTGAATAACCCTTCTCCCATCGCCCGTTTACATTCCTTTCGCCCTCTGCCTTTTTTTGCAATTCCCCAAACTTTTGAGGCGGGCTTTCTCCCTGAAGCCTGTACCTTGTTTTTTAAGACGCTCAGACCTTTCCTCAGTGGTAATATTGGAAAGAACCCTTTTCAATCACCCCCTCGCACAACCCCCCCCTGCTTTCGCTCTCCCGCCGACCCTTTCTTGTCCGTCCCGCATTTACCGCCAAGACACTCTGCTCAAACTCTGAGCGTTCTTCTCCCCATTTCTTCCCAATTTTTTTTCCCTTCGGCCATCGGAATCTGTTCCGACCTTCGTAGAACTCTCGACCTGCGTGCGATTTCCTTTCCCACCTCTTTCTTTTTCTTTCGATCGGGCCTTTTTTGAAAGTTTTTCTTCGCCCCGTCCTGCTCCGGAAAAGGTTCTTTCACCACGACTTACCAGCGCAACGGCGTTTCGCGTGTTTTCTTCTCCTCTTGTAGTTTCCCGTCGGTTTTACGTGGTTACACTTCTTTGTCTAATCGTACCCAAATCTCTGGCAACAACTCCCCCTCCGTTCGTCCTTCTTTCCTGGTTTTTTGTTTTTTCCAACTTCAAGTCGGCCAATAAATTTTGGACCCCCCCGCGGTGCTCGCGCCCCAATATGGCAGCCTGCAAGGCAAGTTTTGACCGTTTTCCGCTCCCCCACTTTTTCCAACCTGTCTCCAGCACACGTAATGCCCATCCGTGAGAAGTGTGGATGTATTCGTCTGGACTCTGTCTCGTGTTCCCATTTCCACCGGGCTTCGTTTTTCTGTTTCTTACTTTTCCCCCTTCCTGGAACCCATCGCTTCACTGTTTTTTCCCCTTCCCCCCTCAAGAACAGTCACCTTTTCTCGCAACGGCTTTCCCCTTTAACACGATTAACTCTGCCGGGAAAACCACTCTCCTCCCCCCCACCGGTCCTTTCGTACCCTTTTTCGGAATCCCCTACCGTCGAACCCTCCTTTCTTTTGCAACCTAAATCCCGTGTACGCCCCCCCCACGGTTTTACTTAATCATTTTTGGAAAACAGCCCTGCCGATCTTCCCCCTCCGGCGTTGTTTTTCCCGATTTGCGTTACTCCCAAGAACGGACCCGATTCGTATCCCCACACCCCCCCTGTTCCGCCGTTTCGCACCTCCGATTTAACGACCTTTCCACTACCTCTTAAAAGTTCCACGTCTTCCGCCTCCGGCGACCTGTTTACGTTACCTTTCCGCCTTTCCCAGGTCCTTTTCCTGAACCTCTGCGTAGCTGGGCGGTCCCTTTTCCAGGATTTTATCAGTTTGTTCCTTCATTTGACATTCCCTCAAACCCTTTTCCCCCTTTCTTCCCAACCTTTCCAAAGGGTTTCCGCAGTTTTCTGGTTTTTCCGTACGCCGTCTACCGCCATCGTTTGCCTCTCTTCGCCTTGTGATCATTCCCCGTCTCGCTTGCTTCGCCCCCTCACCCCTCCCTTTGACACATATACCTCTTTTAATTGATTTGTGTCCCCCCTTTTCGTTTTAAGGTGTATGTAATCATGACGCCCCATTTTCCTTCTCCCTCAAGCCCTGGCTGGGTAACAAATTTCTGGAAAAACCCTTTCCCCCTTGTCATTGCGGGAGGGATGTAGTGGTTTTTTTTTTTTGAGTCGTGTTTTTTAGGTAAAACGGTTGGCCGTTTGTTTCTGCTGGCTTTTATTCCCTGTATTTTCTTTAAAGGTTTATAGTTTGCTTTCTTTCACCTCCCCCCCCCGCCGTGCTGGACCCCCTTTTCAAGAGGAGTCCCTCGCACCTTTTTTAAAGTTCCGCAGAACTTCCCCCGTCCCGTTGATGTGGCTTTGAGTCCTCTTTGGTGTGCCCTGACATTCCCCCCACCCGGTTTAAAGCTTTGCTTGACCACAAACAGCTTCCGTCGTACTTTATCGCCCCACTCCTAAACGTGTAGTATCACTTGTTTTTTTTGATTAATCCAAAACACACGCTTCTTTTTCAACCCCTCTTACCTTTCTCCCCTGTGTGCGTTTTTTCCCCCTCCTTGACTCCCGGAAACATTTGGTTACTTGTGACGTTCCCTTCCTTGTAAAGATTCCTCCCCCAGACAAGCCTTCTGTGATTGGAAGATGTTTTTTAGTCCCCCCCCCCACGGATCGTTTTAACCTCTTCCTCACTCTTTTTTTCCCCCCTTTTTTTGTGGAAAAAGTTTTTTGTGGAATAGATTCTTTTTTTCTGTACCACACACTCTTATTTTTATTGCTTCTCGTCCTTTAATTTTTTCCCATGGTCTTTTTTTTCCCTTTTTTCCCACCCTGTTCGATTTTCCTGGAGCCTTCTTACTTTTTTGCTTTTGCATTCCCACTTTTCCCAATTTTTTTGCGTTCTTGAAGCGTTCCACAAATGCCCAACTTTTTGTTTTTGGAGCCCCCCCCTTTGCGCTGGTTGCTCGTCTGTCTACAATTCTCAGAAGAATTCCTCGCGTGACTTTGTGTTTCTATTTTGAGACCCCCCCAACGGGGGAGAGCACAGTTGTTTTTGTTTCCTAATTTCCCTTGCGGGTTCAATTCCTTTCTTAATTTATACTACTTGTTGGCTCCCTTTTCCAATCACAGTGTCTTGAGTTAGCAAACGCCAAAACCTCCCACACCCATAATAAAAGTACCTCCCCACAATCACATTGGTCCATCTTCCCCTGTCTCCACTTTGATTTTTCCCCCTTCCTTGTTGTCCAACCCCCACCGGTCACGTCGTCCCCTAGTTTCATTCTTTTTTCCCTGTTGTAGAAGCGAGGCGGTCCCCCCCTTTCTCCTTCCTTTTTTTAAAAACCTTTTTCTTTTTTTTTTTTTGCCCTAGAACAAACGAAAAACCTTCCCCCCACTTCTCTCTCTTTTTATTTAAAAAAACCTTTCACCATGTTTCCGCCCCCCTATCCTTTCAAAGACAACTTTATGTCATGTCGCTTCTCCCTCCCGTCGCAGGTCCTGAGATGACACGTATTATTGCCCAACCACGTGTTCCGATTTTTTTTTCCCACTTTTAGACGGTTTTTCCCCGCTCCTTGTTCTTAGCCACCACTGTCTTGCGCTCTCCCCTATGAGCGTTTTTCCCCCCTCCTGCTTTGCCCATTATGGCCGGGAGCGTCCCCCCCCCTCCCCTGGGTCAAACATCGGTTTCTACCCTGGCCCCCATCTGAACTTTCCCCGTAAAGCTGTTGACTCTCGTCCTAGTAGGCCCCCCCCCTCTGTTCCAGACATGTTTGTGGAAGCTTCTATATAGCTGGAATTATCTCTTGTTTTTTTCCATCCCTTTTCCCCAAAAGTTTCCAGTCAACAAGGGGTTTCAACTTTCTTGCCATTTCACTTTCCCCCTTGACATTATTTCAGGTCCTCGACCCGTGTTACCTCATTCCCACTGCATTTTAGAGCCATTACTTTGTCCCCACCCCCCCCCCCCCCACAATATAACAAAAAAAACTTAAATCCCCTGGGCGCGCCCTGAAAAGATTGTTTCAGTCCTTCCTGTCTGCACCATTTACACCCTACCCTCCGGTCAGGGGCCCTTTGGGCCAACTTTTCCCGGTTTCTTTCCTCCCTTGACATGGGCGGGGCTCGCCAGTGGCCCCCTGAATCTGACCCAACAGAAGGGGTGATGTATGCATCCCTATTCCTTCCTCGCTTTCCTGGGCTTTTTGGCTTCTCTGATCCTGGAACACATTCACCCCCCTTTGGACTGTTCGCGGGTACTATGGCGTAGAACTCGTCTCTTGCACGTACCCAGACATGCGACCAACCCCCCCCTTTCCCCCCCTTCTTTCTTCTCGTGCGGGTATGTCATGCCCCCCAAGGAGACCTCTTACAGTTAAGCCATGCCCACATTTTACCTCACGCTTTCATCCCCCCCGGTGGTCCCTTCGGTCTTAGAGTACCCTTTTTTTTTTTCGTTCGGAAGTCGTTCTCATCCCTACCATCGGACGTAGGATAGACGTTCTCGTCGTGGTTGTTCTTTGAACTTCGCCCCGGTTTTTTTTTTTTTTCGGACCCCCCTGAAACCCTTTTCTTTGTGCGCGCGATATCTCTTTTTGTCTTCCCCTCTGTGTGTTTCTTTCCTCAGGGACCGCCCCGATTTTTTTTTTTATTTTTTAGTTTTACACCTCTAATTCGATTTCTTTCTTTACCTAGGTCTTTACGTCCCGAGTTTGCCGGTTTTCTTTTTTAACGGACTGGTCATTGTCCATGTGTGTGAACGCATTCGATCTTTTTTTTTTTTTTTTTCTCGTCTGTTCGCCGTCGAGTGCTTTTTTTTTTCCAAACCACCCTTCCCTGCGTTGTAAGGCACTTTCTGTAGGTTCGGTTTTGCTGTCTGGTGAAGCGGCCTTTCCTGAAATTTTTTTTTCGGAAGGTGGGACGAATGGTCGGTCCCCCTTTTCTTTGCCAGCTTCTCGACATCACCGTACCCGTTTTTTCCTTTTTATTTTGATGCTGACCCTCATCCATGTTGTATTTTCCTTTTTCATCTTTTTCTCCCAAGACTTGACTTCAAGTTTTCCCGTGTCCCGGGGGGGGGGGTAGTTCAACGGCCTCATCCTTTTTTTTTTTCCTCTTTTTTCAGTTTTTTTTTTTTTCCCCTGTCGCCAACGGTTGAACCTTTTTCTTTTCCGAGGCCGTGAAGTTTTTGCATAGAATTTTTTTACGAATTTCTTTCGTTCCCTGACCGGAGTCAGTAAATGAAGGGACGTTACTTTTTTTTTGGTATCTTTTCCCCAAGTCTTGAAAACCGTCTTTTTTCTGCCCGGAAGATTTGTTTGAAAGAGGTAGAGGTCAAGGAACATTCGTTTCCGGCCCCTCAACGTCCTTTGCTCCTTTAAGGTGAAGATTGCGATGGCTCCCCGACTTTCCCCCCCGGCTGCAATTTCCTGTTGTACTTCCTGGCTGATAGGTCCCTTGCTCTTTCAAGACCTTTTTCTCCTGGGTTGAGCGGATTTTGGTAGTTCTCTTTTTTTCCTGAGTTTTGGAAGACAGACGCGGATCGTCCTCTTTTCAGAGGGTGTACAGTTGTTCTGTATTGTTCGCTCTTCCATTTCTACTTCTGTTCGAGCCCGGTCGATAACCGGATTTTGGGCATTGTTTTGAATCAGTCGAGCGGCTAGTTTTTTTTTGCAAACTTTCGGCAAGCTCGTGCTTTGTTCTTCAACCGGGCTTGATGTTTTTAGTCCCTTCGATGTTGAGTTCTTGGGTCTACGTTTTTGGTTCTTTTGGTTTTTTTTCGGAGGTTCGAGTATGTTCGGCCTCCGAGGACTATCCTTTTCAGGCGTGTGAACTTTTCCCCCCCTCAAAATAGGAGTTAATTGTCCTACCTCAAAGTTGTTGTCCTATCACCACGTTTTTAACCGAGGATTGGGCGTGATTTGTGCGATCCTTTTTTCTTTTTGTGGACGTTTCCCTTTCTGATTCGCTGTTGAAACAGTGATTAATTTCCCCTTGCTTACCTTCACAGTTTTCAAAAACGCCTCCCCCCAGGGCAGTCCTTCCCCCGTCCTTTTCAGGCGCGAAAAAATTGCCCTTCTTCTTTCCTAATTTTTGCACTGGTTTTCTTTTAAACCGGGTCCAGTTATTTGCGTTTTTTTTCCCCGAGTCTTTTTTTTTTTCAGAGGGAAGGCCGGGTCGAATTTTCCTTTTTTTTCCGTGGGCTTTCCCTTTTTAGTGGTCAATGACACCTTGTCTGGTCCATTTCGGAGATCTTCTCTAACTTACCGGTTTGGAGGCCACAGTGCCCCCAAACGCGTCCATTCTTCCCTAATACGGTAAGGTGCCAATGCTGCACCCCCCGCTTTTCTCTTTGTTTTTTTCGATGTTTTTGTCGACTCCATTTAGCACTTTGTTTTTTTTTTCAAGGACTCTTGCTTTCCACTCGGTTGGGCCCCCCCCCCATTTCCTGGACCCTCACTTTTTCTACTGTGGGCTTACCCCGAGATATTTGTCTTCTGAGTAGCTTTCCTCCTTAAGTCCTCTTTCTTCCCGTTCTATTTTCTTTTCGTACACTCACCCCCTTTTTCCCGAATGTCCCCCCCTTTTTTTCTTTCTTCCGACGCCTTTCCGGATCGATTTTTTTCCGGGATGCCTTTGAGGCTCCGTGTCCTCCGTCCACACATAGTCTTTTCTCCTTTCCTACTCCCCTCTGTTTGAGAGATTGCCCTTTTTTTCTTTTTACAACGTTCCGGCGCTCCTAGGGTTTTTCCTCCCTAGTCTCCTTGTGCTTTTGCTCCGACGACACTCATTTCCGCTGACGACCCCCCCAACCCCCCCTCCCCCCACCTTTTTCAACCCTCGCTCCGGCGTTTTTAATTCTTTTTTCTTTGGACCCTGTCACCTTGACCAAAACATGACAGTCCCGATGTGAATTCCCCGTTTGTTTTTCTTTTTTTTCCCAACCGGAGTCTCCCCCCCCCAACCCCAAAACTATGTGCTTCTACCTGGGCAACCTGAGCCCACTTTTTTTGATACCCCGATCTTAGGCCACTCTTTTTTTTTTTTCCTTAAAGATCCTGGTTTTCCTTTCAACCATAGATTTGCAGTCCTTTCTCCGTCTTGCGAGTTGCTCCTTCCCTTTTTGAACCCCTTCCCTCCCTCCCCCCCCGGTAGTCCTCCCCCTGTCTGATAATCCTTTTTCATAAAGTCTTTCACGTGTTTTATGACACGGCCCTTGACTTACCATTCTTTGGTTTCTTTCTTCGAAAGGCCTTCACCCCGGGCTCACGTTCCCTATGACACGACAACGTCCCATGTTAACATTCGTGGTTTTCTCTTGGTCCCTTAAAGGTTCCAACATGTCCACCTAATCAGCGTTTGCAGATTTCTCCGAAAAATTGCCCCCTAACCCCTTTGACTTTCCTGGGAGGCGCGTTTCTTTTGCTTTTTAAGAAGTCCATTTTTCAGCTTCAGCGTTTTCCCCCTTCAGTTTAGCCTTTCAATCACGTTCCCACTTGACCCCTCGTCAAAATGATAGGCCCACCCCCACCCCCAGAAATTCTTTTCCCCCCCAGGTGATTTTCCCCGTAATTTGGTTTTTCTTTTTCAATGCCCGTCTTGTAGGATTCAGCGGCCGTTACCCGCTTCCCTCTTTTTTTTTCTTAACTAGAACGCCTCGACCCATTCCTTAAGGCGTGCACGTCCGTGGCCCACATGCACCCACCTTGTAATGGGTACCATCCCTCAACACTCTACACACCTTCGCTTTCCTTTTCACCCCCCTCCCCCGCGGTTACGAGCTTGTTACCCCCAAAACCCTCCGTGATGCTTTCTCCCTCTTGACTCTCTTACTTTTCCATGCCACGACGTTCGAAACTCTTCCCAAAGTTAGATTTCTTTTTTTTTTCTTCGACGCACTTCCGACTTCCCCCCCAAAAAAACCCTTTTCCGGGCGCTCTTCCCCAGATTCGCGTTCCCCTCGTCCACCCTTTCCCAATTTTTCCCAATATACTACACTGCCTTCCCCAGGCTGCCTGATTTTCTTTGTCCATCGCAATTTCGAGGCATTTCTTCCCTGATCTTCCTTTGAAACCTGCGGCTCTGGCTCCCCCCCTAGCGCCTGGAGTCTGACTTTTAGGGGAGAGTACGCCCCCCATCGCTTCCTTTATCGAGTGCTCATTTTTTTTTAACTTACCCGATATGACTCCCGAAGTCATACCCCCGTCACTCCAGCGCCGGCCTGGCCGCCTTTGTTTTATTCTCTCGGTCGTTTACTTTGGACTTTCTCCTTTTCTCGTGCCCCACCACCAAGTCTCTTCCCCCCACTTCGCCCGGCGCGCTCCCTTTGCGAAAAACTTCGGCTTTGGCCCATACCACATTCCCCCCCCCTCCGGAAGACACCGGCGTTTTGCCACTCTCCAGCAGGCTTTTTTGAACTTTTTTTTTTTTTCGTTTCGTTACCCCCCGTTTCCATCTACCCTTTTTCATCGTCAGCCCTGTTCACCCGTTTTAATTGCAGCGGAAAATCTGAATGTATTCGCATGCTGGCATCTGCTTCGTTGCAAATTCGTCAACCTCCCCGGTGTTCCTGGTGATAGCATCGCAACACCTCTCTTTTCAATCTTCACCCCTCAGGGACCCGAGTGGAATCCCAAAGGGCTTTTACCATTTCCCCCCCGCGGACTATCCCCTCTGCGACAACCCCGCTTCGGCCGCTTCCCCCCCCCTTTTTTCATCGGTTCCATGCGTCCTTTCAACAGTTCCCCGAAACCCCCCACTCCCCGAACTTGTTTCGAACCCTCCTGAATTGAAAACGGCTGTCCCCTCTCCAGTTTTTGAAAGAGACATCTGCGTTCGATTGGATTTTTTTTGAAAGCTCGTTTTTTGACAGCGTTCCTTTTTATTCCCCATAAGTTCTTTTTTTTCGCCTCCCGTTTGACTTTTTTTTTTTTTCCCACCGCACACTCGAAGCCTCTCTCCGAAGTTCCCCCCCCCCCCCACCCCCCCTGTTTCCCGGAAAACTTGCAGTTAGAAGTTCATTTCCTTCACCCGTACGATACGGCGTCAGTTTCCCACGGTATTAACATCTAGTTAGCTTCAGTCTTATTGGCGCCGGGTTTTTCATTCCCCCCATTGACCACATCCCCGGCTCCGCTTATTCCACACAGTTCCCGCTTGGTTTCGCCTTTCTGTACGGTGGCCAGGCTACCGCGGTTCCTCCACCTAGGAGGCGGACCAGGTTGACTTTGCTCCTCGAAAACCCAGACATCCCCTACACCGCGTCCACGGCCCGACCTCTTGGATTTTTTTTTTCGATTATCTTGTTGATCTGTTTTAGTGCCGTACGCCCCGACCACGGAGTTTCCTCACGCGTTTACTGGCACGCCCTTTAATTGGCCGGGCGTTCCGATGTTCATTTTTTTTGTTTGCTTGCGCTTTCGGGCGCGGTAACCCCCCTTGTATTTTTTCCCGTATAGATTTGTTTTTCACGCCCAAAACTCCAATGCCGAGATCTCTGCCGTTTTCCCATTATCGCCCTCAATGTTTTTTAAACAGTTCATTTCGAATTTCCCTGAGCTTTGGCCGTCTTTGTGGCAGAATGGATTACCAAAAGCTCTTTCCCCCAACCTCTGGCCTGCGGTACCTGCTCTTTTTCTCCCCCACCTTCCACACCCGGTCCAGTTCTTTTTGTTCCCTGAAGGCCCCATTCCACAAGCACACACACCCCTCCTTTCAAAACTTTACTTGTTCTTTCCCTTGTTGCGTGTGCCCCCCCCGATTTTTCCTTTGCAATCCCCACCCTTGAAATAACCTGGTCACTTTTACGATATTTGTTCCGGTCTGGCTTGAACTGCCCCGAGGTCTTCGTTGCAATTGGTTTTTTTTTTTTTCGTCAACAACTTGAGCTTTTCTTTTTCCCCAAATGGATTTTCAAACAACGTGTTGGTTGCACTGCCTTTTATCCTTCAGACTTCCGAGATTTTTTATGCTCGCGATGCTAACCGGGTTTCTTTCACTTCCCGCTTGTTCCGTGCTCGCCTTGGAGTTTTTTTTTTTTTTCATTGAGTGGCATTAACCCCCACTCTAAGCTCGTTTATCCTTCAGAACTCATTTTTGTTTGCTGGGCGCCACAAGGTTTTCCTTTCCCCGCTAGCCTCTAAAATCCTTATCCTCTTTTTTTTCCGTTCCCTTCGACCCGGAACAACACCCCCAAGCTGTCCCAATCGAGGAGCCCCTGGGCACCCCCTTCGGGCAGAGTTCATTGAGCTTCCTTGTCTTATTTTCTACTTTGTAACTTTTTTTCGGGCTTTTTATCTCCCTCCTTCCTCCCCTCCTTTTTTTTTGTTGTTTTAGACCTTCCCCAAACCCCCCCCCCCCCAATTTTTTCAATAAAGAAAGTAAGTGGTCCCAATTTTGCCCACTTTGCTTTTCTCTTTGCGTCCTTTGTTTCCTCAAACCCACAAAATCCCGTTATTATATTTCGGCAGACGGTTGTTCAGGTTCCCCCTTTTGCCAAGCTCCCCATGTTTCTCCCCTTGCCACGTTCTAGAACCCTTCTCAACCCCCCCCTTTCTGACTTTTCCTTGTTTTCCAGCAAACACCCCACCCAGTCGCCAATCGAACATTTTTACTTTTTTCTTGTTCTCATGACGCGTTCTCACTTGGCGATGAGGCACCGCAAGGGAATTTTTACCACAACGTGCTCTTTTCAAAAACCCACTCCAAGGGAAACCCGCCCGGGGTTTTTCCATCCCAAATTTTTTTCCCAAAGACAGGCGGTTGCAGCTCCCTGCATTCGACCCCCAACACACAGTTGCAAAGATTCCCTGCTGTTACCGCACAGGGAACCCTTAACGGTAACTTAAAACAGTTTGAAGTCGTGGTCGTTTTTTGCTTCTTCCTGAGTTTTGCCCCCACAGATCTGATCCTGACCCCTGCCTTTGCGATATACTCTCGTTCCCCTCTGTTTTTTTTCATCTAGCTCTTGCTTACCAATACTTTTTAAGTCCCCGACCTTTACCCCCAAGATCTTCTTATTCTGCTATACCACTTGGAGATTGAGCTTCCCTTTTGTACTCCCCCAAATTTTCTCCCTTTGTAGGTTGTCTCGCCCTTTTGCCAAAACAATAACATTGACAGAACACTACAGTTTTTTCTCCCGCCGTTCCCGTCCAGCAAGGACTCTTTTCGATCCTTTTACCCGACATCTCTTCCCCCCATGAATTCTTCCCCGTGTATTTCCATGCCCATGTTTGTTTCCTTAATAAATTGCGTCGGACCTTTTCACCCCTTCCATTGAGGATCCCCCCCCAGCAATATTTTTCTCATTTCTTGGATTTGTGGAGGCTCCGTGAAATGAATCACTTTCTTCGGTGTTAACATGATTCTGGACTTGGGCGGGATTCCTGCACCCCCCGAGAAACCAATCTTGACGTTTTACCTCGACTACATTTTTTTGAAGCAATCTAAAATCGACCTTGAGATTTCTTTTTTATTCTTCCTCAGATTTTTGGTAAGAACTGTGGTCCCCCCTTCTTCTTTTCTTTTGTTCCTAGTCGTAGGTCCCGATTCCTTGAAAGTTCGGTGAGTTGTTTGTGGCTTGAAGTTCTCGGAAAACGGCTTTTTCGACAAAGACAATGTCTTTGTTGGGGGCGCTCGATACTCCGGATTCCTGGAGTTACCCTCCTCGGGAACGATTTTTTCTCTTTCCCCTTTGCGTTTCCAAAATTAACTTTTTCCCTGTCGTTTTTTTTAAACTTTTATTTTTTTCTCTGCTGTGCGTGACCGGTCAGGCAATTTCTTGTTGTCGGCTGGACGATCCCTTGTGAACGGAGCTTTCCTCATGAACCGCGAGGTGACGGTTCCCCTGTAAATTGGGGCAGTGAAACTTCTTTTCGTTGGGATTTCTGTTTTTCTTAATTTTTGCACGATTCTTCTCAGAAACTCCGACTGAACATGGGGTCTTCATACTTTCCAAGCATGGCGACTACTTTTTCCAAAACCTTCGGCGATTTCGATTCCCCTTGGATGATGTTTTTCCTTTTTTCCGCAATCCCGGAGGATTTTCATCCAAAGCCGTGCTTAAGAGTCCAGTTATCTTTTCAAACTTTGGTTTTATGAGAGCTGGCATCGACCCCCGGGTCTTTTTTTGGAGGGCTGAAGTTTATATTGTGTCCCCATTTTTTCCCTTCTGTCACAAGGCCGCCAAAGCTGGTTCCCCTCTTTTTTGCCGACCCGCCCGACCCCAAACAAGTTTTGGAACCATGCCCGCCGTCCTAAGAAGGGCTTCTTGCCAGCGGTGTTTCCCCCCCCGTCCCTTTTAGTCTTCCTGGCTCGGACACTTTCCGTCTGTTCTCCTTTCTTTGCCTAGTCCCTCATTTTCGTCCCCTTTCTGACAAGTCTATGTTCCCATGATGACACTTCCGAAAACCTTCTTTGCATTCCCGCTTTTTTGCGGAGTGTATTAGTTCGTTCCCGGAATTTTTTCTCGAATTTTTTTGGACGCGGATCTTCTCCTGTGCGCGTTTAAAAATGTTTTGAACTTGCTTTATTGCCCCCAGTGTATTCCCCTTCCTTTTGAGTTCTATTCTTAACTCTCTGGACATGTCGGGATTTATTTTTTCATCTCAACACGTTTTGCGCTCGTTGGTTTCACCCCCAGTGCGCTTTGCGCTTGTGATGTTGATTGACTTTTTTTTTTTTTTCTGCCCGCCTGCTTTTTGATCCTTCTCTTCTTTGAGGGCCCCCTTTTTTCATAATGGGGATTTGGGCGTGTTCGCTTCTGGTCCCCGTTTCGGGCCTTCGGATTTAAGGGACTTGAAGAGGGTTATTGCTTTGCAATCCGTCAAATCCTCCGGCCCTTAGACACCAGGACGTTTCCTCACTTTGGATCAGGAGAATGCGTTCCCTTACCGTTCGATTTTTGTCCTTGGGCGTGATTTTCGATAGGTGGAACCGTTCCTACTTTTTTCCGTCGGCCACACGTTCCTCAACCCTCATTCAGCGTTCGTTCCTTCGGTGGAAAAATCCGCCAACGTTGTCTTTTGGGCAGTTTGAACGGTCTCTGTCTCCCAAACCTGTGGTTCCTATGGTTTTTGGAAAGAGAATTTTCCCCTGCTTTTGATGCCTTCTCGTGTTTTTTTCGGCAGTCGTTCTTGGTCATGCCTTGCTGTTTGAGAGATGCGAATTGATTTTCTGGTCCGGTTTTGTCTATTTGATTCACGTTTAAAAAACGCGTCCACAGCAGCCGATGTAAATCCCAGTCTATCCTTTCAACCCCCGGGAGCGTATTTGTTATTTGCCCCGGCATTAGACCCCCAACCTTTTGACTCCCTCCAATTTGTCGTCCATTCCTGGGCTCCTTTGGGCTGGGCGTATCTTTGGCCTTGACTCCTCTCTCCTTTGGTGCTTTTCATTAAAGTTTGGCACGTCTTCTTCCGTTTTTAGTGACCGAATTTCTTTTTTTTCCTTACATCACTCTCTACGCATACCCTTCGTTTCCTCTCCTTGGAATTTTCCCTTAGCTAAAGGGCTGGTGCTAGACCGCTGTTTGTAAGCGCAATATACCCCAAGTTTTTTGTTGGTTATAGGATTTTCACTTCCACCCGTGTTCTTCACTTTGCTCCGGTTCCAGGGCCCCATCCTCGACTTCCCCCGGATGGGCCCCGCTCTGAATTTTTCTGCTCGATGCTTGGTACGAAAAAGACCCCAGGAAGTCACCCCTTCGCCCCTGGACTCGGAATTTTAACCTTACGGAACGCTCGGCCCACCTCTTCTTTTTCCTGGTTATCTGATTTAACGGTCTCGTTTTCCTGCCAAGTGGGTCGTTTTTGTCCACTCCCACAAACAAAACGCGCTGAATTGGCAACTGAGTTCTTTTTCACGCGGCCCACTTCTAAAAACCACGTCGTCCTCCCCCCCCCCCCTTTTTAAAAATAATGTTCAAGTGGCACATTCTAGGACTGTGGTTCTCTTAGTTTTCCCTGATTCTTTCCCCACGCCTCCCATACAAAGGCTCCTGTCCTTCAGGTCCTATAGACACACAATGGCCATCTTTGTAATTTTCCCCCGGAGTTCCCCTACAGCAAGCCCTTCCCCCATTTAAACGGCTCACCCGATCCCACTGTTCCATCCCCATTCTCCCACATTTTCGTTCCCTCCGACATTGCAAGTTTCCAAATTCCCAGAACGACCTTGAGATTTTTGAACAAGCGGACCTTACTTTCCTTTGTGGAGGCGTTTTTTCTAAGGTGAACCCTTTTGCCGAAAGTCTCCCACCCCCCCATCGTAGAATCATTCCACTTTAAGCCCCATGCAACCTTACAACCTTCCCCCACCCTCCCCTACTTGTGATAACATAGACGTTTCAGATTTTTTCTGTTCTTCTGCTCTAGGTTGACGGCTTTTTTCCCGACCACCGTCCCGTCTCTTCCCCCTTCCTCGAAAGGCCTTCGACGACCCTTTTTACCTTTTTGCTCCGCTTTCCCCCCAAGCCTTGAAATCCCCCTCCGGTTTACCCCCCAAGCTCACAACCCCACTCTTTTTTGGACCGCCTCTCAGCGCGCCAATGTTCACTTTCCCCCCCCCCCCAATTCTTTTAAGGGCTGCCTTGGTCCACCCCCACACAAGAGGGGATTTTTCGCTCGACTCCGCATTTCCCCCGGGGTTCCGACTTCCCCTTTTCCCCAATCATCGAAATGACGCTTTGGCACTTGACCGCCAACAAAATTCCCTCCGGACAAAAAAACAAATCCCTGTCGAGTGGGTTTCGAACCGTTACCCTCTCCGGCCCCCCTTTCCCCCCCCTACACCTCCGCTCCACCGGGGCCTCCGGTTCTTTGCCTCCGACCCGAGTAACGGGCCATCAGGAATTCCCTCCGTACGTTTGCAGTTTCTTTCGTTGCCAGCGCTTTTGTACTTACATCCCCACTCCGATTTCCTTTCCTCGCCAGTTTTGAAAGTTCTTTCCCCCCTCCTGCCTCCGCCGCTCCCACCGAACGACAACGGTTTGTGGTTGGCTCCCTCTTACGTCCTTTCCAGTTCGTTTTACTTCTTGGACTGTCTCCGAAGTTCGTTACAACAAAAACTTCCTCGACCAATTTTTCAGCCGCTCGTTCCCTCCTCACCCTGGACCCACTTCCGCTTTCGGCCATCTACCCCCTCCGTTGGCGAAACCGGGCTCCTTTTTCTCAACTTGGCGCTTTAATCCCGGGTCTTAACTTCATCGTCTTCCATGTTTTCCCCCTGTTGACAATCGTCAGCCCGTGTAATTCCGCCCAAGTCCTTTTCTGTTCTCGCTGCAGCTTCCTTTTCGGGATCCGTCCTATTTCGTTTCCCCTTTTCCCCTGCTCTCAACTGGTTTGCATTCGGACTTTCTTCCTCAACTCCAGCCGGGAACAAAGGAAAAAACACTTTCTTTTTTTGCCCCGGTCCCCCTCACTCGCACTTCTCCTTGGAAGTGCCTGACCCCCCTTCAGGAGTAGCCCGTCTTCATGGGCGGTCCCCCTTTGCACTTTTTCCCCTGACTCTCAAACCCCCTCCCTTCTAAGCACGCCCCCTTGAAACAACCCCCCCCAAAACGCATCATTAAAAACCCCACCGCTTTTGTTTCTTTTGCCTGCGCGACTGCCCCACACTTCAAGCCTTTTCCCCGTTTTCGAAATGACAGATCGCGTTTTCGCTTTCACCCATTCCAGTCCTTCCCGCCGTTTTCAGTGCACCCCTCCATCTTCAAGATCCGACGTTAAGGCCCTTTTCCCCGTGACTAATTCTTCGCCCACACTTTCCCCTCCCCACGCCTAAGTTCCCCCCGGTTTTTTGCTTGGTAGAATTTCCCCCAGTTGCGCACCTTGTTTCCCCCATTTCCCCTTCCCCCCCGCAAGCCTTTACAGGGGACCCCCCCCTTAAAAGCTTGGTCGCTGTCTGGGGATATTCTCTTCTTTCACGCCCCCCTCACAACAACCTTTTGGTACCCATTATTTGATCCCTCACGATTGTAGACCCGCCCAACGCCCCTGACACACACATACCTGTTACCCTTTTCTTTTGATGTCTAACCTCTTTTTGGACGTTTTGGCCGTCCCCCGCCCCAGTCCCTGACGCCCCCATTTCATTCTGGGTTTTGGACACTTGGCCCATCCGCCTTTTCCCTAGATTTTTTAAGGATTGCGATTGTCTGTTTTTCTTTTAGGGTCGAAACATTTAGTGACGGTTTTAAGTTTTGTTTTGTTCCAACTTTCTTCTTCAAACCCCCCAAATTGCGTCTTTTTTGAATTGGGCCAGCACCCCATTTATTCCAAATTCCAAGTTTCACTCAGTTAAATCCTTTTTTTTTTTTTTTCGTCACTTAGAACAGGATTTCCCCCACCTTGTGACCGAGCTAGCTGTCCTTCCTTGTGATTCGTTTTTTTTCCGGTTCCAAACAAATTCCTTTCATTTCATAATCTGGTCCTTGAAGGGATTTTTTTCTTCAAAGCACCCCACCCTCTATTAAACTCCCTTTTCTTGATTTCATATGGTCTGTGCGTTTCACCCCATGATATTCCCTTGGAAGGTTCCTTTTCTCTGTGTCCGCGCCTTGTCCCAGGAACTGCTGTTCCCCCCCCGCAGCTTTGTGTCTCCCCGGTGGTGTTATGAAAAAGGTTTATTTCGGTTTCCCTTTTTATATTTTGCCAAACCGGCTTATACCCTTGTGACCTCCTAGCGTTTCGCAATGCGGGAGTTAATGCTTTTTTTTTCCCGCTACCTAACCTTTCATTACCCGCGCCTTGGGAGAATTTTTTACTGTTGCTTGTAACCTAGCCTTTCTTTCCTAGCGAGTTTGCCCCAGACCTGGTTGTCTTCTGCCGCAACAAGGTGAGTTTTGGCTGTTTCTTCACCTTCTTCCGACCTGCTTCTTTCCAGATTGTGTTCTCGCCCCCCAACAAAGGGGCAACAGACTAAATTGCGTGCCGCAGCTTGTTAATTCACCCTTCCCAATTTGGAGGTTTTTTTCCTCCTTTTCTTAACTTTTCCCTACTTCCTTTTCTGGTTGTTT
>Ga0179593_1527161_pt1 | contig 21044 bp, 19 predicted proteins | sample CZODoug2_1_08_16_FD_185931 | JGI IMG/M metagenome (GOLD analysis project Ga0179593, IMG submission 185931) | Vadose zone soil fungal communities from Angelo Coast Range Reserve, California, USA - CZODoug2_1_08_16fungal (PacBio error correction) | ecosystem: Environmental > Terrestrial > Soil >... | reverse complement strand
CACCTTTTTTTCTTTGACCCCAAAGCGCCCCCTTCCCCCCAGGTGTCCTTCGTTGCATCCCACCTTCCTATTCTGTTTTTCATTTAGTTTGATTTGGGGTACTCCGAGTATCGCCTTTCTCCTTGATTAACTTTTTATTCCTCATTAAACGGAGCTTATCACAAGTGCAAATTCGAACTACCTCCACATGAACCACCCTTCCTTCTTCCTATTTCCTTCCATCTCCACAGCATTTTTAAGAATTCCCACCGCAATCTTCTCAGGTGCTTTTTTCCTGGGAGCGAGCCCGCCTCTTCGTCTCCTGGCCCCTTTTCCCTTTTCGTTGCCGGATTGAAGCTCGGGCTTTTTTCACGACGGGGGGGACCCCACCCTCTTCTATTCTTTCCTTTAGTTGCAGATAAACGCCGCTAATTCCCATTTCTCGTAAACGCACTGTTTTGGCGCTGGATGCTTTTGACCCCCGCTTGGTGCTGGCGTCACCTCTGTCTGTCGGATCTGTCGGGTTCGGAACTCTTCCTGCGCACGAAGATTTTTTTTGCTGGATTCGAACGCATTCTGACCCCCCTGTCAACCCTCGGAAACACGGCTCGCTGGCTTCTCGCTTGGTTGACCGCCTTTGAATTTCCTTGTGTTCAGGCACCCCCTACTATGCGGATCACACCATGCTGGGTGCTTCCTTCTCCGGCGTTCTCCAAAAATGCGGGCAGGTTCTCTCCACTTTCTTCCCTTTATGAGCGGGGTCATTTTCGGTGATGGTTCGGGCCTTCTCTCTTTCCCTCCGGTACGGTTTTTGATCCAAGTGCGACCCTTGTTCTCTTACCCGAATATGGCGTTTTTCACCCTGGGTTTTTGCTGGCGTTTTCTCCCACCTCGCGAGGACAACAACCGTTCCCCCCATCCTGGCCGATCAAGGGGTAATATCTTTTTCTTGGACCCACCTGTTCTCGCGCGCAAAAGATTCACCTGGCCGACCAGTCTATGTCTTGTTCCGTTCAGGCAAGTCTCTTAGATTCTCCTTCATTGGAGACTGCGAAATTGCCGTTAAGTTTGTTCACGTCAGCCCTCCATCCTCTCTTTCCTGATTACAAAGATGTGATGAAATAGAGGGCCAACTTTTCTTAGCCAATTCTGTGGTTTTTTCTCATCTTCCCCCCCCGACCTTTTTTTTCTCCTTACTCAATCAATTGATAGAAAGAAGTTTGATTTTTTTTCGCATCCCAAGGCATGCTCGGCTGCCGCAGGAGTCCCCCTTCGCGGTTGCTCATGCGCGTCTCTCCGAGGGGAGGATTTCTTCCTTTCGAAGGGCATGTGATGTGCGGTCCGAGCCATTACACGATGGTCCTCCTCGATCGACGTTTTTCCTTATTCATTCACGTTTGAGATGGAAATATTCAGTCCCTTTCTCTTTTCTTGATCTTACTTCTTTTCGTTTCGTGCGGGGCGTCGGAATATTGACAGGACGTACGCATCCCCGGAATTTCCTTCCTCTTGTGAGGCGTGAAGGATGCTGCGCGAGTTTCTCATTGCGAACCCTTCCTTTCCTTCGTTCCTCTTCACGTAACCCGGTGTTATTACTTCTCTGGGTGTCCCTTCTTATATTTTGCAGCATCCCTCCCGCAGTTCTTCTGGCTTTCTTCCGAAGCCACCCGTTCTCATCGCCTCTTTTTTGAGACGCTTGGGTCCAGGAGTCATTCAAGCGCGGCGGCTTCCCATTCTGAGAGATGGCGGTCTTTTCTTGGTCCTCAACTCTTCTTTTTTTCTTTGAGTGATTTCATAAAAGGCCATTGAACTCACGATTCCATCCTTTTCTGGTTCTTCCCGTGTCTAACCAGAGCCCTTCACAGTATAGGTGATGGACCCTCTTCTTCCCCTTCCGTTTGTTTATAGTATCCATCTACCGGCTTCTTTGCTGTAGGAGTGTCATCCGCTTTTCCCCTGGTAATGGAGCGCCGAATTGGCTCTCGTAAGAGGTATTGAGACCCCATAACCTTTTTCTGTAGTTTCCAAGCCCCGCAACCTAAATCTTCTCCTCTTCATCCTCTTTACCTCGGGCGACACGCATCTAATCCCCCTTGCAGAAACTTGGCGCGTCCCGCCTGTAACTCGATGTCCTTTCTTTAACTTTATCCCTAGATTTTCCCTTTCTCTATACGAACATTGTCCGGTGATCTCCCTCTTCGTATCCACTTCCTTTTTAGGCGACTTATACCCCCTCCCGAGTAAGTCACTTTGCCTTCCCCCCCCCCTTGCCCTTCCTTTAAGAGTCTTCATTCTCTCCCCACATTCCGACGACCCCAGGCCCTCAAGCCCCTCTTATCGTATTCCCAAACCAGTAAATAGTTCCTGCCAAGTTCATTGTTAGCAGTTCTTCCACAGCCCTTTTAGATGGATTTTTTCCCATTTGATTCTGTCGGGGCCTTGGCTCGGCCTGCATCTGCCTGCCGTATCTTAGCCTCGCTCTTCGTCTCGGGATCTCCGGCCGCATATTTCTCGCCGGTGTTTTCCCTTCCTTTTCGATCTGCAGCCGCAGCCCCTTCCTGGTTGCCGATCGCCACACCAATTTCTATCTTTTAGTACGGAGGTCCTCCGAACGGAACCACTGTGTTCGCCGCCTCGCCCCTTCCCACAGTGAATGGCCAAGTCTCCATTTTTTTTCTTCTTTCCCCCTTTTGTAATTTCGCGCCATCGATGCATTTTTTTTTTTTTAATGTCAGGTTTCCTTTTTTAACGCTTCCTCGAACCCCCTGCCATTTTTTTCCATGAGTCACCCCATGGCGCGTTCGCTCAAAAATTTTCCGCATGCGGAACGACAAATAGTACTCCCTGATTTTCTATTGTGCTCTTCTCCCTTGTTTACTTCCTACAATGTCGCTCCTATCCCTGTACCATTATTTTAAACATGTGCAAGGTTTTTTGACTCGCGATAGGTTGCCGCCTGTTCACACGGTTTTTTTAATCTTCTGTTGCTCGATCTGTCCTGTCTTAGAGACAGTGTTATAACCCCTACGCATGAGGCGCCATCATTCCATCCTCCAGTTTTTTGTCCGCACTATCCTTCGGCACTGTAAACATACACTAACACCGGCTCTTTGAGTGTCTCCTTCCCTCATGAGATTTTTTTCTTCACCAACCTCAGGACGGTGTCCTCAGCGGGGGATATACCCCTTCCCCAGTCTTCGTTCAGCCGCAGAGCCGCCAGCATGGCCTGATGGCCCCTTTCTTTCCCTGATGGTTTTTGTAAGAATGTCAACCCCACCTTCAGCCCTTTGTAGTCTTTCTCCCCCCCCAGTTACCGAGACGAACAGACCTTCTCGCCCCAGCCAACGGTTCCCCCTTCACAGTTTCCTTAAGCCCTCGGAATCGTGGGCTACTATCCGTCTTTCTCTGTAGAGGGCGTTGTCGCTTGACCGATCTTTTAATCCCCGCTCTTGTCAACCAGTTTTCCATTTGCACCTAGGGCTCCTTTCCCCCTCCTGCCCGAGGCCATATGCGGCCTGCTCGCTCAACTTTTTCCCCCCCGGTCCCCCAATGAAATTTTTTGACCTTCTTGCAAACTCGGGAGGATTTCCGAACCTCGGGAATCGACTTTTTTTGTGCTTCTCTTTTCTTTTTCATTTTTTCCCCTTTTTGGCGGCGAATCCTTTTTTTCCCTCTAAATTTCCTCCTCTCTCTTGATTTCGAGAATTTCTTTCGTTCTCCCACCAATCACCGAAAGGCACCTTTACACCTTTTCCTTGTGCTTCTTCCTTTGAGAAACACCGTATTGTCTTTTGCTTTCTATCTTTCCTCATTTGTTGTTGGTGAGTATCGCCTTTCCAAAGCTCCCCCCTCTTGTTTTTCTAATGCATTTCAGTTGAGAACCACTTTCATTTACCGATATGGGTTTTTAGTACTTTTTTATTTTTCTCTCCTTTTCTTTATGAATGTTTTCTCCTCTCTCGATTCCAATGAATTACAAGGAGCTCGGCCGCTTCAACATTCCCTCGAACGAAACCCCCTTAACCCAACCTTTGATTCCTCTTTTCCTTCCCATACGCCACCGTTTCCCTGAACTTCGTCCACAGAAAGCCATGTTCTCAAGGAATTAGTCCCCTCTCTTATATGTTTCCCTCTTCATCGCGTTGCAGGTAAAGCGCGCCTAATCGATGTTTATCTTGTCCGACGGTTAACAATACTCTTTTTATCTTTCCCCATTTTTCTTTCCAGAGCCCCAACCGTCCCCTCCTTCCAGACCCTCCCTTCTTCTAGTCATACCCGCTTTCTTTTTTTTTGTATTTTGTTCTTTTCTTTGAAATTTGGTGCTGTGCTCATAGCGTCGTCGTCTCGTGTTTTTTTTTTTCTTCACTCCCTTTCCTTAAATCAGCTTGTTTCTCTTTGATCTTTTCTGACCATAACCCCGGCCACTCCCTTTTCAGGTCCACGGTCTCTCTTTTTTCTTGAGGGATTTGGTTCCCGCCGAGAGACGTGTCCAAGATCGTGCGTTCGAAACCCCCAGTTCCTGGTTTTCTTCCATTCTTAGTTTGAGAGCGTCTTCCTCTTCCTTGTTCTGGTCTTATTTCCGCGAGCCCTTTTCTTTCGCGGCGTCTATGAGGGCGTTTTCAGAGGCTTGCGAGCCGAGTTCTCTGTCCTTTTTGTTTTTCTCTATGAATTGGATAGCCCCACTCATTTCCTTTGGCCCACGCCTTTGTCCAGTCTTCCTCTTTTTTTTATCCGCGAGTTCCACAGGCAAGAACTTCCCTCTCCAGGGCGTTTTTCCTCTTCTTGTCGAGGTACCCATTTTCTCTACGTAGCACAACTAACCCGAATTTGTGCGTGTTGCATCCGGCACGAAGATTTTGTAATATCTACGTCGTCTTTTCTAAACACTTGCAGCTTCTCCTTTTAGCGTTCAGAGTACATTCTGCCCTGCTGGCGACGTCCAACCCGATTTTTGAGCATGGACCCAAAGTGCGCGAGCTGTTTGGTTTTCTCTCGGAGAACCGAAGTTTATCTTGTTTCCTTCTTTTCTCAACTTCCCCCCCCTCTTTTTTCCATCAGTTTTTTTTGTTCCTATCAGTAAGGATGGAATTGGCCTTGGCCTTTCTCCCTTCCTTCTCCTAACACCCCTTCCCTGTGGAACCGCAGGCTGAGCCCGAGTTCTTCTGAGAGGTGCTGTCTCATTTCACGATTTCCTTGAGCCAGCCAGGCAGGGTTCCTTACTCTTTTTCTCATTCTGTTTCCTTTTTCTGGCCTATCTATTTCATTGACTTTTGAGCTGGGAACTCTCTTCTTGTTGCTGGTCTCCTAGGAAGGTATGTCCCTCTTCTTCCTTTTTCCCCCTTTTCAATCTAATAGTTGCACATTGTGAGCCATAAGTTTTCGACCTCTGTGGACGTCTCGCCCATTGAGATTTCGGACGGACCGCGATCACTGTTCCTGTTAGCTCCCCCCTTTTTCCCCGACCATTTCGGTTGCATAAGCAGGACGACCCCTGCTGCCTCTTTTCGAAGACGAACTTCGATCGAATCTTGCTGAAGTCGTGGCGTGGGCTTTGAAATAAATTCTCCCTCTTAGCCCGGATCAGCTTGCTTGCTGATTGAACCTCAGTCGGCCAGTCTCTAATAATTTAAGGAGTGTCTCGCTACGAGTCCAAGTACCTGTGACTTTCCCCCTTCCCCCAGCCTCCTCTCCCTCCTCCGAATTTGAAAAACAGATTAGATTTCTTTTTCTTTTTCCTCCAGTTTTTTTTTCCTACGCTCCCTCCTTTTATTTCCCTCTGGTAGATCTTCGCTTCGAGGGTATGTGAATTCCGTACTTGGCCTCGTGTCTTTTCTACTCCTTTGGTACTCTCTCCAAAACCTTTAGTTTCCCTTCAGAAACCTCCAGACCTGGCTTTTAAGCATTGGCTGATCTCACACTTCCTCACCAGTTTGATCCTTTTTTCGTCTTCTTCCAGAAGGCCCCTTATTCTTATCTTTCGTGAACTTGGCCCAAGGACGAGAACCTTTTCTGCCCCTTTTACCCCCCTGTTAAGTTGAGATGCTCTTTCGCAACGCCTTTTGACGACTCTCCACCTTCACTCCCCCCTTTCAAGTGCCCAATAGGGCATCTGAAGTCTCTTCATTAGTACTTTTCCCTTTCCCCCCCCCTAGCCCCAACCAAGTGTTGCAAAACGACTTCATTCCCATGTAAACAGTTGATTAGCTCCTCCTTAGACTCCAGACAGTAGCATATATCTTGTTCTGCGCCCGTCCTTCCGGCATGGCCACAGCGCTCCCTCTCCCCTGACGTTTTTTCTCAGGAGGCGCAGCCTGCGTGCACCGCGCCCCATTCCCAGAAGCATTTCCTCGGCCCTCTTCCCTTGGTTTTTTTTCTCCTGCCCCACCCACCTTCTTCAATCGCTTGATCTTCTTCAGTCGACGCAGACGAATACTTCCTGCTTTCTCCCAGTAACTCGCCAGCTTTTGACATTTGCTCTTTACCACCCTTCATTCTTTCTTTCTCCCCCTCGGGATTACCTCCGAACCCCGATGCCACCGATTCAAGTTTCATCCCATCGAGGGCCCCTTCCTCTCATTACCCCCCCCCATTCTCCTCTTGCAACCCAACCGATGCCATGTCGTCTTTTTGCTCTCGATGGACCATCTCCCCCCACCTGATCCTCCAAGCCAGTTATCGGCCGTACCCTTCCTGTGGCTTTATCTCTGTTGTCCTGACCTCCTCCCCTTTCCCACCCGACTTTCGCTTCCCTCCCCCCCTGAGAGTCCCTTTCTCCCCCCAAGTCCCCGGCTTCTTCGAGACATTCCTCTTCCAGAAACGCCGTTGATTTCCTCCAGAGAATAGGTAATACCCCACACCTCCTTCTCTCGCTCTTCCTCCTATATCAGGCGCACCCCCGACAGGGTGGTGTTTACTCTCTTTGGGGTTCATATCAAAAAAATTGCCCCCCCTTTTTGCACATACTTTCCTCCCTCGTGTCTTCGTGCCTTCATTCTCGGTTGTTTTTTGTCATGCTCTCCCACAATTCTTTAAGTGCTCCTTGTATACTCCCCCCCAATACACCTCTTCTCCCTCCGAGTGTGATAGAAGAAAAGACCTTGGTCGATTACCATCAGCGTCCCCTTTCGGCCTTTTTGTGAGATTCCTAGTCAGACCTGCGTCGCTGCCCCAAGATGGGTCTCGGTTATCTTCCACGCTGTTTTTTCCACACTTTGGAAACAACGACTTGCAACTAAGGCGGCTTCAAGGGCGCCACTCTGCCATTGCGTCCTATCGATCCCTTCTTCCAGCCCATGTTCCGGGGACACTTTTTTCCTGTGCCTGGGATTGCAACCCGCCCAGGATTTCGTGCCTTCCCAATAACTGACCTTTTCTTCTTCCTTTTTCTTTCGTTAAGGTGCATTAACATTTGAACGTTGCAGAGCCTCTCTTTCCTTTTGAAGCTCTCGCACATTAGTTTTCTATTCTTATTCCGAAAGGATTTCCCCTTCTCCGGTAAGTGTATATACTCTTCTTCCCTCCTCTTCTTAAAAACTTTCTTTTTTCCCGACGAAAAGGTCCTCTTTTTCTTTTTCTCCTTGTTTTCTCGATCACCTTTCTTGCAACAGGCCCCCTCCCGTTCTCATCCATTCTTCTTTTTTCTACCCCCAGTATTCCCCCTTACCGGATATGGCTTCCTTTGGTTCTTTTTTTCTACTCCCGACGTACTTTTCCCTTCGCCCCTTCTTCCCTCTTCCCCCCAGGTGATCGGCAGAACACCGTTTAAAATGCACCCCTTACTGTCCCTTCCCCTTTTCAAACCTTCCTTTCTTTTCCCCGCTTTTCACTCTCAGTTGCAAGCCCCTTCCCACCGAAGATTCATGTTCTTTTTGGCCCTTCTTCTCCCGCCGTGAGTCGATTTGCCCTCATGCTCGTTGCTCCTTGAGTTGCCCCTTTTCCTTTGGGGAGCTTTTTCCGCCCCTTGGTGAAACTAGTTTTTTTTTCCCACTTTCCGCGACCAACGCTCCCCCTTTCCTCCCTGGAGCTCTCCCCTTCCTCCTCTTGGTCTGAAGGAGCTTGGATTCTCCCCCTTGTTTCTTTTTATGTGTTGGCTTTGTTTTTAGGTTGGCGGCGATCACTTCTGGTATTTTTTTGGGGGCGGGAATTATAACGTTGGGGGGAGCCTAAGATTGGGTTTTGTGCCCTGACCTCTCCTCTTCCCCTTACCCCCGTAAAAATAGACTAGGCAAAGTTTCACTGTTCTTGCTTGGGGCCCCAGCCGAGGGGTCAACCTTTTTTTTGGTGCACCCCCCCCCTCTCGATGGAGAACACCTTTACCTTTGGTCCGCGACAGATGGGGGATGCGCCCCCTCCGGGAGGTTTTTTTTTAAACTAGTGTTTTCGAGGGGGCGCTGGAAGAGGCCTGCGCGCCGCTGATTTCTTTTCCCTGTGTCGCTCGAAATGTGAACTTTCATCCCCCTGAAGATGCTAGGTGGTGTACCGGTTGCCACCCTTATAGAGAGGACCATGTTCCTGGAAATCATGCCCCGGCGCTCAGCTTTTAGATTGTCGGGTAAAACCCTCTCCCGCTCCTCCCAGGAGAGGTGTGCTTCCCTCCTCTGAAAGATTTTTTTTCCTGCTCTCCCCCCCCCCCCGGGAGGTTCCATGGCGACACTTTCTAAGTTGGTCTCTTTGCATAGTAAGCCCAATTATCCGTTTTCCTCTCCCCGATGGTTGTGTCCCTTTTATGGATTGTGTTCAACACCTGCTGCGGCGCACTTTGTTGGCGGCTCTTTTTTGCTGTTTCTCCTAAATGAAAACTCGAAATTTTTGGTTTTGCCCTGCATCCACCTTCTTCATTGTTGGCGATGCCTTATCTCGGCCCTTCTTTTCTGCCCACTTTTTTTTCGGCAGGGCTGCGGCGATACGCGGGCCTCTTGAGCGAGGCTGTGGAGGTATCGCTCTTCTTCCTCCTTCGCCTGAATGTTCCTCCCTTCCTCTCGATAGACTTCGTGTTCCGTGCTTGTTTTTTTTTTTTTTTTTCGTTTTTTTTTTTTTTTTTTGTTTTGTTTTTTCTTCCTAGTCCTCCTTTGAAGGTTGGGCCGGGCTTGGTAGGTTTGTCCTTGCATGTCCCCTTCCTTCCTGAAGGCTCTTCAAGGAATCGGGCTGCGTGAGGCTCCCCCTTTTTGCGCTTGAGTGTTTCTGAATTCGCCGACCCTTCACTCTTCTCCTTCTCGGAAGATACGTAACCTGGTTTTCGTTATGCGAAACTGGGCCTTTGATAAGACCTCCTCAGAACTCTGGTCTTTACGAAGCGCCCCAGTTCGCTCTGCAGCTGGTTTTCTCCTGTTGTCTTTCTTCATTCCTTTTTAGGACCTATCTCATTTTATTTTGTGCTTGTGAAACGACACCCGCCTTCCTTTTTTGAGAGAACCCTTCCCTAGTTAGCCCCGACTGTGAAGGCTCATTCCTTTTGATCCCTTTTTACTCTCCACGCCTTAAGTGAACAGATTCAGATGGATCTCTTATTTTCTAATCCTCTTTTATTATCCCCTTTCCTTCCCTCATCTGCCCCTGCTTCGGGGGTAGTGATACTCTTTGATCACGGGTTTGGCTCCTTCAGACCCAGTTTACCCCCTTTTTTTATCTCTTTTTCGAACTCGTTATGATCTGCCCAACCTGGCCTGCGGTGCCTTTACATCACTCCCCCTCCTCTCTTTTTCCCTTGCCGAGATTTCGGCTCCGCCCAAGTCCTCTCACGATCGAAATTGGCTTCTTCTCCATCTCTTACTCCTTTTTTCCCCCACTGCTTCCAAATGCCCGTCTCTCTCTCGGCTTACCCCCTTAAAGTTTGCGCTCTTCCTTTTTTCGTCTTTCCCCCTTGAATTCTAACCTCTTCGCATTGCTCCCCTCTGGCAGCCCGATTGAAGAATTCTTTCCAGTACTTTTCCCTTCCCTTCCTGAGGCAAGACGAACCTGTACGCCCATCCCGATCACGTCCAGTGCCCCCTCCCCCTGAAATTCCCTGAGACGGAAAACACGTCTTTCTTCTATTGCGGAACCGCGGGTCCTGGCCTTGCTCCCCCGAATCTTTTTTCTCTCATCGCTTCCTAAGTAGAATAGGGATACGCGAGTCATCTGGCGTGCCACCGCAGTTGTGCCTTTCCTCCTCTCTCATAGGCTCCTCCCCTTTCATTTCCTTGGTGATGCAGGACCCCCCCCCTTCCAGATAGTTCTTTTCCTTCCGCATCCAGATAACAAACAAAAGCGACCCTTCGTTTCTCCTGAGTCCCCCCACATTGAATTGCCTCGCAGATTGTTGGCCATCTATCCCCCCCCTTAGTTGTAATTAGTCGTCGCTTTATACTTCTTTTTTTCTTTCAAAGCTAAAAAACTTCGCCCCTCAGTTGTATCGTCCCATGTTTACGGTTCTTACAAACCTTGCGACCTCTTAACCAGACAACTCTTCTTTCCTTCCCCATTGCTTTCTTGAGCACTTTTCTTGCTTCTTCTCACCTTTCTTCCCCCTCACTCACCTTGAGCCTTCCCGTGAGTCCTTCTCCAATGGCCAGGTTACCTCTAGATATGTTTTTTGGAGTCTCTCTACAGGGTTGAAAACAAAGGTCTTCTGTCGATACATTGTAGCCTAGTTTCCCTTCCCTCTTCATTCGGATAGTCATGCATTCTCACACCGGCCTTCCCCTCATCCTTTTTTTTTTAACCAGACAAACCTCCCCTCTTTCGCGCTCCTAGGCCCAGTCCCTGATCCCCTCGGTGAAGTTTCTGACTTGGGTGTCTAGTATTCGGCTTTCCCCAGCCCAGCAGCTTAGCCCTCAGGCCTTTCTTTTCTTTCCCTTTAAGGCGATGTTTTTGGTTTCTCTACTGCTCTTCTCCTCACCCCCCTTCCGCCGTAGCCTCGCCCCCACCGCGCGAGTGATAGGAACCCGCATTTTTCCCTTCCTCCCCCCCAGCGCATTCCGAATACGTGAGGGTGTCAAATTTTCGCTGGTCTTCATTTCTCTTTGATGTAGTCCTAAGTTGTTCTTTTTCCCTCCCTTCCCCGTCTTCACCCCCTACCCTTCCCCTTCAGTGTAAGCCGGAAAAGAGATGGGCCTTTTTCCCATATCGCCTGGCTTTGCTCCCCAACTGCCTATCCCCCGCTTTGAGTTTGGGAAGGATTGACCCTTAGTGCCGGTGGAATCCTGAACTTTGTAAGTTGGCCTTCGTTCCGATCCCCTTTTCCTTTTTTGAAAGGTGTTTAGAAGCTCCTTGTACTGAGTGAAGTGACGGAGCCCTTTCTTTATTGGAGTCTTCCCCCCTTAACTCCATTACACATTAATTTGTTCTGCACGAATGTAGATGAGAACATGTCTGGGGGCGCTTTCAAAGGTTTTTTTCTCCCCTCCGTTGTGATGAGAGTCTTTCCGGCAAAATCGCAAACAATTCTCCTTTCATTCTCTCTTATGCGTAAAAACCGTTTACTTGTGCATAGTGGTGGATTACTCCCGAGGCTCGAAGGTGTCGTCTTTCCTCCTTTTTTCATTACCCCAGGAGCTTCGGAAGTCACCAATGCACTTTTGTGCACTCCATCCCTCCCCGTTCAGGTCTTTTTCGATTTTAAGACCTCCGCCACAGATTTTTCCCACTCCCTCTTCCTTTCTCCCCGGGTCCGGACCTGGATCCGTATACTAGGTCTCTTTTCCCTCTTCCATGCCCTTGTTGCCAGGAAGGACCTGCGAGAAGGCTTTGTGGACTTTACGGGACCCCTTTCTTTCTGTTAGTTACCCTAGACCTTTGCTGGCCCAGCGACCCACGATCCGCCCCTTACCATGAACATCTCGTTCAAAACCCTTCTTGGTTCTGACCTTATTGATGGCGGGTCTGCGATGGTTTTTTCCCAGGCTATCCTTCTTTGCCCTTCTCGTTTTATTTTTTTCTTGAATTACATTTTTTTTTGGTATTGGTTCTCTTTCTTGGAATAGAGCATTAGGAAATCACCACACCCCTTCCCAATAGACTCTCAAAGGGCAAGGTCATGTCTTCCTATGCTGGGGCTTGTTATGAGATTGAATTAATCCCCCCCTCCACGATGAGGATAACACCGTTCCTTTCCCTTTTTTCGCGACACGATGCGTGTCTGTGACAACCAAAGACCTTTGTTTCGGCTGTTCCCAACTTATGATTACATTGATCCTTTTGCATGCTGGCTTGTGATGAAGTGAGGCCCTTTTGCCCCTTCTGGAAGGTTGTTCCACTTCGATCTACATGTTGTTTGACATTCACCGGTTTTTTCCTCCCTGTCGATACCCCGTCCCGCGGAACTTTGCCATGGCAATCCTGCCGCTCCTTGCTTCCCCCCCTCTTGTGGGAGATGTGTACTGTGATCGACTTCAACTCGCGACCCCCTTTTCTAGAGTTTTCGTTCGTTCCCCCCGGCTACTTTGTTTAAGACTCGAAGCGCATGGGTTTCTTTAGACTTTTTTTTTTTTCCCGTTTGTTTTTGCGTTCCGTGAGTTGCCTGTTTTCGCTAGAGGACGCCTACCAATTGTTTTCCCTAGTCAAACTCTCCTTTTCCTTAGGTTTTCCTTGGTTTTTCTCGAACGTTTTTCGACTTTCCCTGGGCCTTCCGTAGAATGTGCAATCCTTTTTTTTCAAGGTTTTTCTTTGTTTCCTTCCCAAAAGGCTCCATGGCTGGCGGCGGAAGCTGGGCCTTTCTGGAAGCGCAACCGGTCTTTGATGAAGTTTTTCCTCTCCGGCGATCCCCCTCTGCGACGGATTTGCGCGAGGGCAAGGGAATGCGATGTGAGCCGGATCCAGCCCTTTTCAGACCTTCTTCTCGACTATTGTTTCCAGTGTCCCAAGTTCGGCGAGTGGTCACTGTATTGTTCTTTCTTCCCTTTTATTTCGGTTTCGGGGGATGCTTCCCCCCCCCCCCCCTTATGACAAGAGTAAGCAGCTCTTGATTTCCCCTTTTTTTTTGTGAGGCACTTGACGTGAGACGCCTTGGTGGAGAAGTCCTGCACTTCAAGTCGCTTAGAATCCCCTTCCCTTAAAAGGGTTTAAAGCCTGCGAATTTTCAGTGGCCTCCTCCTGTGCACGACGCAGAATCTTTGTCGTATCAGAAATTCCCCTAGATCGAAGCTTGGTGATTGAGCAGGGATTTGAGCCACAATTTCTGCGGCAAGCTGTCACTTACTTCTTGTTTTCTTTTTCAAGACGAACGTGCCAGTCTCACCCTTTCCCTACTTCTGCTGTTCTAGAAGAGTCCACGTCACCTTTCTTAAGTTTCTTCCCTCCCTCTAAGATGTTACCCTCCTACTCGTCCACACGTACGGTGCTTTCTTTTCTACTTTGTTTTGTTGAGTCCATTACATCACGAATTGTTTTCCTCCTTTCGGCGCGTAGTCTTATTCGCTGTGTGATCACTTTCATGGGATCCCTTCCCCCGGTATTGAATGCGTAGTAGACACTCCTTTCCGGTTTGTTCCTCCCACCCTGCGGAGTTTCCCTCCCCCCTTAACCACGCTGAGATGTCCCCTCTTGCCGCGCTTTTCATGGATTCCGACCCCTTCCTCCTAAACGCTGTGATAGAATTGGCCTTTGCCGCGCGCATATTCCCCCCTTTATTCGCTGCGCTCCCCCCAGGTTCGAATGTTTTTTACCTCCCACGGGTACTATAGAGTTCCCGCAAAGCCTTTTTAGGCGAATTCCTTTGCTTTCTGGCCGTCACTTACTACAATGGTAGGCCGATTCCCTCAGAGGCTTAATTATTCCTGTCCCTTTGACTCCTTTCCCCCCGCCCCTGAAGTACGACCCAAGCCAAACTTCCCCTGAAGAGCCTCAACTCCCCTGCCCCATGACTAAGGGAAACGGATCGATCCCCTCCTGCCTGAGCCTTTGTCCTTTTTCCCCCCGGAGCCGATGGCCCAAAGCCCGGAGCCCCCCCCGTCGCTCGGGCTCGAGGCGCGAAATGCATGCTTCAAATCTTTTTTTCAAGATGTTTCATCGGCTTGACTCGAATGGCATCCTTTATTTCAACAAACTCCCCCTTATTCCTTCCTTTCTTCGGTCTCCCCGCAGCGAAAATCGTGTTCGCAGCCCCCCCCCCCCCAGAATGGGCGAAGATTTTTGGTCCATCCTCTATTTCCCCACATACTTGTAAACGCTATTTCTTTCCCTAGGAAAGATTTTCCCCACTTCGCAAGTTTTCCCCCCTGCGTCATCCCATTTGGACTATCTTACCACTTCTTTCCTCCTTCTTCAACGCCCCCACCTCGGACGTGCCAGGTCGTCGTTTTTAGATTTCTGTCGATTCCTCTTTACATAGACCGATCAAAGAGACTTTTGATAGGCCCCTCGTGAACTGGTTGTCGCCTATTCTATTTTTTCGGTCACCAGTTTTAACCCTTCCTGCCTTTGGACTATCCATTTTTTTTAGCGACGTGCTTCCCAAACAGCACGCGGATTTTCGATTCCCCTTCCCATAACCCCTCCCAGAATGAACGCTCCTCTTCTTTAGATAGCTTGCTCCGACAATGCCTTTTCTTTTGCGCCTTAATCCTCATGTGCGCCCCCCCCTCTTCTGTACGGTGTTCTGAATTCTTGCACCCCCTTTTCCAATCTTGGAAAAGAACCAGCAGTTCTGCTTTTTCCGCGTCATGCCGTTGAACCGTTGCAGTTCGGGGTTTTTTTCCTTTGTTCCTGACCACAGTAGAACCAATAGCCTGCGCGGTAGAAGTCCGAAAACTACCCCAGAGTTAAGACTTTTTTGATCCCCATCCCCCATCGGGTTACATATCATCTTTTTCTCAATACACCCCCTTCCCTTTCCGGGTGATCTTACGAGAGGGTCTTTCAGTTTCCTTTCCTTAGCTTGCCCCCCGAAGAATGGGTCTAGTTCCCCCGCGGTACCCGGCCCGATTTCCTGGAGGTTTTCCCTGCCGGACCCAACTTGCATGGCATGGCTCTTGACTCTCCCGCCTAGCTCCCCTGCCTTCCCGCAGTCCCTGATCTTGTTTTTGACAAAACCGCTTTCGGATAGTCACCTCGGGTACCCCTGAACTTGTGGTATTTTTTGATCGTTTCTTTTCTGTTTTAATGCGTTTGCTGCCGTACAGTGATCTTCCTCCTTATTAGACTTCCATCGAGACCTTCCCAAATCCGGTCCCTATTACACCATAGGTAAGTTCCCTTATTCTTTCAAAACTAGATGCGAAACACCTCCTAGGCGCTTTTGCGACCGTGCCCCTCTCTTCACTCTACGTTTTTTTTTCTCTGATCACATTTCTTCAAAGCGCCCTCGTTTATCATTTCTCTCATCGTTGCAGACCTCTCCACGTACCGGCTTACGTCCCCTAGTCCTCCTTTCTTTGATTTTAGACCCGAAGTATCGAATCGTCGCCGTCTACTCTTCCTTCTCATTCCCCTTCTCATTAGGCTTACCTGCACCATTCGGAACGAACCACATTCCCCCCCCTTTTCTTGGATGCCCTTGTTAAGGGACTACATGCACTCTTTGCCAATTGCCCCCTCCCCTGATTCATTTTTGTCAAGTTACATGGGTCGCTGCTCTTCTTTCGATATTGGGATCGGACTTTTTTTCCGGAATTCCTTTCCCTGAAGCGCTTTGTCCCTTTTTAACGAGTGGAACCCGTGGTCGCCAGACCTTCTTTTTTCTAGAAATCAAGATACTATCCTCTTCTCTTTCGCACCCGCCCGGAGGCCTTCTTACTTTAGGCAGGGATTTCCCGCTGTGCTGGGCCTGAACTCGCCTCTAGTTCGTTTGGCGGTAATGCTATGCAGAAGTCTTTTTTTATCGACGCGCATCTGAAATCCCCCCGGAAAATCAGTCACGTGCACGGTGCCTTGGCCGGCTCTGTTTGCTGTTTTTTTCTTGTCAACTTGTTTGGGAGAGGTCTGATATGCTGCCTCTACCGGTCTTCGCCCTTTCTCTTGTGAGATCCGACCACTTTTCAGTTCTTCTTTTTCCACTATGTTGGCGCGACATTTTATGTTTTTTTTCGGTCTGAAGAGTGTCACGCTGCCGTCCCGTCTCTTTCCTTTTGTTATAATTTTCCTAGAAATGGACTGGTTCCCCGTCTTTGACCAGGGTGCACGAAGGTCTTCTTTCTTTTCCCCATCGCGAGGCACAACATTGGCCTGAAATCTTCCCCTTCGTTTCTTGTCGATTTTCGCGTTTACCGGTGATAGCACGATTTCAATTTCCCGCGACCTCTTCTGAGTTGGCCCGTTTTTTCCTTTTTGTACTTCTCCATGGGATGACTCATGGCGCTCAGTTCCCTTGTTCGAGGCGTAGCCTGACTTATTCTATGTTTCCAACACGCTTTTCAAATAGAGGAATGGCATCGCTCGCATATTTTTGTTGGGTCTCCCGAATTTCCCCCCGTTTTGGAATTTAGTAATTTCCTAAGGCTCCTTTATGGTGGTGCCGATCGCATCCCAGGATGGCCATTTTGGGTTGATGTCCCCCTTCCCTCTGTTCCTGGGCTCCAGGATCGTTTGCCAGTTCTGCGTTTACGATCCCTCTGCGAGTCTGAGTTTGAGGATTTATCTTGCTTTCGTTCTTCGGCAGGGGCCCGCAAGTCCAGCGATTGACGTATGTTTCAGTGCTTCATTTCAGTCGTCTTCCTCTCTGGTGGATTTTTGGAGATGGCCTTGGATTGCTTCGGGCGTGTGGGATTCTTTGGCCGGTATGGACCAGTTATCCTACAGCCCGAATTCAATTTCATTTCTTTGATTTTCTGCACGGTGACGGTTGAGAGCGATTTTCTTCAATCCTCCAGTGAACCCAGGAAGTGGGCCGATCCCGAGGCCCCCCCCTTAACCGGACCCTTTCCTCTTTACTAAGCAATTTTCCCCCGATTAAGCTTCTTGCTGGTCGCCAAGTTCGTCCAATTGGGATGAGTTTTGTTTCTCCTCGGCGACAAGCTGGAGTTTGCGCGCTGGGCTGTGGACACTCCTCCCCCTTCCCCCTCTCGTTTTTCTTACCCCAGTCCCCGGAGTTATAATCCCGCTTCCAATACCTGGTCGGAATGCTCATTTTCCCCTTCCTTCCACGCGCCCTACGAAACAGCTTTTGTATGTATCTCTCTTTCGCCTTCGTGTGATCTTAACTCCTTCTTTTCGATTTTTTGCTCTTTTTTTTTTTATCACCGTTTGAAAGGAGCCTCGAAAGGGTCCCCTTCGCTTCCCTTTATTCATTGATCTCGAACACGCTTGTTTATTGGGCCTTTTTTTTCCCCCCCCCCCGAAACAGATCGGCTTCTTGGCTCTTTCCCCCGCTCCCTTGATGGGGCGCCCACCCCTGTCAACTTTTCCCCTCCGAACCTGGGAGGCTCTTTTCATCCCCTGCCCCTTTCGTTCTGGGAACATGATGACCATGAAGAGCAAAGGTAGACGCTTACGACACCGGGCTATTGACGTCCCTTTTCTTTTTCTCCCCCCCCAACCCCCCCCCCCCCCCTTTTTTTCGGCGCCTTTTTTTATAAAACTCGCTCGTCTCACCTGTCCACTGGCCTCACAATTACTCCCCTCTCTTCTGAGGCGCTCCCTTCCGGCCCTTTTTTTTCCTAGACCCTCAACTCCCCATAAGACGTAAGTTAACGGAAAGACTCACCACTTTTCCCCCTTGCAAAATAGCAGAACTTCCCAAGAAATTTAACCACTGATACGATCGATCTTCCTTTCAATTCTCTTTCCCAGAAGACGTGCCTTAAACTCCGCGCCCCTTCGCATCGGGATAGCCTTCTGTTCTCCCCTTTCCCCCTTCCGGTTTTTCCTTTCCAGCAGGACGTGTTTTCATCTTGCAGTCCGCAGCCCCTGGCATCCTTGGGATGCCCCCATCCCCAAAAACTCCTTCTCTTTCGCATTGACGGCATCCTCCTGCGAAAATCTTGTTGCGGCGCCTCCAACTCTGCTTTTTTTTTCAATGCCCTTTTCTCAAACACATCGTTGTTCCAGTCTGTCGGCCATCCGGATTTTTGGGCTTTTTTTGCTAGTAACGGCAAGTGGTCCTGCCTCCCTGCGCTTTCGATTCTAAATCTTCTTGCAGACTTTCTTTTGAAAAGAACCGACTCGCTTTCCGGTGAGCTGTCCTCGTCGTTGAACTTTTCCCCTCCCCCCCATATCCCCCCCCCCCCCACTGAGAGCAAGACGCCCTTCATCGTTATTTCATGGGCCAGGTTGGTTATCTCCCTTTATAGGTTCGAAGACTCACTTCGTGCCCCCCGCGCTATTTAGGTTTTCCCTCTCCAAGTACCTTAGAGAGAAACGCCCCCAAACCCTGTCCAGAGGGCTTCCCCCCTTTTTTTGAATTACATCTAAACTTTCCAATGCCCAGATATAATTTCGCGTAAACCCCATCTTTCCCATGAGATTGATGTGGCCCCCCCTTTCAGGCCACGCAGTATGTCGGTTAACCCTCCCCTCCCGGTTTTCTCCTCCAGCGATATTTGTGTTCCCCAGTTGGTCCAAGCCCCCTCTAATTTTAAGGATTCAGGTTGGTTCATTTCAGTGCACCCAGCTCTTGCTCCTTTTGTGTAGTCTCCTTAAGACAACCCCTACGCTCCGACGTGCTAAGTGAATTTACCCCCGTTTCTTACCCCTCACTCGCCTTCAGACAGCCCTTTCGTTTTTCTGACAGATTCTTATGGTCTTCATTTTCTCAGGTTAAGACTTTGTATCGGAATCTCATTCTCACCCCTTTCCGGTTAACTGCTTCGATAGCTCTTCAGGCAACTAGCTTCTTGGACATATCGATCCCCCCGCGGGGGCTCCTCTCCCCGCCCCCGGTCAGAACCTGATATTTGAGGGCGGGCTGCAACGCCTGTTCTTTCTTCCCCCCAGGGCTTACTGCACATGGTGGTACTGTGTTTTTTCGTTCGAAAAGTCCACCTTTTCCCTTCTTGTAAGCTAATTGTTTGGATTTTACTCTGTGAAGCGGTATCCTAGCAAATTCGTCTCTTGTATATCAAACCCCAAATCAAAAGAACTCTATCCCTCCTCCGGTACGTGTAGACTGTCTTCAAATGCCCTCTTTCTCCCAAAGACCATTTCTGGGGGCGAGGTTGTACATTGTGATTTCCTCCTTTTTGTTGTGTTGATAGCTCCCTTTCCCCTTCACCTTCAAACGCAATACGGTGTTATAACTCCTTATTCCTAACAGTATTACACGTACCTATGGTTTACTTGTCCCTTTCATTTTTTTTCCCCCTCTAAGTCTCCTGTGAGTACGCAGCCCTTCCCCAGTGCCTCTAACAGGAGTAGTGCCACCTCAAATTTAAAGACCCAGGCCCTTCTGACCAGAGTCACGGCAATACGAACAGTTCGGTTCATTTCCCCTTTTTCATTTTACTGTTCTCGGGTTCCCTTTGGTCCCTGGTCGGCCAGGCTTCCTGCGTTCCGTCCATTCGCGTGACGGACTGGTCTCGCTGGAATTCTGGGCATCGGCGTTACGCTTAAACTTGGTCTTTAAAGAGACCAAGTCTTTCGGAGAGAGCTACATGTCCCCTCCCCCCACTCTCGATCTTTACAACTTCCTAGGCGTTTATGAAGGCGATGGATTTCGGTTTTAATGGTTGCGGTGTACCTCTTGTTTTCCCCTTGTTGGGTTTGGCGGATGATACCCGCGTTCCCTTTTATGTACGCCGAATTCTGTCCGGACACTCGCTACTTCTGAACGTTTCTTTGCTGGTTTTCCTTCTTTTTCTGGGCCCCCCCTCGATTTTTTTTTTTGCCCTTTAGATATGAACCCATTTCGTCCCCCCCTCTCTAGTGGGTTGAGGAAAGCCCGCTTTCGGCGCTCCAACAATCAGGGAGTGTGTGGAGTCTCTTTGGTTTCAACTTTAGATGCTGGGGATGCCTTTTCCCCTTTTCGGGTTTCTTAGGACATGCTTGGCCGCCCTGCGGAGTTCCCCCTCCCTGAATGTCTCCCGAAGATTCTCCACGTGGTGGGCCGCCGGTGCTCTTCCCGGATCCCCCCCTACGGAAAACTTTCCCTTGGAATCCTGGCCAAGCCTTCGTTGCACTCAAGGTAAGATTTCCCCCCCCTTTTCTAGACCTAGCAACCCACCCATTCTCCCTGTCTAGTTGTGTTCGCATTCTTCTATTTTCCAGACCAGCGCAATGGTTACCCCTGCCCATTAGTTTGTGAGAGTTGTTCTATCCCCCCTTTACTATACCCTCCGATGTCAGACCGAGTTCAGCCCCCGATGGTTTGAAATATCTATTGCCCCTTGATGTTTTCTTCTCAATTTTTTTTCTTTAGCTGCCTCCCGAAGTTTTTTTCTGATGCCCCCCTTATCAATTGCAATATCCTCCTCAGTTTTTCTTTTTCTTCCCCGGAATCACCAAGCGCGCCATGCTGGAGGATGCGCACGGCCTCAGCGACCTTTTCCCGGCCTCAAGGAGGGAGAGACGGCATTCTCCAGGATGGTCGCGTTGCTCTTTTCATGCTTTCTTGGGCGCCAGTCGCAGGGGGCATCCTCTTCTTCAAGTCGTGTTTTTCCCGTGATGAATGGAACTTTCCTGGCTTTTTTTTTTGGTACTAGTGGTCCCTTTTTTATCTTTCTTATTCTTTGACCCGTGTTGGGTACATCCCGACCTCCTCCCCTTTTTTTTGTCGTTTTACTTTTTAGGCTTAAAGGAAGCGCCTTTTCATGTGCGCGTTCTCCAGTTACCCCGGTTGCTTCCCTTTCGAATCGCCGAACCTCTTTTTCCCCTCAAGATTCAGGCGCTCTCCCTGGTTGTTCTTACAGCCGGACCACGGTTTTATAGTGCAGACAAGCCTTTTCGAAACCTGCCTCCTCCTTCAAGCGCCTCACCCCCACTATCTTACCCCTTCTCGCTTTACGACTCGCCCGTTCGATCGTCAATTAGTTTTGAATTTCCTGTGATTGAATTCACACGCGGCAATTTGGAGGCCAATGTTCGTCTTTTCTGTTGCCCTTGCTTGGACGACGGGCACGCAGCCTCCTCTTTCATCGAGTCAGGAGTTTCCCGAATACGAGGTCCCTACTGCGAATGTCTCCCATTCCGTGAAAAGAGAAGTCTTTCAAGAGCGAGCGACA